>Ga0209100_1002310_pt1 | contig 12063 bp, 13 predicted proteins | sample lystaG_FD_185480 | JGI IMG/M metagenome (GOLD analysis project Ga0209100, IMG submission 185480) | Glacier valley bacterial and archeal communities from Borup Fiord, Nunavut, Canada, to study Microbial Dark Matter (Phase II) -... | ecosystem: Environmental > Aquatic > Freshwater > Ice > Glacier ...
TCAACCAGCTGCTCGATGGCTTGAGGCTGATCTCCCGTAGGTTTAAACCTGGATTCAATTTTAAAAGTTCCTTCCAACATTACTCGCTCCTTTGCTTACCTTTATCGTACTTCCTATTATATACCCACAGGCATAATAAGTACATTTGTTCATTTATATTTCATATAAACAAAAACTTTGGGGTAAAGTTAAAACTAGGGGAGAGCTTTCACTTTCCCCTAGTATCTATGTTTTGCTATTTTATTTTTTCTTTAAGGACTTCAACTGCTTTTTGAAGCTGTGTATCGTTAGTTAGGGTCAATGGCGCTTCTATATTTTCTGGAAGAGCAATTTCAATATCAGGTACTATTCCTGTACCGTGGATATTGATTCCATTTGGTGAATAATAGGAGGATACGGTAACTTTAAGGCCTTCACCCTCTCCAACATCATAAACCATCTGAACGATGCCCTTACCAAAGGATTTCTGTCCGACCAAAGTTGCTGCACCATAGTCCTTCAATGCGCCTGCGACAACTTCTGAAGCTGAAGCCGATCCACCATCGATCATGACTACAAGTGGAATTCCGATATAGTCTCCACCAAGTGATGGGTAGACTGTCTTCTGATCATATTTATCTAAGGTGTATAACAGAGTATCACCCTTCTTGGTGAACAGTGAACCCAGTTCAACTGCTTCATCAAGGAATCCGCCAGGATTTCCACGCAAATCGAGAATATAGCCTACTGCGCCTTGCGCTTTAAGGGTATCCATCTCGGCCTTTACTTGTTTCGCCGTATCTGCACTAAACTGCAAGAGTGTGATATGTCCGATATTTCCTTCAAGCATCTCTGATTCGACATTGTCAATCGTAATGCTTGCTCTTACAATCGTAACATCCCGTTCTATACCATCAGTCATGATAGTCAGTGTTACTGGTTCGCCTTCTTTGCCTTTGATAATGGAAACCGCTTTGTCAAGCTCCTGACCGGTATAGGGAACACCTTCAACCTTTGTGATAAAGTCTCCCGTCCGGATTCCAACATTATATGCAGGAGAGCCTTCAAAAGGCGTGATAACAACAATCTTATCTTCCTTGATGCCTACCATTACGCCGATTCCGACATAGTTTCCATTGCCGTCATCATTAAAGGCTTTATATTCCTCTGCATTGAAGAAAACCGTGTAAGGGTCTCCGACCGCATTGACCATACCTTTAATCGCCCCTTCGAGGAGGGTGTTTTGATCGATATTCTTATAATATTCATTATTGAGGATATCCTTGACTTCATACAACTTATCATAAAAAGCCTTATCTTGTGTTACTGTTTGTGGTGTCTCTGGATTTAATACTACTTGCTTGTTTAGGGAACCGAACACTGATCCCCCAAAAAAGGATCCTACAGCAACGATTAAAATAATCAGTGCTATAAGTACCTTATTGGTACCTTTATTTTTTGGCCCTTCATAATACAATCAAAACACCCTCTCTTTTTTTATACTTCCAGGAATTTCTTCATCGCGATATAGCTTCCCAGTGCACCGATAACGATACCTGTGAGACCGAACTGCCATGAGAAGTTTTGCAGAATATATTGAGGTGTTACTAGTTCTGCGTACAAAAGACTCTTGGTGACATCAATGTAAACAAGCTTGTAGGAGAAATAGACGACTACAACGGCTAAAACACCTCCGAAAAGACCCATAATCATTCCTTCAATGAGGAATGGCCAACGGATAAACCAGTCTGTGGCGCCCACAAATTTCATGATTCCGATTTCTCTTCTTCTTGAGTAAACCGTAAGTTTTATAGTATTCGAGATTAGGAAAAGTGAGACTAGAACAAGTATAATGAAAATGACAACGCCTATTGTTCTAATGACTTTTGCCAAAGAAATTATCTTCTCCACTGTCTCCCGTTCATTTCCAACATCCTCCACACCTGGGACACCTTTTAGCGCTTCTTCAACTTTGAGTGCTGCCTCAGGTTGATCAAGGCTGATGACATAGGAATTAGGTAGTGGATTTCTATTTTCAGAGAATCCGGTGAGAATGGCATTATTTTCGCCAAGTCTTTCCTTGAAATCCTGGAAAGCAGCTTCCTTTGACTCATAAGTGACTTCCTTGATTCCCTCAACGGCATTAATGACTGAAAGCACATTGTTTTGTTCAGCTTCGGTGATTTCATCTATCAGATAAGCTTTGATTTCCACTTTGGATTCTACCGTTTGCACACCCATATTTATGGTTTGAGCAACTAAAAGGAATACACCAAATATAAAAAGGGTTGCTGTTACAGTGACAATACTCGCCAGCGTTATGGTTTTATTTCTCTTGAGGCTTTTAAGAGCATCAAGGAAAAACATCTTAATTTTCTGCATCGATTGCATACCTACCCTTCTTCTCGTCTCTTATGATCTTACCCTTTTCAAGTCCCAGCACTCGTCTTTTGCTCGCATCGACGATGTCTTTCGCATGGGTAGCCATAAGTATTGTCGTTCCTGCCTTATTGATATCCATGAGAAGTCTCATGATATCCTTGGCCGTCTCAGGATCAAGATTACCTGTAGGTTCATCTGCGATTAGAAGTGTTGGGTTATTGGCAATGGCACGTGCAAGTGATACTCTTTGCTGTTCCCCTCCTGAAAGTTCATTAGGAAAGCTCTTGGATTTATCAGAAAGACCAACCAGTGCAAGAACCATGGGTACTCTTCTTCTGATTTCCTTAGGGGTTGCATCGATAACACGCATGGCAAAGGCCACATTCTCGAAAACATTAAGTGTGGTGATCAGTCTATAATCCTGAAAAACCATACCGATTTTTCTTCTGTAATAAGGAATCTCTTTTCTTCCTACACTTTTCAGATTTTTATTTCCTACAAAAACTTCTCCTGAAGTAGGATCAATTTCTTTTAGAAGCATTTTGACGAAAGTTGATTTTCCGGCACCACTGGCACCGACCAAAAAAACAAATTCTCCAGAATCGATCTTTACAGAAATATTGTCTAGCGCAACAACATTATTATCGTACTTCTTCGTTACGTTTTTAAATTCTATCATTTCACATCTCCCAATGTTCTAGTCTATATGCATATTCATTGATTTAAACAAGTGATTTCTTATACAATCAAATCATTATAGCTGTTGGGATTAAGCAACATGCCTAATCTCCACGAGTATTAATTATGCCATAATCATGTAAAGATTTTATGAAGATAACAGTGCTTTATTGGATAATACCAAACAGCTTATAACTGAATATCCGTAAACCCTTCTCCAAGAACTTCATGAACTTCATTAACGGAAATAAATGCCTTCGGATCAATTTCCTTGATGAAATTTCTAAGCTGGATATAATCCCTTCTGTAGAGAACAACATATAATACTTGAATATCTTCTGAGGTGTAGCCACCGTATCCATTTAGCACGGTACACGACCTGTCAAGGTCCTTGATGATAAAATCGATGATTTGCTCTTCCTTTTTGCTGATGATCATGAGTTCTTTGGCCGTATTGAAACCATCGATAAACCTGTCAATTAGGGCTCCGTTTGCAATGATGCAAAGAATGGCATAAAGACCTGCTGTTAGTCCAAAAGTCAAAAGACCTGAGAGGCCAACAATAAAATCGACAAGAAGCAGTGATTTCCCAATATCTGTATGAAAATACTTGCTTATAATTTTCGCCACAATATCCGTGCCTCCGGTCGAAGCACCATAGTTAAATACCATTGCCATCCCGATACCAATAATGATAGTTCCTACGGCAGCATTGATAAAAAGGTCTTCTGTGAGAATCCCCGGTTTAAGATAGGTCTCGATGAGCCACATGATCAGGGAAAGTCCAAATGCCGAATAGATGGTTTTTCCCCCGAATTTTCCGCCTAGCATGATAAATGCCAAGATAAAGAATAAGAGATTAAGAACAAGAAGGATAACGCCCACTGGGACGTTTTTTAAAAAACTGCCAATAATGATTGCCATTCCCGATACACCGCCTGCAGCGATATTATGTGGAATAAAAAAATATTCAAGTCCGAATGCCACAAGGGAAATTCCTATGGTAATCATGAAAAAGTCCTTTATATTCGTTGCTTTTCTCGCGCTCATCATATCCCCCAATTATTTACTACATTATGAATTCATACTGTTTTTTCTCGGTATACTAAATCCTTGCCCTAAAACCTCACTGGTATTGCTTACTGTAACGAAGGCATCAGGAATATTTTCTCTGAGATACGTCTTCAGTCGGACAAATTCCTTTGTGGAAACCACACTATAGATAACATAGTTGTTTCCTCCTGAAAATCCGCCTTCCCCGGAAAAAATCGTGGCTCCTCTTTCAATTTCCTTTACAATGAACTGTTTAACCTTTTCCTTTTCACTTGTAATGACAAAGACCTGCTTCTTTTCATTGAACCCTTCAACGACCCTGTTGATGACAATTCCGTTGAGGAATGTCGCCAAGGTAGCATATAGTCCTCTTTCCAGACCAAAGATGAGCGCTACAAGAACAACAACCAAAAAATCGATCATGGTCATGGAGAGACCCATGGATATATGGAAATATTTATTTACAATTTTAGCTAGGATATCCGTTCCCCCTGTGGAAGCATCTTGGTTGAAAACTATGCCAAGCCCTGTTCCGAGGAGCAATATCCCAATCATGGCATTCAACATGAGGTCGCTGGAAATCACCTCAGGTTTGATCAGATTTTCAATCACCCACATGAAAGTGGACAATGAAAAACTCGCATACAAGGTTTTGATTCCAAATCCACCGCCTAAAAGTTTGAAAGCAAGAATGAACAGGATAATATTAAAGATGATCACATAGGTAGCTATTGATATCGCCGGAAAAAAGTTGTTGATCACAAGGCTGAGACCCGTTACGCCCCCAGGCGCGATCTTGTGCGGAATGAAAAACAGTTCTATTCCCACCGCAACCAATAGAGAACCTAGTGTAATCAGGAAGTAGCTTTTTAGCATCTTCACCCGATTTTCCCTAGACATAATCTTTCCTCATGACTTCCTTGCCATCCTTGAGATAAACTCTAGGCACACGCTTAGAAATGGCACAAATCACTTCATAGGGAATAGTGTCTGTAATTTCAGCGATGTCTTCAGCATTAAAGGTAGCACTTTTTTCTGTCCCCAAAAGAGTGACAACGTCCCCCTCTTTAACATCTTCTACGTCTGTAACATCGACCATGATATGGTCCATACATACTGCACCAACTTGCGGACAAAGGATTCCATGAACGATGACTTTACCTTTTCCTGAAAGCGACCTGAAATAGCCGTCGGCATATCCGATCGGGATCGTTGCTATTTTAGTCTCTTCCCTTTCTGTTACAAACCTGTGACCATAACTGATTCCGGTCCCTTTAGGGACGGTCTTCAACTGGATAATGAGACCTTTAACGCTCATCACAGGTTTGATGGAAAGATTTTCTCTGATCACTTCATTTGAAGGGTAATATCCGTAAAGGATAATTCCAGGTCTTACACTGTTAAAGTAGGTTTCTTTCATATCGACAACAGCTCCGCTATTGGCCGCATGGTAATGGTTGAAGATGATTCCATCGTTCTTCAGCTTTTCAATGACCATCTTGTATTTCAATAGCTGCTCATTGCTGAGTTTTTTGTCTTTTGCATCAGAGGAGGCAAAATGAGTATAGATGCCATCCAATTCTAAATGATCAAGTTTACTGATTTTATGGATTTCTCTGAGTCCTTTTTCATCAGGTGAATAACCGAGTCTTCCAATTCCCGTATCAATGGAGATAAGGATCTTCGCATTTTTTCCCTGTTTTTTTGCTACTTCATTAAGCTTTACAGCATACTCGTAACTCAGACAATTTAAAATAAGTTCCTCTTTCACCGCATCATCCATGAAATCCTCTGGCGTATAGCTGAGGACAATGATTGGGACTTTAATCTCATTCTTCCTTAACTGCAAGGCTTCAGTAATGATCGCGACGCCAAATGCGCTCGCACCTTCGTCAATGAGGGTTTGCGCAATTTCCGGAGCTCCGTGTCCATAACCATCCGCCTTTATTATGGCAATCATATCCCTGTCTCCGACAATCTTTTTTATATTTCTGGCATTATATGCCAAGTTATCCAAATTTATTTCAGCCCAAAGCGGCCTTATCTTCTCATACATATTCAATCGGATTGCTCCTTCGCTCCATAAGGTTATTAAGAACCCTTAGGTCCAACTTTAATCTTATCATAATCCCTATAACTATTTAAGTTTTTTTGATACATTTAGCAGTTTAGGTCTCAAAATATCCATGAGAACGAATGACATTGGGCATTATTTGTTTGAGATAAGTTTTTTTCAATCCATAAGATTTCTTCTGTTTATCTTCCTGTCCAGTATTTGTTTCATTTGAAATGGAATATTCTCGATAATTTCTGAAGCCTTGACTGAATATCTTTCCATGCTCAGCCTATCCCCGATAGCGCCATGGAGATATGCACCAAATATTGCCGCATCCATTGGTTTTATCCCTTGGCCCGCAAGTGAGGCAATGATTCCCGTCAAGGCATCTCCCATCCCTCCCTGAGCCATGGCTGATGAGCCTGTAGGATTCACATAGACTTCCCTTCCATCGGTGATCACCGTATGGTAACCCTTTAGAACCAGGACTACGCCATGTGTTTTTGCAAATTCCCTTGCCACTTCAATACGGTTAGCTGAGATTTCACTTATCGTCAGGCCTGTAAGCCTCGCCATTTCGCCTGGATGAGGAGTCAAAATGACCTTGAAATTCAAGGATTTCAAGATCTCACACTTTCCCTCGATGACGTTAAGTCCATCGGCATCAATGACTAGCGTAGAATTCTTCATTCCCTCTTCCTGCATCGTCTTTACGACTCTTAAGAGCATATCGAGTGTTTCATCTGAATTTCCAAGACCAGGTCCAAAGGCGACAACATCGGATTTTCTAACCCCTTCTTCCAGATCTTCAGGGTATAGACTCATAATTTCTCTAAGCCTTGGGACCAAGTCATTCATAACATCTTCATGGGAAGAAAGCGTCACAAGACCTGAACCCGTGGCAATAGCAGCCTCCGAGGAGATTTTTGCAGCTCCTGTAAGTCCCCTTGAACCCGCCACAACAAGAACCCTACCATACATTGACTTATATCCAGCTTTGTCTCTGATTGGAAGGATCCTTTCAATATCTTCAGTCTCCGTCATGTAGATTTCTTTTTCAACATGCTTTATCGCCAATTCTGGAATCCCAATATCCTCGACGACCAAATCACCCAGATATTCCAACGCCTTATCATCAAGGTATCCTTTTTTGATGCACTGGAAGGATACTGTCTTCGTCGCTCTTATCGCCACAGGCATGGGTAATCCGGTATCCGCGTCAAGTCCGGAGGGAACATCTATAGAAATGATCATTTCCGAATAATCATTCATGATTTCAATCACTTCAATAAAGATATCTGCTAGCAGCCCTTTGGTTCCTGTCCCGAGAAGAGCATCAATAGTGACATCCGCATCTTTAACCGCTTCTTTTAGAGACAAAAAATCCTCTTCACTCTTTACGATTTCTACAGAAACCTCTAGGTTCATGAGGATCTCATAATTGGTTTTGGCATCTCCCCTGAGGACTCCATTTTTCGACACAACGAATACATCGACATCCTTTCCAAGGTTTTTGAGATGTCTCGCTAAAGCGAATCCATCGCCCCCATTATTTCCGGGTCCGGCGATGATGACATAATAGGACTTGGAAAGATCCAAATTTTTCAAGACACTCATGGCCGCATTTTCCATGAGGATGATGCTCGGAATACCAAAAGTTAAACTCGCTACCTTATCCATTTCTCTCATCATCTCAATATTTGCAATTCTCATCGTATCCCCTCCTCGATGATCACCATGGCAATGGCTTTATCCCGGTCATGTGAAATGGTCAAATGAACCGTAAAGTCTTCAACAGTAAACAACTTCTGAACATGAACCAAAATCTTCTCTTTATTGATGTATGGTTTTCCTGCAATATCTTTTAGCACTTCAATATCCTTAAAAGCTATCCCTTTGATCCCAGTCCCCAGAGCTTTGGAGAATGCTTCTTTGGCTGCATAATATCCGGAGAGCCTGGCATAATTTGCTGGAGAGGCCAAGGCGATTTCTTTATCCGTAAAGATTCTCATCTTTTTCTTTTCCGTATCAAAGACTCTTTCAATACGTTCGATTTCAATGAGATCTACTCCTGTTCCAAGTATCATAGCTTCACCCCCATTGTTACATATGACCTCATTATACTATTAGAATTCCATAAATGAGAAGGATTCCGATAAATTCCTTTCAATCCCAAAGTCAAAAATTGATGTGGATGTATTGCCTGACCCTATGCTTATTTTGAATTAAAAAGTTGGTATGATCAAATTATAACGAAAAAAGTTCCGATTCAGCAGATTCTGCAGCATCGGAACTTTTAGTTTCCATCGTAATATATCGTTATGATCCGTGTATGGAAGTCTGCAGAAAATGTTGAATAATTCCAGAATTATCCTTTTCATCACTTAATAAGATTTCATCCTACCTTATCTTTTTTTGATCTGAATACAATCATATAATATATTTTTTTGCTATAGAATCCTTCATCATCGACTCTGTTTACTTCGATAAAATTACAACTTTCCAAAAGCCGAATGGAGTTGATATTCTTTTCTTCGGTGTAGGCATCCAATATTTTCAAATTCATGACCTCAAAACCATAATTAGCTACCCCTAGTAAGGCTTCTTTCATGAACCCTCTATTTTGATATTCCGGGATAATTCCATACCCAAGCTCGGCACTTTTTTGTTCTGTGTCCATGTTCCAAATGCTGATTGAACCAATCACTTTTTTTGATTGCTTATGTTCAATCGCCCAAATGATCCATCTACCTTCGTCAACGCCTCTATTCATTTTCGCTATATAGGAATTCGTTTCCTCTAAACTTTCATCGAGTTTTGAATCTGTGAATTCTATCATTCTGGGGTCTTTTCTCATTTGGAAAACGTCCTCTGCATCCTCAGCAATCATTTTCCTCAAGCATAAGTTTTTTGTTTCTAAAATGGGAAACGGATTGAAAACCACCATACTTTTTCTCCTATTCTACTAGGCTGCTTGCAACTTAAGAGCAACCCATCTGTTTTTTAAGCAAAGTTTATTCTTTATTTCCTGGATTCTCATTTTCAGAATCTCTTGGATTATTTTCCTCCACCTTCCCTATGATCAGGGTATCCTCAATGGATTTTTTCAGTTCATCGAATTTTTCAGTAGGTTTGTTTCTTTCTTCCTCAACATAATGATCGCTTATCTTTGCACTTTTCATCTTTGAGCCCTGTTTTTTCCGGTTTGTGAGTCTCCTAAACCTGATATATGGATTTTCAACCTCATTGACCTCAATCAGGAATGAATTTAAACTTGCACCAACAATCATGACAATCGATGTCCACAGGAGCCATAGCATCAATGCAATCACCGCACCCAGTGCACCATAAAATCTCGAATAATTTGAGAAATTATTGATATAGTACTGAAGAAGAACCGTCACGGCTATCCATGTGATTGTAGAAAAAACCGCTCCAGGAAATGCATATTTCAATTTAACGTCGTGAGCCGGGATAAACATATAGAAAAGGATCATGATCATAAATATCAAAGCAATGGGGATAACAACTCTAAAAAGGTTCAACACGCCTTCCATCGGAATTACAGGGATATATGTGGAAATGATTTGCATCAGTTGTTTTCCAAAGACAATTCCAACTAAAGACAGAATGATTCCAAGCGTCAGCAGAATTACCCAAAAAATAGAGCCAAGATATTGAAACAATAAATTTCGAGTTTCTTTGATATTCATCGCTTTGTTTATTCCATTCATAAAAGCCCTAAACCCGCCTGATGCTGTGTATATGGTCAGGAAAACCGAGACCGATAAAAGTCCGCTTCTCTGGACCTCCACAAGATCCAGCACCTGAGAAATTATTGCTTCATAAATACTGGTCGGCAAATTCTGCTGCAGAACCCTTAGGATATAGCTGGAATCAAGCTGCAAATAGGCAATTAGTGTAAAGAGGAAGATGAAAAAAGGAAAAAGAGATAAAAGCAGTCCATAAGTCAGTTTATAAGCATAGACCAGACAATCATCTTCGACAATTTTTTTGATGAACTTGCCAATAAATCTAAATACCTTAGTCATTCTGTTTTCCTCCAGCTCAAAATATAGGTCTGTTTAGGGTACTCTCTTTTCATTAATTATACACCAAGCATATGAGAAGGAGTATCCAAACAAGTAAAATGGCCTCCCTTGCGGGAGACCATTCTTGAAACATATTTTTTTGATTTGCTAAAAAAGGTTCTCTTCTCTATTAATCGAAGCTGACACGCTGGACACAAGCTCCTTCAGGTCTGTGAAGAACAAGTTCTTCGTAACAATAAGGTCCATCAGTTCCTCAACTTCCAAATCTGTAACATCAGTTCTTACCTTCGGAATCCTAAGACTGTATTTCTTGCTGTCTTTGTTTAAAAAAGTCATTGTCAATGTATTCATGCTTCCCTACCCCCTATATTGTTTCAATTGAGCTAACATCCTGAACCTTGATTTCTGCGCCTTCCTGCTCACTGAGTGCTGTAATTTTCAGCGCTACTTCGTGAAGATCTTCCGGAAGGGAATCCACCTTCAAGTTCCTGATTCTTCTTGTTTCATAAACCACCTGTTCGTTCTTGATTTCCTTGATGAAGGTCATGATTAGGTCTTTTGATTCTTGTACTACTGTTAATGCCATATTTATCAACTCCTTACATAACTGAATTATGCACTTTCGCCAACAAGAGCAAAGAAAAAGATAAGGTTTTCATCTTTTTCTTTATTAATGGTATAATATCGAGATAAGCAAATTCTGGGAGTGATAAAAATGACGATATTAAAGAATAATTATCTCACTGTAACGATCGAACAACTCGGTGCAGAAATAAAAAGCATCCTGGATATGGATGGTACAGAGTATATCCTTAACGATCCAAAGTACTGGAGATTTTCAACCCCCCATTTATTCCCCATTGTCGGTACGCTTCAAAATGGCGAGTTTACCTACAAAGGTGTCCGTTATCCCCTACCCAGACATGGTTTTGCTCGGAATTCTACTTTTGACCTGATTGAATCTGATGATAAAAAAGCCGTATTCTCTTTGCAATACTCAGAGGAAACCTTGAAGGTTTATCCTTTTAAATTCGCTTTTTTCGTCACTTACAAATTGGATGGACGAGCCATCAGCATTACCTATACCGTAAAAAATCTTGATGACAAGGAAATATTATTTTCACTAGGTGCCCACCCAGCATTTTTGGCACCAAGAGAAAATGGCGAGCTGTTCACTGATTATTTCATAGAATTTGAAACCTTTGAGGACCTTGACCTAATTCCCATCGATATGAAATCAGGGCTACTAAAAAGAAATACCATGCCCATGGCAAAAAACACTAAAATCATTAATCTGGATAAAACACTTTTCAACAACGATGCCTTAGTATTCCATGGCTTGAAATCCAAATATCTTTCCATTAAAAACAGAAAAAACAGCAAGATGGTTAAGTTTAATTTTGAAGAATTCCCCTTCTTGGGAATCTGGTCAGATCTCGGCAATTCTCCATTCGTTTGCATAGAACCTTGGGTTGGGCATGCCGATTATGATGATTTCTATGGCGAATTTAAAGAAAAAGAAGATAATGTAACCCTTAATAAGGGTGCAGAAAACACATATCGATACACCATAGAGATTATATAACTCCTTTACTATTTCTAGTGTTTAAGAGTTGAATAGCATAAAATCCCTGATATCACTGGTCTTAGTGTGATTTCAGGGGTTCCTTTTTGTACACTTATTTCATTATTGGGTCAGATCCAGTTCGGTTAAACTCCGGAGCTGGTTGGAAACAAATAGAAAAGATAGAATAAGAAGAAGTCCTTGTGCATTTTGCAGAGGGACTTCTTCTTAATTCTATCTGATTTTAAAAATTCGTATGATTTCTGGAACGTGTTTATTTTTCCACTCGGTTGTATTGT
>Ga0209100_1002314_pt1 | contig 12047 bp, 13 predicted proteins | sample lystaG_FD_185480 | JGI IMG/M metagenome (GOLD analysis project Ga0209100, IMG submission 185480) | Glacier valley bacterial and archeal communities from Borup Fiord, Nunavut, Canada, to study Microbial Dark Matter (Phase II) -... | ecosystem: Environmental > Aquatic > Freshwater > Ice > Glacier ...
TGCCACACGCGGGACAGGTGCGCTGCACACACTCGAGCACCTGAGTCTCTTGGGCCATGGGACGGGGGATACGCGTGGTCCAGGTTCGCGTCATGACTTCAGATTATCACCTGACTCCAGGTTCAGCCTAAATTTACTGCTGTAGTTTTTTTTGGCTCGAGCCACATCTGCTCGAGCCACGTCGCGCTTGGCAAGATGTATTTTTTTGATGAGTGCGTCCTTGTTCAGACCTTATCCCAACGGCTTTTATGTGAGCTGTGCTACCTCAATTGCAGTAAGTGACCCTTTATTCTCGAGTGAGCAACCGATTGTATTACAGGCGACTCTTTTTAGCCCTATTTTTTAACCTCCACAACCTTTCAGCCCGCTATTTCAACCTCACTTCTCAGAACCCCTTTTGACAATTTCCCTTCTTTGACAATTTATTTAAGGAGACCGCATGACGCACTCCCACCGTTCGGCTAGGACCGACTTGACGCCCTACACGCTCGAAGCTACGGAAAATACCCATTCGTCTCGAGCACTGGGTCTAACCGCTGTTTCAGTGGCTGCTGTGGCCCTGCTGCTGCGGCAATCCCGGCGCAATCACACGGGTTCCACTGCACTCCATTCTGGCGCGCCCCAAGACCTGCTCAAGCTAACCGTGGGTCTGCTGGAGCGACTTTTACCTTCTAATCGCCGCTTCGAGGTGCGGCTGTGGGATGGGACTCTACTTCCCGGCTCGAGTCGAGAAGCCAGCTTGGTGCTCAACCACCCAGATTCGCTGGGTCGAATGCTCAAACTACCGCTCGACGTGACCATGGGCGAAGCTTACCTGCGCGGCGATTGGGACATTGAGGGCGACTACAGCGCATTTCTCGAGGTGCTCGAGAGTTTCGACGGGCGCATGGACCTCACAGGTCTACTGAGCCTGGTGCGCGACGCGGCCATCCTCAAACGCTCGAGCACCCCTTCACCCACCTCAAGGTCGAGGCTGCGAGGTGGAACCCACACCCGTGCGCGAGACCGCGCCGCCATCGCCCACCACTACGACGTGTCCAACGCTTTTTACAAGCTGTGGCTGGACCCTCGAATGCAGTATTCCTGCGCTTACTTTCCCACTGGAACCGAAACGTTGGCTCAGGCCCAAGACGCCAAGCTCGAGCTGATTTGCCGCAAGCTGCGCCTTAAACCCGGTGAACGCTTGCTCGACATCGGCTGCGGTTGGGGGGGACTGAGCATCTATGCCGCGCAGCAGTACGGGGTGCAAGTCACGGGGGTTACGCTGTCCAAGCGTCAGCTCGAGGAGGGCAAGGCCAGGGTAAGAGCCGCCGGACTCGAGCGACAGGTCAGGCTCGAGTTGCTCGATTACCGCGATGTGCAGGGCAAATTCGACAAAATCAGCAGCGTGGGCATGAGTGAGCACGTCGGGAGGCGCAACATGAGCGCCTACTTTCGCAGCGCGTTTAATAGCCTCGAGCCGGGTGGCCTGATGCTCAACCACGCCATTTCGGACAATCCTAAGCCGATGAAGGTGCCCAAACAGGTGCTGTCCGGCGACTTTTCTGAGCGCTACATCTTTCCCGACGGTGAGCTGTTGCCCATCGGGGAAACCCTCGAGCACGCTGAAAGTGTGGGCTTCGAGGTGCGTGATGTGGAAAGCCTACGCGAGCACTACGCCCGCACCCTCGAGCTGTGGGCCGCAAACCTCGAGCGCGAATCGAGCGCAGCACTCAAGGAAGTAGGTCTCGAGAAACTGCGCTTGTGGCGGCTTTATCTACACACTTGCGCCTACTACTTCCGGCGCGGCTACATCACGATTCACCAAACGGTGCTGGCCAAACCTGACGCGGTGGGCTTAGTGCATTTACCGCGCTCGAGGGCCGATTTATATCGGTGACACTTGGAGAAAGTAGAGACGGCCCTCTCCGAACAGCTCATACGGTTTCCGCTAAATTCCGTATTGTCGGGAACAACACCCGAAAATACTCCACACCGCTGAAACCGTATGTTTTTCCTGTTCGCTCCGTGTCTTGGGCAGAACAGCACCTCTCGGGCCTGCCCGCCTCAGAAAATATCCGCAACTAAACGGATATTTTCGGAATCGGTATTAAGGATGTTTCCCAAGCTTTTCAGGAAGGGCCATAAAATTTCGCTGAATTCGAGCACACCACAAAAAAAGACAGGGGACGAATCCCCTGTCTTTTACACTTTCGTCAAACTCACCAGATTACTTGGTTTCTTGGGTTTCTTGGCCCACGTTGGTTGCTTTGCTTTCCTCTTCCTCACCCGTCGAAAACTGGGCGAACAGGTCAGAGAACACATCCCCAAGTTTGGTGCTAATTTTACCGCTCGAGGCTTCTTTGGCCGCGTAGCTGTAATCGTAGTCGCCCCCCTCACGGCGACGCTTGCCACCCCCCGCACCGCCGCTTCCAGCGTTGGGGTTGTTGCGGTAGCTGCCCCGGTCGGCACGCGGAGGACCGCTGCGCTCGGGACCGCCGCCCATGCCACCACCCATGCCGCCCTGACCCGCACCACGGGGAGGAGCATCATAGTTGCGAACCGGGCCGTCGTAGGGTAGGGCGCGCTTGCGCGACAGGCTGGCCCGCTGCTCCACTGGGTCGATGTTGAGCACCACCGCTTCGATTTCGTCGCCTTTCTTGAACAGTTCGGTGGGGTCGGTGACGCGCTCGTGGGCTAACTCACTGATGTGAATAAGACCCTCGATGCCTTCCTCGAGTTCCATGAACACGCCGAAATCGGTGATGCCAGTGACTTTACCTTTGACCGGGGTGCCGGGTGGGTACTTGTCAGGCAGGGCGCTCCAGGGGTCGTCGGTGGTCTGGCGCAGACCCAGCGAAATACGGCGCTCTTTCGAGTCGATTCGCAAAATCATGGCGCTGACTTCCTCGCCTTCCTTGAGCACCTCGTTGGGGTGGCGCACCCGCTTGGTCCAGCTCATCTCACTGACGTGAATCAGGCCCTCGAGTCCGGCTTCGATTTCCACGAAGGCCCCAAAGGCGGTGAGGTTGGTGACCTTACCACTCACGCGCTGGCCCACGGTGTACTTCTCAATGGCGCTTTCCCACGGGTCGGTGGTGAGCACTTTCATACTTAAGTTGATGCGCTCGCGCCCACCGTCCATATCCAGAACCTGCACTTTCACCTTGTCGCCGAGCTTGACCACTTCGCGGGGGTGGTTGAAGCGTCCGAAGGTGAGTTCACTGCGGTGAACCAGGCCGTCGATGCCACCCAAGCTCACGAACACCCCGAAATCGGTGATTTCGACCACTTCACCCTCGAGCACGGTTCCAGACTCGAGCGTTTGCATGGTTTCTTCTCGAGCCTGAGCTTTCTTTTCTTCCATGATGGCGCGGTGCGAGATGATGACGCGGTTGCGCTTACGGTTGAGTTCGATGAGCTTGACGTCGAGCGGCTTGCCCACGTAGGGGTCGAGTTCGTTGATGCGGCGGGTGTCCACCTGCGAGGCGGGCAGGAAGGCGCGGATGCCTTCAACCTGGGCCACCAGTCCACCGCGCACTTTCTCGAGGATGTCCACCGAAAAAGTGCCGTTGGTTTCCTGCATCTCTTGCAGCACGCGCCAGCCCTTATCCTGGTCGGCACGCTTTTTGCTGAGCACGATGACGCCGTTGGCGGGGTCGGTACGGACCACGAAAGCGTCAATCTCGTCACCCGGCTTGTACATCTCCTGAGCCTGCTCCTGGGTGATGGGTTCTTCGGAGATTTGGTTGAGGGGGATGATGCCCTCGACCTTTGCGCCCACATCCACAGCGATACCCTCGGCACCGATGAAGACGACCGTACCCTTCACCACATCCCCTCGGTTCACTTCGCGCAGCTTGTGAACCTCTTCGGCCTGGAGGACGTCCTCCATGGTCATTGCGGGATATTCTTCTTCGGTCTCGGGGGCGGGTACGGATATCTGTGCGTTTGCGGTGGTCACTTCATCCACCGGCGTCGGGGTAGCCATGTCTTCCATTAACTGAACTCCTCCTGGGTTCCTGCTTGGGCAGGGTAACGCCGTATTCTACAGGATAGCCCCCCTCGAGTAAAGCCCTGAATTACAGCGTCCGAGCACTACTTTTGCACTTCAGACCGTATTAATGTTGGGGCATGAGAACACTCGAGCCTCTGTACGTAAGGCTTTTCGGACTTTACAATTGCCAGATTTTGTCCTCATGAGGATGTCAGAAGGACCTTCGAGCCACTGAAGGCAAAGTCTCTCTCACGTTACCAACGCCCCCAAGCCAAAGCGCTAAAATAGCGTATATACAGGGACTCGAGCGAAGAGATTTACCTGAAAAACTCGAGCACGTTGTACCAAACGGGAGAGGACATCATGGACATCAAAAAGTACGATGTAGTCATCATTGGGGGCGGCCCAGCGGGTCTGACCGCCGGAATCTACGCGGCGCGCGGCAACCTGAAAACGGTGATGCTCGAGAAGGGGCAACCCGGTGGTCAGATTGCCCAGACCCAGGAAGTCGAGAACTACCCCGGTTTTCCCGAGCCTATCTCGGGCGCGGAACTGGCTGGACGGATGCTCGAGCAGGCCCAACGCTTTGGGGCCGAACTCGAACTCGACGAGGTTTTGAGCGTGGAGCAGCGCGGACCTGCCGACTTTGTGGTCAAAGGTTACGACGCCGAATATCACGCTCGAGCGGTCATCATCACCACTGGGGCCAATCCTAAAAAGCTGGGTATTCCCGGTGAGGACACCTTTTGGGGCCGTGGCGTGAGCACCTGCGCCACCTGCGACGGCTTCTTTTATCGGGGTAAGCATGTGGTCGTCATCGGGGGCGGCGACGCCGCCGTGGAAGAAGGTCTGTTTCTGACCCGCTTTGCCGAGACCGTGACCCTGATTCACCGCCGCGACACCCTGCGGGCCAACAAAGTGGCCCAGGCTCGAGCCTTTGCCAACCCTAAAATGCGCTTCGTGTGGAACACCGTTCCCGAAGCGGTGCTGGGCGAGCATACCGTAAGCGGGGTGCGCCTGCGGAACCTGGACACGGGCGAAGTGTACGAACACGCCACGGACGGCCTGTTCATCTTCATCGGACACATTCCCAACACCGATTTTCTGGGCGGTGTGGTGCAATTGCGCGACGATGGTTACGTGGACGTAAAAGGCGACATCTACACCTCGGTGGAGGGTATTTTTGCCGCTGGAGACGTGAGTGACCCCATCTACCGCCAACTTGCCACCAGTGTGGGCACCGGAACCCGCGCCGCGATGATGGCTGAAAAATTTGTGGCCGAACTCGAGGAAGACGCTCAGCTAGAAGTGGTGCAAGAAGCCATGCACGGGGTGATGGAAACCGCTTCAGCGGATTAAACTCTGAACTCGAGCAAACACGTAGCAGGTCTGGGAAGTGCTTCAAAGCGCTCCAGACCTGTATTTTTTGGCCTGTATAATTTGAGGGATGTTAGGCAAACTCAGACGCCTGGGGCGCAGTTTCTTTCGCTCTCAGGCCCAACCCAAGGACGTGTGGGCCAACCTTTTTCTAACTCGAGCAGAACTTCAGCTCTTCTTGCAAATGGACCCTCGAGACCGGGAACACGGGGTTCGGGTGGCTCAGGCTCTGGAAAAAGATTATCCGAATGCTCGAGCGGAACTCGTCGCCGCCGCCATTTTGCACGACTGTGGCAAGAGCGTTCGCAAATACAACGTGCTTGAGCGGGTTTTGGTGGGCCTCATCCCGTACCGTTTGAGCGCGGGTTGGACGCTGGGGGCGGTCAAAGTTCGCAATGAACACCCGGCAAAGGGGGCCGAAATGGTGCGTTTTGCGGGTGGGCGCGATGAGGTGGCGCGGCTGATTGAGCAGCATCACAGTCCTCAAGCAGATGTTGAGGCGAGGTTACTCCACGACTACGACGGCCTCGAGTGAATGTTTAGTACGTTCGCCAAGCGCTCGAGCATCTCGCGTGCAACCTCTCGAGCCTGGGGACGGGAACCAAAGTTCCGGGGGCTGGGGTGACCCATCGCCCACAGGGTATAACGTCCCAACGTCTCGAGCCAGGGTTTGCTCTTTTGGGCGTGATTGCCCACCAGAACGATGTGCTCGAGTTTCGATAAAAGTGTGAGGAGCTGCTCGGTAGCTGCTCGAGCGTCCATGATGTCCTGTGTTTTAGGCGCACGAAATCGTCCGTCTTCGCTCGAGATATACCAGGGAACCGTGTTCCACAGCAGGGTATCCGCTCGAGCAAGGCCCACCCCCTCGAGCAGTTCACCGATGTTACGAGCGGTCAGGTCGGGGTTGTCGCGGCTGATAAATCCAGTCTCGAGCACCTTGGGTCCGGGGGCCTCGAGCAGGAAAAGCACTCGCGCCTCAAAACCACCATCCAGCGAGTCAAAATGTGGAATGAGGTATTGAGGACCGCGCTCAAGTCTTAAAACCTCAACAAAATTTTTCAGAGGCAACATGTGTGGATGCTCAAGGAGTTCAACTCTACGGGCCACCTCGAGCGGATTCTTGAGCGCGAAGGGCTGGTGCTCTTTCACAGCTCTTCGACGTACAAATCATCGCCCTCGAGCACGGTTTTGTAGAGCTTCACCGCTTTGACGGCGGGCATGGTGGCAGCCCCGGTCTCGAGATTAAAGGTTGCTCCGTGGGCTTCGCAGGTGATTTTCCCATCCTCTACGTGGCCACCCTCGAGCGCGTAGGAATCGTGGGTACACAGGTTTCTGAGCGCGTAGAACTGACCCTGATAATTGAGCACCAGCACGCTCTGGCGGCCCATACGGATGGATTTTTGAGCGCCCTCGAGCAGCTCTGTGGTTTTGCAGACGAAGAGGCGCATCAAATCACATCGGGATAACGGTTTTCGAACCAACCTTCAGGCGGGTTGACTTGACGAATTACACGATGGGTTCCATCATCAAATAATTCGACTTCCCAAAGCGTATTATCCGGTAATTCCTTGAACATTAAATCAAGCTCATCAAAATACCCGAACACAGGTAAACCTAGTGCTCTGGACTCTGCAATTGCCCGCAATGAAGCTTTTCGGGCAAGCTCCTCAAACTCTTTTGAGCGAATGTCCATGTGTTTCATGACTTCATTATGCAAAAAAGGCGCACCACTGTGCGCCCTTATCCTTCACAATCCCACTTCCCTAAACCGCGCCCACCTTCTCGGCAATCACGCCCTCGATGTACTTCACAATTCCCTCGAGCGGAACCCGCGAAAGCACGTCCTCGAGATAAGCCGTCACCAGCACCTTCTCGGCGGTTTCCTGGCTTAGCCCCCTCGAGCGCAGGTAAAACATCTGCTCGGGGTCCACCGGTCCAGTGGTGCTGCCGTGCGAACAGCGCACGTCGTTGGCGTTGATTTCGAGCTGGGGAATGCTGTCGTTGCGGGCATCAGACGATAGCAAAAGTGTGCGGTGCTTCTGGTAAGCGTCAGTCTTCTGAGCGTTCAAATCCACCTTAATCATGCCACTAAAAACGGCTCGAGTTTCATCGTCCAGCACGCCCTTATACAGCAAATCCGAGTGCGCGTTGGGGGCGGCGTGGTGTTGCAGGGTGTAGTGGTCGAAGTGCTGCTCACCCGATGCAAAATAGAGGGCTAGCATCTCGCTCGAGCTGCCCTGACCGCGCAGGTAGCTCTGCATTTCAGTTCTCGAGAGGTCCGCGCCCATCGTGACCACCAGCGAATTGAGGGTCGCGTCCCGGCCCACATCGCCGCGCTGTCGCTGGATGTGGGTCACGCCCGCGCCCCAGTTCTGCACGCTGACGTAGCGCAGGTTGGCACCCTGGCCCAGCACGAGTTCCACCGCTCCAAAAGCGTAAGAGTCCAACAAGTCTGGGCTGTCCTGCTCGTCAATGAAGGTGAGCTTGGCGTTCTCCTCTAGCACGAGGAGTGTGCGGGTGGCGGTGAACACGCCACTTTCGTTCATCGTGCGAAACGACCCCAGCGGCAGCTCGACCTCGACCCCTCGAGGCACGTAGACAAACGCCCCCTGAGTCCATAGCGCCGCGTTCAAGGCGCTGAATTTCCCCTCCGAAGGGTCCGGCGACTTGCTGGGCGTCGTTCCCGGTGCGGCAATGGTGGTGTCATCCGGCACTTCGGCGGGAACCACGCTGTAGAGGTGCTTTTTAACCAGTTCCTCGTGCGTCTCGAGCGCGGAAAGCAAATCCATGAAAATGACACCTTGACTCGAGAGCGATTTTGGAACACTCGAGTGAATCAGGCTGCCGCCGTCGAACACCAGGTAGCCGCCCACATCGGTTTTCTCCAGGCGACCCTTCACGCTCGAGGGCAAATCTTCCACGCTCGAGACTTTTTCAACAGGCGCGGCGGGTTTGAGCACCTCGAGCGGAATATAGGTTACGTCGGTGTATTTCCACGACTCCACCTTGCGGGTGGGAATCGGCAGGCTAAGGAACAGCTCGAGCGCAGAGAGACGTTTCTGCTCGAGCCACGCGGCACTCTTAAGGGTTTTGACTGCCTCTGGCGAGAAGGCGGGGTTGATTTGGGTTTGTGTGGGCATGGTTTCTCCTGATTTCTACGGGTTTCTACTGGGTCCAGTCCTCGAGTTTGAGGTTTGGAATACGGGCAAAGTGTTTAGTGTTTCGGGTGACAAGTGGTAAATCCTGCTCGAGCACGATGGCTGCAATTAGCACATCCGCGTCTTTCTCATCTCCCAGAGGAGTTCCAGCGCTTCGCAATTCACGGTAAAGCTCGGCTGCTAACTCCACCGTGCTTTTCTCGAGCGGCAAAATCTGGGTGCGGGAAGCAATACGCTCAAAAAGCTCGAGCTTACGCTGTTGCTGGGGCAATTTCAGGCCCCGTAAAACTTCGTAGTAGACCAATAAGGGCAATGCGAACTGATTTCCTGCGCTCAAAGTTTCAAAAAATCGCTTCTCGAGGTTTTGATTTCCGTTGACCACGCCCGAGATAATATTGGTGTCCAGCGCATAAATCATGCACTTTCATCCAAATTACGCCAGGAAGAACGCCCTGTATCTCGAGCAAACTGCTCGGCCTCACTGGCACTAAATTCTGCAAAGAACGACTTCCACAGAGAAACATCGTCCTGAATACGCTCCTGTTGCTCGAGCAGGTGCTGCAAAGTCTCGAGCTGAGTTTCATCCATCTGTTCTATCTTGTGGTGCCATTTCTCTTTGAGCGTCATGATGTCACCTCGAGCCAGCAGGCAACAAATCTGGTCTGGCGGTTTTTCCATCAGTTCGCACGGGTTTAAAGTCACGGTTAACCGCTTCAGCGATGCCCCGCGCCACTTCCTCGAGACCGTTCCCGGTGAGCCACCAACCCGCAGGCTCGAGGGTGAAAGTCCGCACGGTCTGGCCGTCCTTGCGGCTAACCACCCGCAGACTGAGACGGTTCACTACATTGACGTTCGAGACGGTGTAGACCCGCCCAAAAAAGTCGGTGTTGTTCACGGTTTCCGTTCTGGCTTCCACATTGCCCAGCAGCAGGTAATCGCTGATGTCCCCACTGGCACGGGCTTCGGCAAAGGTGACGATAAAACCCCGGCCCTCGAGCGCGGGAAGCAGGCGTTCCCGGAACGCGCCACCCAAATCGCCGGAGAACGCACCCACCGAAAAGCCCCGCACGTTTTGAGTGGCGGCTTTGGCATCTGTGGACGGCCCTCGAGTGGTTTGGACAGTGGCAGGAGCACAAGAAGTCAGTAGGAGAATTATCACTACACTCAAATAATTCTTCATTCTAGTTCCTCAATTGCCAACTGTCGAAGTATTCCCTCTTGGCTACACACCTCGTTTTGTATGGCCAATATGTTTTCAAACTCATCTTTGTAAGGAGTCTCACTCCCTAGTTTTACGTTAAGGTTGTGGTGTAAAAAAATTAAATACTCCTGATGCTGGTCTTGGTATTCTTCAGATAATCGTCTCAGATAATACACTGCATCACCCAAATACGAGTAGATGACTCCTCTATTCTGTATATTGGGTGAAATGTTTGCACCTTGCAGAGATGTAGCCAATGTCACAAGACGTTCATAGCGTGTTTCGCTATTGTATCTATCTTCAACTAATATCGAGATACTCACTATTCTTCTCCCCGAGCCTACAATTCTTCCATCCAGCCTAATAACTTTTCAGCCCACGCTCGAGCTTGGGTTTGGACTTTTTGGCGCTCGAGGTCGTTGGTCCAGATTTGGTCCCATTTGAGTTTCCATCTGGAGAGTTGGCGTTGAAGCTCGAGCAGTTCCACTTGGTTTTCAAGATTCATCTCGAGAGAAGTCCAATCCACTAAATACTGTGTTTCTCGAAGTAGATAGAAAGTATCTGCGCTCGAGTGGTCTTGCTCGAGGAAAAGGGCCAAACGGTTGACATTGGTAGCAAGGTTGCCTACACGTCGGTCCATCGAAAAACGCATATAGCGCTCGCGCCTTTCTTCAAAGGTTTTCATGGTTCTACCCCGTCAAAGAACTGCAAGATGATGTCTTTGACCCTTTCGCACAAAGATTCATCTTCAATCAGGTTGGAACGGTTGTCAGCTCGAGGACGAATATTGATTTAAGAGTCGTAGGCCACCTCGCGCTTTTTCCAGGTCCAGCCCGCACCCCAGACGTTGCGCTGTTCTGAACCCTCCTCGAGCAAAACTTCCTCGCAATCGGAGTGCCACTCTCCGCCGCCTGCCAGAATACCCAGTTCAACGTCCACAGCAAATTTGACGTAATCAATCTTGCCGTGCTCCTCGAGCATCTGGCGCAACTGCTCAGGCGTAACCTTTTCTCGAATAGTCAGAATCATAGTTTCTCGAGCTTAACCCAAAAAGGGCGAGGTCTCCCCCGCCCCTCTCTAACCTTAACCCACCGAACCTTCCATCTCGAGTTCAATCAGGCGGTTGAGTTCCACCGCGTACTCGAGCGGGAGTTCCTTGGCAATCGGCTCGATGAACCCGCGCACAATGAGACCCGCCGCCTGGTCTTTGCTCAAGCCCCGCGATTGCAGGTACAGAATCTGCTCGTCGTTGATTTTGCTCACCGTGGCTTCGTGGCCCACGCTAGCGGTCTTTTCCTGAATCTCGATGTAGGGGTAGGTGTCGGTACGGGCTTCCTCGTCGAGCAGCAGCGCGTCGCACTCGACGTTGCTCTTGGCGTTGGTCGCGCCCTCGTAAATCTTGACCAGGCCCCGGTAGCTCGAGCGCCCCGAATCCTTAGAAATCGATTTGCTGACGATGTTGCCGCTGGTGTTGGGTGCAAAGTGAACGATTTTAGCGCCCGCGTCCTGGTGCTGTCCGCGTCCGGCCATCGCAATGCTCAAAACTTCGCCGCGCGCGCCCTTCTCGAGCAGGTAACAGGCCGGGTATTTCATGGTGACTTTGCTGCCCAGATTGCCGTCCACCCACTCCATCACGCCGTTTTCGTACACGGCGGCGCGTTGGGTCACGAGGTTGTAGACGTTGTGGCTCCAGTTTTGAATGGTGCTGTACCGGAACCGCGCACCCTTCTTGACCACGATTTCGATGACGCCAGAATGGAAGCTGTCTCGAGCGTAGGTCGGCGCAGTGCAACCCTCAATGTAGTGAGCCTGCGCGCCTTCATCCACGATGATGAGCGTGCGCTCGAACTGCCCGGAGCTTTCGGCGTTGATGCGGAAGTAGGTCTGAAGGGGAATGTCAACCTTCACGTTTGCGGGAATGTACACGAAGCTGCCGCCCGACCAAACCGCGCTGTTGATGGCCGCGAACTTGTTGTCCTCGGGCGGAATGATGGTGGCGAAATGCTCCCGGAACAGGTCCGGGTACTGCTTGAGACCGTCCTCAATGCTGAGGAACACCACGCCCAGCTTTTCCCACTCCTCTTTGAGGTTGTGGTACACCATCTCGGACTCGTACTGAGCGCCCACTCCGGCCAGCGCCTTACGCTCGGCTTCGGGAATACCCAGCCGCTCGAAGGTCTTCTTCACATCGTCGGGCACGTCGTCCCAGCTCCGGGCGTTATGGCCTTCAGGCTTGATGTAGAAGTAAATTTCGTCCAAATTCAGACCGCTGAGGTCCGCGCCCCACTCGGGCATGGGCTTGGAGTTGAAGATGTCCAGCGCCTTGAGGCGGAAC
>Ga0209100_1002324_pt1 | contig 12000 bp, 17 predicted proteins | sample lystaG_FD_185480 | JGI IMG/M metagenome (GOLD analysis project Ga0209100, IMG submission 185480) | Glacier valley bacterial and archeal communities from Borup Fiord, Nunavut, Canada, to study Microbial Dark Matter (Phase II) -... | ecosystem: Environmental > Aquatic > Freshwater > Ice > Glacier ...
TTAATGCGGAGAAAGAGGGTATAGCTTGAGCGCTTTTATCACGTTCTACCGCATTAAACAAATCACTTCAAACCGTTGATTTGTCTAGTTTCTATTAAATACCGTAACATATAATTATAAGTCAGTAGACGTACAAATAGACGTGCTCCCATGGGCATTCATTAAGAGCTGTGAGGCTCTTTTTTATTTTAATCTATACTTATTCCCCCTTTTTAGGGTGTCGGAAATGTCGGGATACATCTCCCCAATTTTGGGGGCATCTCCTCAATTTTGAGGGCATCTACTCAACGCATAATTACGTTTAGTTCCTCGTGATGGTCTCTTGAGTCACTACCCCATACCCGTTGTTTTGGTAGATATGAGAAATAGGATTCTCAATAACGAATTGTTATCGAGTTTGAGTCGGTAGGCCGTTTCTGGCTTGCGAGATCAAGCTGTTAGTCTTTTTTGGTTAATAGCTCTTACTTTTTTTAGAGTAAGAGCCCTGCTCATTTTTGAGCTCCCTGCCGAATATCCCGCAACCCTAAAACTTTCTAACAAAAAAGTGAGGAAGTCTTTATCTCAATTTTGGGAGAAAGTACCGGAGGACGTCCGAGTAATATCCGAGTAATCTTGAACTGACAAGATTCAACCTAAGTAGGTGATTCACCGACTCAGATTTCCATACAGTTTATAAGGGGTCTCCCCAAAATTGAGAACACCCTAGGTTCAGCATAGACCGTTCGCCACATCTGGCGAATTATTTCATTCCCCACATTTGGGGAATGCTCATGGCTCAAAATAAAGCTGTGAGATCCGCTCAATTTTGAGCACATGTTTTTCACTGCGGAATTTCCCGCTGTGAGATTGGTCGAGTTTTCGGCACATCTGCCCAAAACTGGACACATCTTTTTCACTGTCGAATTTTCGGCAGTGAGATGTACTCACCCCAAGCTTGGGTGCAGTTCGTCCGGAAACTCGGCTCAGTAGATAGATCACTCCACAATATTGTGGAATGCTTTCCCAACTTCTTGGGAATCTATAACCATCTCTATATAGCTCTATAACGCCTTTTAATGGCTTTGTTTATTGTGTGAGCAATTCTTCGTTTATAAACCTATCAAGTGAAGGTATAAGCAGAATCAAGCTTTATTTCACCTTGAAACTCTATGTCATTTCAGGATAATAGCTACTATTAAATAAACCTGGGAGGAATATCCAGATGCTCATGTTATGCTATAATATTTCAGGATAGCACCCCTATCTACCCGGCACTTAGTGCGGGGTTTTTTATTGCATAAAAATAAGCCGGGGTGATCCGGCTGAAACTTTACTATTATATCTCAAGAACTTTGTTAACTCAAGCTTTCAAATATTAAATTTCGTTAACAATTGTTGACTCTTGTGAACATTACTATTATTATAAAGATAGCTCATCTACCAAGAAGTAGAAGAGAGTTCCTGATTACGTCTATACTATGATATAGGCGTTTTTTGTTTATATTGATTATATTTTTCAAGTTTCTTTCTAATTTGACTATCGCTCTCTAAATAAAACGAAGTTATTAATAGGAAATATCTCTCTCTCTCTTCTAAAACAACTAAAAATTTATAATTTTCCAACAGTATATGCCATCTATCTTTTCCTTTATAGTCTTCCACCCAAGTCTTAGGTAATGAGCAACATCCTTTTTTACATCCATGGTTTTCGATTAATTTTCTTATCCAGCTAATCCTTTCACATCTTCTTAAATCCGGAATTCTATCATTAGGATCATTTGATTTAGATGAATTCTCACTTGTAACATGAAAGTATCCCTGAATTTTATCATTTATTTCTGGTGAATGACGAACTCTGACAATTTTACCTCTGAAAAATACATTATTTTTAATGAAATCTCCTCTAAAAACTTCATACAAAAAATTATCGTAATCCTGCCAATCTCCACCAAAATCATTCATTGTAATTAAATCTGGAAGCCAATAACAATCTTTTATCTCCATAAACACCTCTATGATGGATTAAAAAGTAGTAAACTAACTTTTTGCTTTGATGTATCACCAGTTTCTCTAAATGATATTTTCATTTTTTCAATCATATAATTTGAAAGTTGAACTTTTGCAGCACTTGTTGTTAATCCCCTATTAATATATCCTGTCATCCCAATCAATATATCAGCTAGTTGAGATATATTTGACTCTATTGAATCAATTGGTTGTATTTTTTTAATAATAAAGTTATCTCTATCATTTAGTTTTCTTTTCAAAATTCTGGAAAGCAGACACATTTCTTTATAAGTATTTGTATCTTTTTTATCAACATATATATTATATGAATTATTTCGATTTAGAATGTATATTAGCGTATAATAATACATCTTGTCATAAAATTCATTATGGTTTTGATTATAATCATCGTGTCTTAATTTAGTTTTGTCTGATACAATTACTGCTCTAAACTTTAAAAAATCGTATTTAAGAAATAAGTCTAGCAGCTCCATATAAAAATCAATTTTACTTATTGATACTTTAACCCATTTAATTTCATTATATTTACTTAATCCATGTTTTATTTTTAAGTCCTGAATTTCTTTATTAATAAATTTAACTTCAGAAATAGGACATTGTAAAGCGCCGTTAACCATTATGTTTATTTTATCGTGAATAAGGTGACAACTTTCATCGCAATAAATATTTATCATAAATCCTCCTTAGAATTATACACAAAATCTTTATATAACTATAGCACCATATAGATGATAAAAACAACGTAGAAAAATACAATATATAGGTTTTCACTAAAAAGGCACCTCTTTCGAGATGCCTTGAATCAATATACGTATAAATTTACCAGACCCCATTTATCTGTATCTGATCTATAACATCCAGACTTTCTTCATAGATGGTCAACTGAGAACTGTTCATAAGGGCTGTAATGAAAAGGCCATAGGCTTTTACCTATGGCCTTCCAATTGTTGAGCGTACCCTGATCTCTACAACTTTCTTGTATTCTGTCCGATAGTCATAAATATCCTCAATCCAAGTGCCGCTTGCTCTTCGTTCATACTCCCTAATGGCCTTATTGTAGTAGATATAATCATATCTAAGTTGTCTACTATTGATATCCCAAACTGTAGCTTGGATCTTCTCGCCTTCCTTATCAATTATTGTTAGACTATCTCCACGCTTTAAAGAGCGTGCTATAACCTCATGAATTATATTTTGTATCCCCATTGCTAAAAGATCTCTTTCTCGCTCTTTTCTGATGTAGGAAGAGATAATATCGGCATACTTTTCTATAAGTTCATCTTGGTATTTGAGCTTGATCCCACCTATACCCTTATTTATAACTCTATTGAGTTTTCCAATATCCATCCCATGCTCTTCAGCAATCAATTTCACTGGCTTTTTGTATTTATATCTAAAATAATTCATAAAGGCCATTGCTTCATGCTTAACTGGTATCTTGTCTTCAATCATTCTATCCAGGTCCTTTTTAAGTTCAGGTATGATAATTCTTCTTTCTGCCTCAGTATAGAAATCTGTATGATCCGGTATGTTATCAGATAAATTGATATCACCATCTTCAGCTTCTAACGGTTTATCCAATGATGATATGCTGCTAAAACTTCTTCTTAGCTCTAATATGGTATCTATGGCCATGCCTGAGAACTTCGCTAATTGCTTCAAGGAAGGCTCATTCTTGTAAGTGGCTATATATTTATCTTCGGCCCTTTTGAGCTTGTTAAACTCTTCCCGGCACCATATAGGAACTCTTATAACGGTCCCTTTATCATAATAGAATCGGTATATTGCTTGTTTAATATATGAAATCGCATGAGTTGAGAATGATCCTAACTCTGCGTTATATTTATCCAGTGAAGCATATAAGCCTAATACTCCCTCTTGGAAGAGATCATCTTTGTCAAATACATTCTCAAAGTTTGGATTGTCATTAAAAGCCCATTTAAAGCCCTTGAGGACGTAATTGATTAGGCCAAGGTTATTCTCCACAATGACATTTGCAAGGGCCTTGTTGCCTTCCTGGTATTCCTTTAAAAGCTTCTCATTATCTTCATACATGAATAACCCCTTTCAAATCAATTATATTAGCATCCCCTTTTTAGGGCCTCTAAAATCTCTAAATGCTTTTTTATTCTCCCATTTTTTAGGGTGTCACATATGTCACTATATTTCGTGATCCAACCTTTTTAAGATGTCCGATTTGTCCGGATGCTTTTTTGCTTTTCCCCTTTTTAGGGACTCGGAAATCTCGGGATGTTTAATACTAGAATAGCCCTAGAAGCCCACCAAAAAACCCCTAGAGCTACTATTATGGCTATACTTTAGCGGATTATTCTTGTACAGAGTATTCCAAATCATCATTTGTTTTGTTTTCGATATATGATTGAATACCAAGTACAATCATTTCTCTAGCTTGAAGGCTATTTCCACCAAATGGATTGTAAGGTCCATCAGCATTCAAAAGAGTAGTTATATTTTTTTTCAAATCTTCAAGATTTTTTAGTGTCCGTTGGTCTCTTTCTTCATGGAATATACCTATGGTTTTCTCTGGATCAATTCCGATTTTGCTTGCCAATCCTTTGAATGCTTTAGCAGCTAATTCATCATCCGCAAACGGTTCGAACATTGATTTTAAATCTCTTGAATCAATTGAACCGCTTGCTAGCTCCATAAGTTTAAAAGCATTTGAAAGCTTTAGTTGATATTCAAAGTTTCCGGATCTGTCTGAAATTTTCTTTGAGACTTTGCTTATTCCATTATCTAATAGGTTATGGAACAACTTTTCATACTCTATTTTATATTGTTGCATTTGATTTTTTGATTTTTCTTTTGATTTTTCTTCTACTTCAGCTTTATATTTATCATTATAATTATCTGTATAGTCAGTACTTTTCTTAGTTTTAGCAAGTTCTTCAGTGTTTGCCCTTGCGAGTGACATATACTCATTTAGTAAACTTAAAAATTGTGACTTGTTTGACATAATTATCTTTCCTTTCGTTTTGCCCTTAGGCTTCTATACTTTGTTCATCCGTCATTTATAGATCTCATCAGAATTAATCAAATAGTAGGATCTCTCACTGGTGTTTCATAGTCTATCTTAGTTTGGCTGATTACCATTATTCTCTCCTTTCAAACCAAATAAAAAAGCCCAGGTAATAACTCTGCAAATGCAGCTTATCACCTGGGCTCAATAGAGCTAACATGAATGTTTGTTCATGCGGTTCGTATTCAATATAGATATATTATACCACATCCTCAGGACTTTGAGAATGCTCATTCTTCTCTATTGGCTTTAAGTTCACTCTCAGGAAACTCTTTCCTTCATGGTTAAAATGGTTGCGCCTGATATCTATTTTAAAATGTTTTGTGATCACATCCTGGAAGTAAAGCTTCTCTTCAGCTGTATCAAAATTGCCTTCTATTCTTATCATTTACACCCTCCACTATCAAGAGTTAAGCCTGAGTTTTTTGAGATTCTCAGGCCACTTGAATTTAATTCAAATTTACTTTACAATGATATTGCTTAGATTCATTGCTTATCTGACTTCGGTTGGGTGGGCATATTTTTTTGTTCTTGATTCTTTAATGTCTCTATCCAAGTCGATTTCTAGTCTTTGAAAATCCATTTCAGGCTCCATGATCTTCATGTGAATATACTCTACTACGTTATTGCTCATTGTTTTGAATCACTCATACTCAGTCTCCCATCTCATAAGCTCTGCTCTTTTTTCTTCTGTAGTCATTCTATTTCTCTCCCTTCAATTTCTGTATTAAGGCGAGTAGTTAACAATTTTCTGTCCTCTTTCGAAAGCTTCAAAGCTGCATTCAAAAATATAATTGCTTCATCTGAAGCTGTATTAATTTCGCTTTCCATTTTTGGAATCCTCTTGATTAACTCTTCCTTGATCGCTGTAATACTCATTTTACTTATCTCCTCTCTGCTTTCTAATTTTTCTTTCTACTTCTATGTCATGAACTACAATAATGTTAGTCGCTACTGGGCCATTGCTTCCGTTAACAACTTCATATTCAACCTTGGTACCTCGCTTTAATTTTGAAAAGGTTGCAGATAGCAATTTCGAGGCATGAAAGAAAATCAAATTATGATCTGGTCCCTTGATGAATCCATATCCATTTTCTTTCAGCGTTACAATATCTCCCATTTCACGGTTTTGGCTGTATTCGTTCTCCATCTATTTGCCCCTTCCTTTTCGCCTCTGTGGTACGTTGCACGGTCTTTTCTCTAGTCCCTCAAGGATTCGCCCTATATGTTTCTTAATCTCTCTATCGCTCTCCTGGACGTATCTCTGGCCTACGTTGATGATGATAATCTGTAATGGTGGCGGTTTATTTTCCATATGATCCCCTCTCATTATTTAAAATTTTCTACTCTGGATAACCTTCCAACATATCTCAATGCAACCCTCCCAACGGAACCACCTCTATTTTTTAAGATTTGTACCATCATCAATTCGGGATTTTTAGCAAGGTCATAACTGTGATAATCTAACATCCTATTATCGCCAAGCTCTTTTCTCTTCCCTGGATCATCTAGGAATACATTTCTAGCAATTCCAAGAACAATGTTTGAGTTTTGAAAGATTCTAGCGCTGTCTTGAATGTCCTTTTCTGATAACTCAAAGCTTTCCTTCTTATTGGAGTCCATCCTTGCATTTGCTTCACGATTAGTCTGGCCCATAGCAATGATAACTATATTGTTTTTCTGTGCTAGCTTCTTCAGGTTTATAGTTAGGTCACCTAGTTTTTCGGTTAAGGTATTTCCCTTAGATCCTTCACAAAATAACTGCAGATAATCTATAAAAACTACTTCCACTTCATCCCCTAGAACTCGGTATCTGATATTGTTAAGCAGTTCTTCCGTTGATGTAATCTCCTGCACTATGTCAATTGGTATGTGTATAAGATCATTGAGGAATGTCTCGACTCCCTGCATCTCATCATCTGTAAGGTTTGAAGCGGCAACCTTCCTGTTATCTATGCTTAGAACTGAGGAAGATAACTTGTCCAACAATTCACTTTCAGTCATTTCAATGCTGTAGAAGACAGTTTTAATTCCTGATTTTGCCATATTGTAGGCCATATTAATTGCAAGGGTTGTTTTACCAACCGCACTTCCTGAAACGATAGTAATATAGTTTCCTTTTCTAAATCCTCCGAGCTTTTCATCCAGGTGTCTAAATCCACTTGCATATGAAGGCTTCACGTTTCCAAATCTAACGTTGTAATGCTCCGTAATTCGTTCCATGTAGCGTGTGAGTCGGTCTTTGTTTTCCTTTGTCGTAATCCTTAGGATATCTAATATCTTTTGCTGTAAATACTGAATCACGTCTTCTGTAGGATCACTCTTTATTTTTTTTGAAGCTGCGTATACCAATAAGCTCACTTGATTTTTTTGATACCTTGTAATCAATAATTTTAGGTGATCATTAAAACTATGCAGCGTAACTAAATTAATTTGAATTTCAGTGATATACGATACTCCCCCTAATTTATTAATGTCTCCTTTATAGCTTTCCACGAGGGTTGTAACGTCTATGGCCATGCTGTTGGAATGTAGCTTAATTGCTGTTTCCCAGATTTCTTTATGGGGCTCAAAGAGAAACATATCACTTGTTACTCCTTGGCCTAGAGCTTCGTTTAGCAGCTTGTTATCCTTGAGTATTGCCCCAAGAATATCTTGTTCTAGTAATCTTGAATCTGTCATTTTTTTCTCCTTTAGCCTTCAACAATGTAATATTCATCTGGTATTGATTCTTTAGGCTTTTTTTCTTCTTTCCTTGACCAGTTTAAAATCGTTGCATAATGACTTTTATAGGTTTTTCCATTCATCTCACAATATTCATCAACTTTTCTGATCCACTCATTCAAAATAGATTCATTAACAAACTTCTCTAAAAGCTTTTTATATTCTTCATCACTCAAGAAAACTTTATTAAATTCTCCATATTTATTTTTAATCTCTTTCTTCTTCTTATTATCATTATTCTCATTATTAATCTTATTGTTTGTGTCTGGTTTGCGGTCTGCCTGTGGTCTGTCTGTGGTCTGCTCGTGGTCTGTCTGTGGTTCTTCTGTGGTTTCTGAAACTTGGTAAACACTGTAATTCACTATGTTTATAGTGGTTTTTTTGCGGTCTGATTTTTTAACTATCATTCCATCATCTTCAAGTAGTTTCAAAAATGCTCTGGTTTTTGTTTTTCCCCATCCCCAACGCTCCATCAACTTCAGTTCACTTGTTATGAATTGGCCTCTCTCGACCTCTATTAATTCACTGCCTAATACAAATTTATTACTTTTATGATTAGCCATCATAATTAGATCTATCCACGCCTGACCTTTTGAGAATGGTTTATCTTCCCATACCCAATTATTTTGCAAATCTCTATATACACTGATCCAACCATTAAATTTCATATCTATCGCCTGGATATTGTCTATTCATTTCCATACTTCCACCCCATTTCCTAACGTCATTTCTCCAGGCTTGGAAAGTCTCACTCTCCACACCTTATATTTCAGAACCGTTGATTATCAATGGTTTAAGCTATTAAACAACATACTTTTCACTTTTCCACGTCTAAAGACACGCTCACCCATTGCCCTGGGAGATCTTTTTTATAATTTAAGCAGCCTTTTAATGTGGTTATGATCATGCTAGTTTTCATAGGTCTTCATAAATTCATCTATGGTCTTTTTCTGAAAGAGTATCTTTCCATCAATTGTGATTTTCTTCAGGCCTAACCTTTCAAACTTCTGCAGCGTGCCAAATGAAATATTTAAATAGCTGCATGTCTCTTTTATGCTCATGTATGGTTTGGAGATTGCTTCTTGTCCTTTGACTTCCTGGATGACTTCATGGGCTAAATTTGAAATCATGGTCCTTAGATCATCCTGTACTCCTGATGGAATAGGTATATTGATATTCATCTTTTCACCTTCTTCACTTCTTATATTTCTTAACTTCATCATTTAACCTCAATGGGTTCATTCCAAGTAGCTTTCTGAGGGGGTTCATGCTCTCAATGAGCGTTTGCACCTCGAGATAATAAGAGTTGTCTGAGAGCCTTATATGGCCATTCTTGATGTGTTCCTGAATGAAGTCATCCAAATAGATTTCATAGTATTGTTGAATCTTTTCAAGTACATGGTCCATAACTACCTCCTATAGAAATCTGATGGCCAAGTATGCCACCAGGCCCCAAAGAGCGAATGCACCGGAAATGTACATACTTTCTATTATCTTAACCATTGTTTTTTCTGAATTGCTTAGATTCATTACTTCACCTCTTTCTTATCTTGTTCTGTAACTAGATCTTCAATACTTACATCAAGAGCTTTTGCAATTTTACCTACTGTAAAAGGCTGTAGATGCCGATTCTTTCTTGCTCTATTCAGCGTATCCATTGATATACCAGCAGACTTAATCAAGTCTCCTGATCTCAATTCTTTTTTAGCCATCAGAATTTCCAACTTACTCTTTTCTATGATCATTTCCTCACCCCTCTGTTACAATTAAGCACAATGTACCTTATCTTCATTATAGTTACTTTTCAGTACTAATCAATAGTAATTCAGAAAAATTATATTAAAACTGTAAATTTATTATTTTATCGTTCCTTTTCGTAACCAAAAAATGTATAATGAACTTGAGGTGACAATGTAATGAATAATATTGGAGAAAACATCAAGAAATTCCGTAAACAAAGAGGTTTAAGCCAAGATGAACTTGCAAATCAGATATTAGATGAGGAAGGTAAACCTTTATCTAGGGTGACAATAACAAGATATGAAAACGAAAGAGAACCAAGTATTGAAATCTTGCGAAAAATCGCTAGCGCATTAAAAGTATCTATAGTTGAGCTCTTAACAGAAGATACATATGAAGCTGAAGAATCTATGATGATAGATCTATTAATCGAGAAAACCCTTACAGGTATAATGGAGTGGAAAAGTTTACAAACAATTGCATTGGATATTGCTTCAAAATCACTATTTGAGCACATCATAGGTTCTTTACCTCCAACAATAGGCTATCTTAACTTAAGAACCAGTGATAGTTTTTATTGTAATTTCAATGGAATAGATTATTTATTGATCACCTATATTGAGGGAAAAAAAGAACTTTTAATAGATACACGTGAAGATAACAATTTCCTTACGTTTGAAGACAATCTTGATGGAGTTCTTAATAGACTTTCTGAAGTTGCTAAAAATGCCAAGTCAGTTACACACAGACGCGGTATTTCCAAGGTATTGGATAGCCTAAGCGGATCCAACAATAAAGACAAATAAAAAAGCCCACAGCTAAGCTGCAGGCACCTCATTCATTACCCTATGCCCTGGGAGCATGAAGGAGGAAAACAAATGTATATTAAAAAGTATATCAAGAACAACAAAACCTTTTACAAGTTCCAGGGATATCTTGGAACGGATCCTACCACTGGAAAGCGTGTTAGAGTGACCAGACAAGGGCTATTGACCCCTAAGGAATGTGAGCTTGAATTCTATCGTCTAAGGCTCCAATTTGAAGAAGGTGAATACTCTAAATCTGATAGATACACCTTCCAGGATGTATATGATCTCTGGATGGAGCAATACAAGAACACTGTCAAAGAGTCTACACTGAATAAGACACTGGAGCTCTTTGAGCTTCATATCCTTCCGTACTATGGAAAAATGTATATCGACATGATCAAGGTTACCCATTGCCAGGAGGCCATTAATAAATGGTTTAAGACCTTGAAAAATTATCGGAGCGTCAACAATTATACCGGATTGATTTTCAAGCATGGGATGAAGCTAGGGATCGTCAAAGAAAATCCTACTATCCTAGTGACTGTCCCAGTGAAGAAAGAAGAAGTTGATCAAGACAAAGAAGAGAATTATTTCACCAAAGATGAGCTTATATCTTTCCTGGATCAAGTTGAAAAAAGCAATAGCCCCAAATGGTATGCCTTCTTCCGACTGTTGGCTTTCTCCGGATGCCGTAAGGGAGAGATCCTTGGTTTAACCTGGGAGGATCTAAACTTTAAAAAGAACACTCTAAACATAAGTAAAACTCTAACTTATGGTTTAGAAAATAAGCTGCTAATTCAAACACCAAAGACCAAGAAGAGTAAAAGAGTGATGCCAATGGACGAAAGAACCATGGCCATCATGAAAGAATGGAAATCTCAACAGGCTAAAGATATGCTGAAGCTCGGATATAACACCATGGGAAAGAATCAACTTGTTTTTACGAACTTGAAGAATGAGTTTATCAATCCTCAGAAGATAGGCCAAAAAATAAAGCCTATCTGTAAGAACATAGACTTAAAAGTAATTACCCCTCATGGCTTTAGACATACCCACTGTTCATTACTCTTTGAAGCTGGTGCTACTGTGAAAGAGGTTCAAGATAGACTCGGTCATTCTGATATCCAAACTACCATGAATATCTACGCCCATGTTACCGAGAAGAAGAAAGAAGAAACCGCTGAGAAGTTTGCTAATTATATCAATATCTAACTTTGGCACATTGGCCGAAATTTCGACACATCTCAGAGGGATTTTCAGAAATAGACGTGGGAATAGACGTGGGAAAAAATAAAAAGGAAGAACTAAAACCTTGCAAGCGTTGGAAACACTTGGTTTTACTTCTTCCTATATGAACATCTGGCGGAGAAAGAGGGATTCGAACCCTCGGTGCGGTCTCCCGCACGCCGGTTTTCAAGACCGGTGCCTTAAACCAACTCGACCATCTCTCCATGTATAGCGACAATATGTATTATATCAACATTAAAAAATTGTGTCAACAAAAATATGAGCATTTTAAGCTGGAATATGAAAATAAAGCGGATGAGCCGTTGGTACAGGCTCATCCCTTTTATTCTATTTCTTCAAATCCAATGAAATAGCCTCTACTTGATCAGCTCTGCGCCCTTAAAATAAGGTCTTAGCGCTTCAGGAATGGAGATTGTTCCGTCTTCGTTCTGA
>Ga0209100_1002325_pt1 | contig 11998 bp, 7 predicted proteins | sample lystaG_FD_185480 | JGI IMG/M metagenome (GOLD analysis project Ga0209100, IMG submission 185480) | Glacier valley bacterial and archeal communities from Borup Fiord, Nunavut, Canada, to study Microbial Dark Matter (Phase II) -... | ecosystem: Environmental > Aquatic > Freshwater > Ice > Glacier ...
AATTGATGCAAGGCTTCTTCGCCATCTTCTGCTACTGTTACCTCATATCCTTCATACCTGAGTTCTGTTGTGATAAAGCTGGAAAGGCTCCTCTCATCATCAACCAATAATATTTTCACTGTAGCCATCTATATCCCTTCTCTCTATTCTATAGAGTAATCGTACAACAAAAATTCAGGATATCAAACATCCGAAGAAAATAATATCGTTTCAATTATTCGTACTCCTGTACTATTTGACTCACTGAATAGCCTTGTTGAAATCTTTTGCCTCCTTTTCGGCCTTTCACAATTTTAACCTTTTCACTCTTTCTCTATCGTGACGATAATGAATTTCCAGAGAAGCTCTTCCTTTACATCAGTTATACTTCCGATTACAATTCCAACTTATAGTTATAAATGTAAAAACCAAATATCTATATATACTTATAATTTTAAAATCATAGATAATCTCGAAAGATTTATGGATAACTCCTAACTATCTGAAGTAAAAGAATATTAATCGACTAATCTGTAAGAATGTAGTTACTCGTGAAAAACAGACATAAAACCTTGCTTTAACCTGAGTGGTAAAGCAAGGTTATCCCATTTTATTACACTGCTTTTATAGGTCCTCTCAACAAATTTGTAGCTAACTATACAAATATTTAAGACCCAGAATTTTAAATTGTGTATTTGATTACGTGAATTGAAGATATTCCATTTTCATCAGTGTTCACCACATGAATTTGTCAGCAGTAAGATTGGTAATTACCAATTCTTTTCCCTTCACACTTCCTCCAGCATTATGAATGATATCATACTCTTGCATATGGAATTTTTTGTACAATTCTCTTATAAAAGTACATTCATCATATGTTATTATCCACGGAAACTTTTCATCTAAATATTTTGCTACAACTCGCTCAAGATTTAGATGGTCAGCTTCTTTAAAAAAGTTTGTATAAAGTTGATTCCCTTTCATTACATATGGTGGATCAATGTTCAAAAACATAGGATCTTTCATCTTAATTAGACTCATTCTTATTAAATAACCGGCATCTTTATTATAGAGTTTAATTTTGTTTTTTAGTTTAGCAATTGTTTCGATTTTACTTTTTAAATCTTCCTTATTGAATCTACAGTCTAGCTTATAAGTTCCTGTTTGATTTGATCCCCCAATGGGACCTCCCTTGATAACACCTGAGAAATTGACGCGATTTAAGAATAGCGTAGCAAATCCATCGCGAAGTGGATCTGCATCCGCATCACGGTAGTTTAGCTTTTGCTTCTCGCGTTCTTCAATTGTTATTGGTGTATCCGAAATCAGTCGCAAAAGGTTATCGGTATCGTTCAACACAGAGTACCAGAAGTGATAAATATGAGAATCGAAATCGTTCAGGATAGCTGCTTTCACCACGCCTTCGCAGAGCAAACCTATACCTATGCCAAAACCACCTGCAAAAGGCTCAACGTATGTTCTGCCATAATACTCGTTGGCTATAATCAAGTTTTTCACTTTATCATATATTTTTGATTTACCGCCCGGATATCGAAGCGGCGAAAGCGACTTAGTCATATTACCCCTCACTTACTAATTTTTTATAAATTATAAACGCATTCGGTAGCCAATCTGTTAAATCGTATGGATTGAGATACATTTTGTTACTTGTGTTGTCGGGCTTCTTTCGCATCGCAGGAATAACCTCAAACGAGATCGGCGGATTTATTGCTGCTCTATCGTCTTCGGATATCAGTTTCAGCAAAGGTTGGACTTGTATTTGCTGCTCATTTGTATCATAATCATCGGGTAATTGCCCCAGCTGTGCGTAGTCGAGTAGTTGCAAACCAAGGCGACGATCGAACAACTGATGATTCCGCTGATTCCAATAATTTTCCAAACAATTCTTGCATGATCGTGAGCATTCACAATCTCTTAGTATTATCCGCGCTCTTTCAAGTACATTGTCTAAAATTGAACCAATAAGCGATGAATATCCCGCACCACTGGTCAGATTGTCATAGAAGAACATTTCTATGTGTGAGTTTCCGTCGCTTTTAATTCTTGGACGCCAACCTCCACTGATTTCATTGCAGTCAACATCCAAAACAAGCGAGACAGCCTTCTTGAGTGCCTCGTGTAAAGTGGTGACTGCAGCTCGTAGTATGTTTTTTTCTTCTGCACTATGGTTACCTACAAGTTTTGCTGAATCGTAAGCTATGTCGAGCATAAACATATCTGTTAGAAATTCGTAGCCGAGATAAATTCCGGGAGTTACTGTCCCGTCATGACGACACAGTGGGTGATTGTCGTGATACGGCTGTGAGAACGAATACGTCCCGTTTCCTTTTATATCAGCGACTTCTGCACCTCCGCACTTTTTGCATACATTAAACCCGTTTTTGCTCTTGCCCATATTAACAGTCAATACTTTGCGGTCAGGGAGATTAGCAAAACGAATTTTACTCTGCCCAAAGTGATCCATTCTTGTACCTTCAGGCACATAAGAATAGTACGGCGATTCTGCATAGGTGTATTGTTCATCCTCATCCTCAAATTTCACTTCTTCTCCTTTTACAGATGAAAATCCCCAAGGACGCAGCATTTTGTTTTTCACAATGCCTGAGCCACAGTACGGGCATTGTGAAAGTTGAGGATCATGTAGTCCGAACCAATTACACTCTGAACAGATAAAGATGTCTTTGTAATAATCATTGTTCTTGAAATAGAACTCAGCTTGATTCGTTTCATATCCACGAGGACGAGGATTTGCATAAATTCCGCCACTCTTAAATATTTTCTTATCAATTGTAACGAAACGCCCGGGGGCATATTCACTAAGTGCCATAGCAATATCACGTTCAGGCGCATACTGAATGTTCCTTGGCGCATTTTTCCCACGTTCGGATTCCTTTTCAACGAAGAATCTTACAACATTTTTGGGAAATGAGTATGAAGGAATAAAACCTTCTCGGTAAAATATATCAAACGCAGGTGTTTCTTTGTCATTATTAATAAACTCATCTCGCTTGCCCTCTGCCAAAACAAGGCCACATATGTCTCTGAAATGGTCAGTTGTTTTAGTAGTTGACAGACTTGTATCTCGTGAAAATTGATCTGCAAACTCAACAAAATTTTCACCATATGATTCGCAAAACGTGATAATTCCTATGTCAGCAATCCCGTCAAATTGAGGACGCATGGCTTCTGTAGACATAAAGCCATTTAGTGCTAACATATTTACGTGACGCTGTTTGATTTTGGGGTTGTCGCGGTCTATCCAAGGCTTGCGAGGCGCCCCAGATATCATTTCGTCAGGATGTTGGAAATAGTGGCTGTCGTGTGTGCCTCCAGAGGCGTAAGTTACAATAGTTGATATGCCTGCGTTTTTACGCCCTGCGCGCCCCGCTCTTTGCTGATAGTTTTCCCTCATAGGAGGTATGTTACGAAGCCCGACCGCAGTAAGGGAGCCAATATCAATACCGACTTCCATTGTTGTTGTGCAACTAAGAACGTCAATAGCTTCTTCTCCACGTTCTCCGGCATTGATATCTTGGAAGCGCATTTCGTATTTCTCAGTACGGCTCCAAGTGTCATTTCGTATTTCCTTATGTGATAACTGTGCCGTATGTTCTTCCGTATCAATCGTATGAATGTTCTCTATCTTCTTAAGAGCATTAAGAACAGGAATACGCCAGAAATCAAAGCGGGACAATTCTCGATCACTTATTGGAACTAAGTTAGCCGAATCAAAACAAGAACCGCAGTAATCACCTATCTTAAATGGCGACAACTTGCCACATTTTATGCATCGATACCAAGTGAATTCCTCACCAGCAAGTACAATTTTAACTGCACTTAATTTAATGTAGTAGCGATTGGTTGATGATGAAGCAAAGAACAGATCGCGCACCTTATCTACAATCCTGCCAATCGTTCCAACATCAAAATTTAACAATTCTTGAACTCGCTGGAGTAGCCCCTTATCCAGTGATGTTGAAAAGTCAAAGCTCAGTCCGAATGTCTGGTTCTTGCTCCGTCCGGGCAATCCTTTTCGCACATCATCTTGAATCGTCTCTCCCAAAGCAGCACTCTCATCCATGACATCCCAAAACGTTAACACAAGTAACTGAAACAATATGCTTTTATCAAAAGTTATTCCACTGTCCTCTAAATCATCCAAGCAATCATCAAGAATAGATGATAGTGGAGCCAAAAATCCCATACCGATATCTTTAAACGAACGAGGACTCTCAGTAAAGAAGGTCAGTAATTGTTCATAGTAGTCATCTGGGAGAGAGCGATACTCTGCCGAAAGTGCGGCATAATCGACATCTCGACTACGCCTTTTGGCTCGTGCTTTTGAATCAATAAATTTTCGCTTGTCATCGGTAAATTTCTCCTTACTCTTCCCGCTAAAGAAAACAAGGTCATTTTGGATGCATACATCTAAAAATGCAGGGTACAAGTCTGCTAAAGAATGCTCTTTGCCATCAATCTCTAATAGTAGAGAAGCAAGCATTACCGATTGACGAAATGCATCTGCATCAGACGATTTGGAAAGGTCTAATGCCAACTTTGCTGCATTCTGCCTCGAATCCGAGAATAGCAATACTTTTTTTCCTTGATTGATAAGGTCTGATTTGGGTGGCTGAAGTTCAAATTGAGCCTTGGTTAAATTATAAAAAGGTATATTCCCTTTTGTAGACAGGTCGACAGGCTTCTTCATTGGCATCGTTTTTTTGCATTTTGGACACACTCCAAAGTTAAAGGATTGAGTCTTTGCATCAAATTTATCACTATACACCACAGGAAGTAAAGCCTCGTTGTCTTGTGGTGTTAGGTATAGTTTACCTGTTAGAGGGTCAAGTGCACCAATTTTATCATTTTTCCTCTTTTGATAGTTTTCTGACATTATATATAGAAGCATCTCCTTAAGAGAATTGGCATCACCACTTAATCCGCGTTGCGAGAAAACATACCAAAATGGATATCCTTCATTTTTTTGAACATACACCCTGAAATATAATGCACCACATTTTATGTGATTGACAAGTTCGTATATCCTACCACCACATTCACATTTGTCTTTGGGAATAGAAATTACTTTTCCAAGCGGTAGTTTTTCATTTTCCGAATACTTTGTACAAGTACATTTTGGATTGGAGCAGGCATAAAGCCCTTGCAGTCCACGAAGGAACATATGAAGTCTAACGGGGAATAGAATATTTCCATCTTTTGCAGCTAATGAAACTAATACTAGCAAGGCATCGAGGGCTTTTCCAGAATTCGATACAGTTCCAAATATACTGTTTTTTATATCACTATATGATTTTGCACCATCACGACAAAGTTGATTCAACTTAACAAACGCCTCATATTTCGGCAAGTTGTCATACAGCCATTCTTGTGCAGTGTCTTTAGTTATATCAGATGGTAAGACTGTTTTAAAAACGGACAAAGCAAAAGTGACAATCCGCTTTGTTATTTCATCACTTTGAACTTGGTCAGAACCTATTGAAGCTAAATCATCAATATCCGTTCGTATCTCCTGTTCATCATGTATCTCTTCTTTTGAACCAAAGAGAAATTTACATGTAGATACATCTTTTCCTGTTAAACCATTGTAGAAATCATTAATCGCCTCCTGATCATTCTGTGGCATACTCGCAGTTGTTAGGATAAATTGTACCTTTTCTACTGAAATGCCCAGACGGTAGAAAAGCCTTTCTAGCAATAGTGCAATTTCACCTCCTGCAGAGCCACGATACATATGCGCCTCATCAAGAACGATTAGCAGTTTATTTTCTTTTGACGCATCAAGCCATTCCTTTGTTTTGTCCCAAATATTAGCTTCACGTTGCCTCATAAGCATATACTCTAACATTGAGTAGTTGGTAATTAGAATATCCGGCGGACAATTTTGCATCTCAAAACGAGTAATGAACTCTGCGTCGTATGGTGATGGTCTGTGTATGTTGTTTTCGAGATTCTCTATAAAAATACGAAGACCCTCATTGCTGAATCTGGCAGGGTATTTGTTGATGCTTTTTAGTCCTTGAATGTTGCTAGTTTGCCTTCTCTGTATATCAGCATCAGCGGTTTTGTCAACTAGATAATTGTCTCGGAAAGTTTCTGCCAGTTCTCTACTACTTGCCAACTTCTCATCTCCAGAGTAAGGAGTTCTCCCTGTATACATTCCAAAATGGGGTATGCGTGTTGAGTTGGTATCACGAGTAAAAATATCTTTAAATTCAGCACTACCGATTATTTTTCTGAAACGCGCCAATTGGTCTGAAACTAGGGCATTCATCGGATAAATAATAAGGGTGCGAACTGCCTCGTTTTTGAAAGATGCAGGGTGATTCTTGGATTCATCAAAACACTTCGCAATAATGGGCCAAAGAAAGCACTCCGTTTTACCCGATCCAGTTCCCGTAGAAACAAACAAGTCACGTCCTGCAAGGAAATATTCAAGAGCCAAAACCTGATGTTCAAATGGGTCAGAAAAAACACCAAGTCCCTTTGATATCAATTCTAGCAAAGAATCTTTTACCTCTTGTTCAATCTTGGTTGAATTCTTAATTCCATTTTGTATTTTCTTGTAAGAGGCAGAGGTCTCGATAAAAGGCTCACGTGCGATGTTTGTATGCTCGGAACACAACTCACCGAGAAGGTCATCAACATAGAGCAATAACGTTTCGCTATTTGCTAAATAGTCTGACTTGATATAGTTTTTCAATCTATCCCGAATAGCCTGATAATACTCCTGAACTCCGTTAGGATTATTCATTTGTTTATCCTCCCTTAATTTCTATTCCGATGTTTGTAAGTGCATCTGTTACTTTAACCAGCAGGTCATTTCGAATTATAAAATTTACTTTATCAAAGGCATTACGCTCCGGCCATGACAGCAGCAACAGCAGATAGTATTCGCGATTTGGCAACTGTCCTCCTATACGAATCTTTGAGTATGACTCATCAAGCTTCGTTACTATCGCTTTCAAAGGAGCCCCATAATGGGCTTTCAGCGCAAAGTATAAACGCCTATATTCAAATGATGTAAAACTATCAGTTTGTTGCTCAACAGCTTCATCAGCAATCTGATGCTTTCCGTCAATTTTCATTATACGATAAAAGGTTCCCAGTTCCATCTTTCGTGCTACAGTGCAATCTGTTTCCAGTTTTTTGCTCCACGACATAGATGGAACATTGTCTGACTTTGGATTGAAGAATTCTAACTCGGCGAAATCAATATCTCTATCATAAAAATCAATTGGGTCAAATCTAGTTTCAAAATATGCCTCGCTCATCAGATTATCTCTAATTAGAAAATCATTCAAATCAACCGCATAATACGTGTGATTTGAAAAAACTCCAAGTCCATTGACTTTAGATGTTGTACTTGGCAGCCCAAAGAACAGTGATTTGTCACCAACTTGGATTGTTCGGCCAAAGTTTACAACTTGATTATGATTATTGCTGTTAGTTAGCAAATATCCTGTTTCCTCATAAACCCTGCGGACACTAACTGAAAAACTTTTTTGCTGATTGCTTTCATCAGAAAATCTCTCAGATATGTATGGAAACAGCTCTGTAAATCTTGATAACAGATCATTAAGCACAATAGTCTGATTATGCTTTGATGTTCCAATTATACCCTCAGTTGAGTTTTTCGCCGTGTGAAGACACCATAGTCCCATTGCTGAATAGCATATTCGATAAACAAAAGACTCATCGGTTTCATTTTGGTATCGCTGTATACCCATATCGTTTGACATTGCTTTCAGAAGGTTATTCATCATGTGAACCACCGCTTAAACAAATCCTTATAGGAACATCTGCCCCCATCTCCTATATACTTAACTAAATGTTCAGATACATTAAATGGAGCAATCTTAAGAACATCCACACAATAAGGGAGAATATCGAATGCCAACAAACGACACAAGCTTAACTCGTCGGCAACTAGTGAACTTTTAAATATGGATAAAGCACCCCGCACACCAAAATCATCAAGCAAATCTTTTAAGAATTTAGACCAACGAGAATCCGGAATATTTGCAGCATACAATATTTCGGTTTCATCCAAGATGGACGGGTCTTCTGTCAGCTTTTTATCACCTATAAAAGCCTCAATACGGTTAAGGTTTATGTAGTGGCAGTATTTCATCAGTTCATCAGGTACAAAGCAGAGCGTCCGGTCATATGTGACTGTTAAGAAAATAATTTTATCCTTGTGCTTATCACAGATTGTTATCAATGTTGTTTCATTGTAATTTCCAATAAAATTATCCAAACAAGCGATACGCTTGTCCTGTGATAGAAAGCTATCAATTGCTTTCTCTGTAATATCAGAAGTAAAGGCTAAGGTTTGGGTAGTAGGTGTTTTGACAAGCGTGTTAGAAACGCATTTCATTAAAGATAACCCCGTATTTCGGGTGATTATAATGGGCTTCCCTTGAAACAGAATCTCGCTCATATGGTCCTTAAGCATAGTATAATACTCTGATTCAGTTGGTACACCAATGTTTTCTAAGTTATACCCTAAGTAATCCTTAAACTCATCGAGGTCTTTAGGACGTCTGATCTTTCCAGCAATTTCTTGTCGAACACACTCGGCAACTTGTTGTTTTGAAAGTTCCTCACGAATTTTCTGTTCAAGTTGCTGTTGTTTAACTCTTTCCGCTGACAATTTCTTGTTTAATCTTTGTATGTAGTCCTCTCGTTCTTGTGATTTTTGCTTCAGAATATCAACTACTTGTTCTCTAGCTGTGAGACTCTCTTTAAGTTTTTCAATATCTAAACTAGTGCGTTTAAGTGCTTTAATTTCATTAAGGTGGTCTCTATACTTTTTGCTTACTTTGTTTAATTGAGTTTGAACACGCTCAAGCTCTGCTTCTGTGCGTCTACTCTCAGTAGTCTTGGTCTTCAATATTGTTTGTAAGCGTTCGCGTTCAGTGTCGGAATCTTTAATAATTTTTATACTTGCCCTGAGTATCGAGAGAAAGTCCTCGGTGTACTCTTCTCCAGTCAACTTAAAATACAGACCAATATTATCCATGAAGAAGCAGTGTGGCAAAGTCTGAAGTAAAGCGGTTTCTTTACCTATACCCTCCTCAATTTTTTCATTGATAGCCTTTCCTATTTCATCCAACCAACGATTGATATGCTTCTCAATAAAGGATGAGACGAAATACTGATTGCGGCTCCTAAACAAAATGCTGCTGACTTGCTCTTGGCTTTTTAAGCTTGTCGCCCGAAAACCAGGCATCATTTTTGCAAAGTCTTTCGGAAAACGCTTGAAATATCCTTCTGAATCTTCGAGTGGTATTACCGAGCAAATATAACGAATTTCACCTTCAGTCATTGCAGGAAGATAATTCATATCAGCCCCTCCTCAATAAAATATTTTACCGCCGAGTTAATTTGTCCGTGTTTTTCGCAGGTTTCGATATACTTAAAGGCAACTTGACTAAGGTAAAGTGACTCATAATCCTTCCATTTGAAGATTTCTGTTCTTTTATAGTTCATTAGTATGTCTTGAAGAAGAGAATCCCCAGATATGGTGGGATGTTTTTTTGTGGAAATTATTTCATTAAGATATCCAAATCTATAATGACGAACTTCACTTTCAGGCGTCATTTGTAAAACCATACCCTTGCTCAACGAGGTAACTCCAGAGTGACAGTTGAATAAATAGAAATTGTCATCTGTCACAATGTATTTTTTTGCTATTGTCCTCGCTACAGGAACAACTATGTAATCATCATGTATATGTTCATTCTTAACAATCGTCAATTCAGTATTTTTCTTATATACCTTAGTTCTTGTGAAAACGGAAACCTTTGAAAGCCCATTTGAAATCCTTTCGATGTCCTCAGAATGGACATTTATATTTCCGTGTGCTTGGATCTCAAAAGTTGAGTAAAGATAAGCGGCATCCGCATCTATTTGTGCCGTATCATCTAAAAGAATTGCTGGCGGCCACAGTAAGGTCAGGGTTTCTTCTACTTCCAACTGATATCCCCAAGATGATAATAGCAAATCAATTTGTGCAGTTTTCGACGTTATATTCAAAACCTTTCCTAAAAATTTCTTTCCCATTGTTTCAAATTTGAAATTGCTTTCAACCCTGATTTCTTCTGGAAGGTACACGTCTATTGGAGTCCAATATTGACTCGAATTTTGATAAACTACTAAGTAAGGGATGTTAGTATAGAGTACGGAACTACGGACTAATTTGGCACGGTAGCTAGAATCGCCAACTTTCATCTTGAAAAAAGTCGCAGTAATATTTCCAATATTATTGAACACTTCGTATTTTCGTTTAATGCCATTAAGCGTATTTGACAAAAAATAACTGTATGCAAATTTATCAAGAGGTATGATTCTTTGGATATCAGGGGTAAAGTTTTTCCTGTTAATATGCAAAGAGTAGATCGGTTGTGCCTGAGTCTTTACTCTCAACTCGAAAACTGTAGATAGTTGTTCATATGCAGCTATCTCATCTTCACTAAATCCTAGACCTATATAAAACATCTTTGTATTACTATCAAAGTAGAATTCTCCCTTATCACTTTTGCTTTTTCTGGAGCGAGCATCAGAGCTAAACGCACCGTATTGCCCAAGATAGTATTCGCATTCAACATCACTGTTTCCGCTTCGATGTCTGAAATGCGAAGCCCTACTAATGCTACCTATTGCTGCAAGACGAACTTCCTCGCCGCAATGCGCGCATTCATAACGATAAGGCTCAAAACTACCAACTTTTGCAGCCAAATCTGCAGACACTTCAGATAGCAAAAATGTATCGTATGCTTTTCGCATTTTCATCCTCCTTCTTTCAAAAAAAAATAGATGAAACAAACATTAAACAAGTAAAAAAGCTGATCAAATTAAATGTGATTATTGATGAAGTCAGTTATCCTAAATAAATCCAATTTTTACTTCTGCATCTCAGGTCTTATCCAAGTGTCAACTTCTAACTTCTTAAATTTCCAGAATTTACCCGCACGTGAGAAAGGAATACATTATGCTTCTATCCCCTTGCGTACCGTTTCTAACGTTACAACAAAACGCTCTACAATTTCTTTTGTTAAGACCCAAGGTTCATTCATATTACTTTCTGATAAACTAGGTACATCCAATTACATTTATAATAATTGTAACATGTAAAATATAACCTGTATATGATTTAATTAGTTTTAATACAAATTAATAACAATTAATAATAAGTACTGTACCAGTACTTTTACCTTTTATGTATTTATTTTAAAGAGTGAATCACTACAAAGAGGACTACAAAAACGAAAAAATCAATGAACACTTTCGAAACTTATCTTCTGATTATACTGATAAACAAAAAAATTCTGCGATTAAGCATACCAAAAGTAAAAGAAAAATTGAAGAGCTAAAGAACTCACTCACGAATGTAGAACAATTTATTGAAAAATCGAAACGGTATAAGGACGCTATATAATTGACTTATGGAATATTACACCTCTTCATAGATAGGATTGTGGTAGTTGAAAAGACTCAAAGATACTCAAGAACTGCAAAACAATGTGTATGGATTTACTATTGTGATATTGAAAGACTTGATGATGTCACAATAGAATTTGATATTTTAGCACCTCAACATGAATTCGTAGAAGATGATCAGGACTGCAATTTGTGCAAAACAAAAGCGGACAGTCATCACTGTCCGCCTATTATCGCCGGCTAATAGATTTGTTCAGAAAGTATTTCTATGAATACTAGCATAAATCCAGCATGCGTTATTTTGGTTACATTATATTTTTTAAAGTAGCACAATTAGTATGTTATTTTTTCATGCTACTTTTTGTGTTACCGCTGAAGTATTTTGGGCGACAAAAAGTCGCTATAAATGGCGGAGAAAGAGGGTATAGCTTGAGCGCTTTTATCACGTTCTACCGCATTAAACAAATCACTTCAAACCGTTGATTTGTCTAGTTTCTATTAAATACCGTAACATATAATTATAAGTCAGTAGACG
>Ga0209100_1002326_pt1 | contig 11987 bp, 8 predicted proteins | sample lystaG_FD_185480 | JGI IMG/M metagenome (GOLD analysis project Ga0209100, IMG submission 185480) | Glacier valley bacterial and archeal communities from Borup Fiord, Nunavut, Canada, to study Microbial Dark Matter (Phase II) -... | ecosystem: Environmental > Aquatic > Freshwater > Ice > Glacier ...
ATCGGTTCGACTGAGGGAGTAGGCAAATGACGCACGTTTTCGTTTTCACCAACCACAAGGGAGGGGTGGGCAAGTCCACTTCGGCCACCAACATTGCGCTCGGCCTGTCGAGCGTCCTCAAAAGCACCGGCGCGGCAAACGCGCGTGTGCTGCTGATCGACACAGACAGCCAGGCACACGCCACGCTCGTCACGACAGGCCGCAAAGACTACGGCAGCCAGGACAGCTTGTACACAGTCCTCATGGCCGAGCGCCAAAGCGCCGCAAAAGTCATGAACGACTGCATCGTGCAGAGTCAGTGGAATCCCGATCTTTACGTTCTACCTGCATCACCGATGCTGGAAGGCGCGGAACGCGAACTCATCGGTGCTGCCGGAGCGCCCTACCGCATTTCCGATCCGCTCAGCAAGATCATGAGCCATTATGCGGCAGTTGTCATCGATACTCGGCCCTCGTTTTCCTTGCTCACCGAAATGGCACTCATTGCCGCCACGGATGCCATCATTCCGGTTGAACCACGCTACCTCGAAACGGTCGGTCTGCTGTCGGTCATCACAAAAATCAACGACATCCGCGACGGCTGGCGCATCCCCGACTTGAAGGTCAGCGGCATTGTCATCACCAAGATGGACAGCCGCATCAAGGGTCACACCCAACTACTGGAAGACCTGAAAAGTCACCCGGTGCTTGGCAAATTGATTTGTGGCGTCATTCCAGCCAACGAAGCCGTTTCCTACGCGCACAACAATCACCAAAGCGTGTTCAGCTACGACCCGAAAGCGTCGGCCAGCAAAGCCTACGCGGAATTAGTCGTCACCCTCATCCGTCGCATGGTTCAAGGGTGAGGTGAACGATGCCCAAGCCAAACGTCCAGCGCACCAGCAACCTCCTTGCATCTGTCACTGACGAGATGTTAGGCGGTGACCTTGCCGCCAAATTACAGGACAAGACCATTCGAGTTGAGCGCCTTTTGCTCGAACTTGTGCGTCCTCACCCGGTACAGCCGCGCCGCGTGCTGCCAGAGCGTATTCATCAGGCGTTTCATCAGCAGCAGCTCACGCCGACCCAAGCGCTCCGTGAACTTGCTCAGATTGTGCAGGTAGCCGCCCGGCAGCAATCGCGGCCTTTTACAAGTGTCCTCGATTTACTTGCGCAGCCCGAAGACGAGAGCGAAACAATAGCTGAGCTTTCGCCAGAAGAAACACTGTTGCGCGATCTTGTGAATTTAGCGGTGACCATCCGTGACGATGGACAAGTCAATCCCCTGACGGTGGTTGATGTGTCTGAAGGCGTCAGCCATCTGTATCGCATTGAGACAGGTGAACGGCGCTATTGGGCAACGTGGTTACTGCGCGATTTCATTCCTGACTCGAACAGCGATGGCACAATTCCATGTATTGTCATTCCCGCTAAAACTGCGTCTGTGTTCCGCCAAGCAAAAGAAAATACGTCACGCTCTGGATTGACGGCTATTGCGATGGCGCGTCAAGCCGCGTTGCGCTTGCTAACAGTACACAACTACGAAATTCCTGATTATGCGGTTGAAAATGATTTCTACCGTCAAGCGTTGACGTTAGACCTTCGCAATAAGCGTGAGCATACCGACGCGATCTTGGCAGCAATGGGCGGCATTGGACGGATGCACTTCAGCCGTTATAAAGCGCTGCTTCAACTTTCGACGAAGCGTTGGAAACCGCAGACCGTCATAACCTGGAAGAAGGCCGTACTGCGTCATGTTATTCAACTACCGAGTGAAGCTCAAAGCGAAATGATTCAGCAAATCGTTCAATTTGATCTGACTGGCAAGCAAGTCAAGGAGATTATTGAGCATCACAGTACGTCGGACTTAGATGACAAGCCTGATGCTATTGATGCTCGATTGGTCAAAGTAATGCGTGCTATCGAGCGGCAAACTCCAGAAGTTTTTGTCCAAACGCTTATCCGTGAAGAAAAAAGCACTCACTTGGCAAGAGCGCGCCTACAGAACATGATGACCTTTCTAAAGCAGGTAGGTCAACTCTTACCAGAGGAGAATTTGTAACCACGTGGTTACAAATATTGGATTTGCTATGAACATACGCGGGCCACCCTAAAAAAGAAAATGCCCACCAAATAACGTGGGTGGGCGTGAAGGGACGATATATGTTCAGACTTGGTAATCCGAACTATATCACACCCCACGTCTTCCCGCAACACCTTTCTAGCACCTTGTTGAGATTTTCCTAACTCGACCTGACTTTACGTTGCCTGGAGACGAAATCATGAGCAGCCCGTCCTTTAACGTACCCAAAAACCAGAAATTATCGCGCGCCGAAATCGTCGCGCTTATTCGTCATACCTTGTCCATCTTGGCTCAGCCGGGTCAGACCGTCGAATTGCGCATCCCCGGTATGCAGGGCAAGCGCACCGACAGCGGCTATTTCAACGACTTCGATAAGCTCGCGGCTGCCGCTGCGGATTACGAAAACCGCGCCGAAGGCATTTATATTACGGTCAATCCCGTACAACCTGCGCTCCTTGCTCGCAGTAGCAATCATGTTAAAGACTATGCCAAGCAAACCACCTCGGACAAAGATGTGCTGCGTCGGCGCTGGCTGTTCATCGATTTCGATCCGGTACGGCCAGCAGGCATTTCGTCTTCGGATGCTGAGCATCAGGCCGCTATTGAGCGCGCGCAAACATGCCGCGAAAAGATGGCTCAGCGCGGCATTCCGTCGCTATTGGCAAACTCCGGGAACGGCACGCACCTGCTCATTCCGATTGACTGGCCGAATGACGATGCAAGTACGGCATTGGTCAAAGACTTTCTGACGCTGTTGGATGCAAAGTTCAGTGATGAGCACGTCAAAGTCGATACGGGTATGGTCGGTGCCAGTCACTTGATCAAGCTATACGGCACGCTGGCGCGCAAGGGCGATTGCATTCCAGAGCGTCCGCATCGTCGTTCTGCGCGAGCCAAGACTCTTGACAGTCTCCGATGCCCACGCGCTGCTCGACCCGTTCATCCCCTACTACAACCAGTTGCGCCCGCACCAAGGCGCGGCCTGTCAGAACCGCATCCCAGACGAAGCATTCCCATCCTTGCCAACGCTGCCAAGCCTGCCCGAGCGTGTCGCGCCCAACACCTGGCTAACCGTCGAAGACAAGCGCGTCTACCGGCGGCGGGTCAATACAGCAGGGTCTATTCAGGTAGACCGTCACCCGTATTATGTCGGCCAGGCATTCGCAGGCGCACTGATTTTAGTTCACCTGGATGCCCCTCAAGCGCGGTTCCATATCAGTCTCAATGGCGCTGTAATTAAGGTGCTTGACATCAAAGGCTTGCACCCAACTGAGATGACCCTCCTCGACTACGTTGAAGTGCTCAAAACCGAAGCACGTTTCATTGACTACTTTCGTGCCATGCACTGGCACAAAACGGGAGCGCCGCAGTAGTAGACCAGCGTTACAACTGATTTTGACTGTTGGGACGTGCACTCCTTCGCGTTGTCATGCCTGGATTCAGGTCTTACAATGCACACGCTAGTTTTGTTCACACGTGCGGATGCCCTCAACGGCTGCTCGATGCGCCGCTCCGCCCGAACAGGTGTCCGAGGACGATGTCTTCAATGTTTCCGCGGCGTGTCTATTAAAACACGACAAACAACGCCTGCCCAGCTTACCGCACTGCCCAAACCTTTGTCCGAGGACGATGTCTTCGCTATTTCTGCGGCGTATCTATGAAAACACGACAACCCGACCGCCGGGCAAGCCTCCCATCGGCTTCAAGGGTGAGTCGATTCAGGTTGGGGTGCGTGAACGGAAACGGGAGAAAACGGTCAGTCGCGAGCCGCATTTAGTACAGCGTTGGGTGCCGGACGAGGCCGTCTGGGGGCGCTGTCGCCTGGCGTGGGAAATGCGACGAGCGGGCCAGTCGGTCCTAGCCATTCATCAGGCAACCCGTCTGTTTCGCAGCTTGAATAGCTATGCAACGTTCTTCACCAACCGGATTTATACTGGCGATTTCGATTACAGTGGGCAGTGTTACCTGGATTTTGTGCCTGCTCTTATTGAGCGCGAGTGGTTTGTGGAAAAACAACAGTGCATCGCGGCACGCGCACAGAAAATGCAGGGAAAGGATACCCAACCGATGGTTGAACCGCGTCGAAGAAGCAGTCCCGGCTTGTTGTCGGGTAAAGTGTTTTGTGGAGCAGTGACGGGCGAGGAACACCCGATGCACTGGCATTCTGCGCCTGCCCGCGCAGGTCGTGCACAGTGGGACTCGTACAACTGTTCGTGCCGTAAACGGACGCATGGTGAACGCTGTAGGGGTCAGGACGTCAGCGCACGGGCCTTGCATCAAGCTGTGCTTGACAAAATTTTCAGCGATATTCTCACCCGCGACAATTTGCGTCCACTGGCCGATGAACTGACCCAGGCGTTGCACGCTCAAGACGCGACCGTGTCGAGCCAACGCCAAGCCATCCAAGACCAGCTCACCAAGAACCAGCAGGCGCTGACCCGCTTGCTCGATAGCCTCGAACAGGCTGACCTGCCGCGTCCGCTGGTGGCCGAACGCTTGACTCAGCGTCATGCCGAGCGGAGCGAGCTGTTGATCCAACTGCATCGGCTCGATGAGCGGGCCGTCAAACCAGCGACGCTCCCCGCCATCACCGATGAACTGATCGACGATTACATCGACAAGGTACGTGGCGCGCTCCACGGCTCGGATGTGGCGCTTGCACGGCGTATCCTTGACATTTCATCGCTAAGATCGTCTTACGCGGCAAAATGGGAACGATTTACTATACGTTCCCCCTCCCTGATTTACCCCCGGAACGGACGTTTGCCCCGGAGGGGTTTAGGGTGGGGGAGCTTCAGTTTGCGCCAACTCCGTATCGGCGGCAAAACGCGCGGCCAAAATATGCTTGCATGGCCCACGATTCATGATGTGCGCGCGGAAAAAGTCACAGGTACACTGCGCAAAGCGGATGCGACTATCTTTGTCGATCGCCACGACCACTTCACGCGGGGTTTGTGTGCCCGCCTGCTCGTCCATGACGGTTGCGGTGATCTTCGTTTCGTTCGGGCGCGTATCGGATTGGCCGACGCCATGCAGCGCGACCGCCCCTGCTTCGACCAGTGCGCGCGCCTCATTGATGCGAGGATCGGGCGCTAACAGTGCATCGAAGTCCAGCGTTTCCGCGAATAATTCCCGTGAACGATACACCCGCTCAATCGGATCGATCATGGCGCGCCCTTCACGGCACAAGCGGAACAGCGCCGCCTCGACCTGTGCGCTGCTGAGCAGGGTGTACGCTTCGGCATCTTCTCTGGACAGCATCAGATGCTGAGTCAATGCGTTATACACGGTCGCCACCATTTCGGCGGTGATCGGCGTTTGCGGCGCGAGGAGATCAAGCGCGCTGGTGGCGGACCAATCATTTGCCGCCCAACCGGACAACACGAGCGTAAACGTGTACGGTCCACAGCGACACGCGTAAAAATGGGGCAGACCACGCCCTAACACGCCGATCGTCACGCGGTTGGCGTAAGGCAGCACGGGCAGCAGCAGTTCCAGCCGCTTGCGTCCCCACACGCGGATCATCCGATCGTAGCCCTTATAATCCGTGCCGTACAAAGTAAATTCCTGATTCCACGGTTCAAGAATGGCGCGAATCGGCTGATCGCGCTTGAAATCGTAGCGCAGACCATGCGGCGGCTTGCGGTTGCGATTCTCTGAAAAGTAGTGAATCACATTCAGCAGATCAACCGGGCGAACATGAAAGGTGAACGGCTTCATTGCCAGCGCGCTTTGCACTTGCAAAAAGCCTTTCACCCATGCGTCAGGCAAATCGACTTTGTTCTCGAAATGCGTATCGCGCCGGATCGCGTCCTCAGTGCTGACGCCGAAGCCGCCCGCCCCCACTGAAAAGACCGTTTCGCGAGCGCTGCGCAAGTTGAGCAGTGCCTCACGCAAGGCGAACGTAAAATCGATATTGGTCGTGCCATAGGTAGGCGTGCCCTGAATATCGAACGCCGCGCTATCCGCTGACAGCCGCACATACGCCGAACTATCGTTGCTGAACGCCTCAAAGCACACTTCATCGGGATGCACCGTGATCACAGGATCGAGCAAAAATGAGCGCCATTCCTGGCTGTTGTCGCTCAGAATGACTTCGTGCATGGCGATCATAAGCTGGCGCAGCGGCACCGGATCAAGCACGCGCCCCTGAAAGGACACTGGCATTCGGACGGCGTTCGCGGCAAAATCTAGCGCCGAGCCGTTGAAGCCGGTGACGATCTGGCTGTGCGTTTCGTAAGCAAGCGTTACCCGCATCGTGTTAAGCCTCCTCAATCGCATACGGCGCGATCAACGTGAGCCGCGCCAGCATCACGCCAATATCATCCGAAATGGCACGGCGCGCCGTGGTGAAGTCGAGCACAGTTTGCAGCATTTGCGTGATCGGCTCGCGGAAAGAGTCGCTGACATGGGCAGCGGCTTCCAGACAGGCGAGCGTTTTACGTTTGGTTTCTTTGAGGGTGTTACTGAGCAGCAGCACGCGAAACGCCCGCAAATTTTCGACAACATGCACTGCGGCAGCATCCGGCGCTTCATCGGGCGTAAGCGGCTCGCTCAGCAAGTCCAGCGCGACAAGCTGCACATAGATGCTTGGCGACTCCAGCAGTGCCCGGATCGCGCTGGCGTCGGCACGCCATGCCGGATGGTGACGGCGGACGAGCGCCTGCCACAACGGATTCTTTTCATTGGGTGCTGACTGGTCGCCCCACCCGAACGATCGCGGCTGAATGAAGCTCAGAATGTAAGCAGCGTGCGCGGTGAACGCCGACGGCGATTCGTCATATAATCGATCGAGCCGGGCGATAAATGGTGCGGCACGTTCGGCGGGCGTGCGATAATTTTCTTCGGGCTTAATGGGCGAGCTAGAAGTGTTACGCACCAGCCGATTGAACGAGAGCAGCGCCTGATAAGTCAGCACGTCTAACAAAGTGTCGTCGTGATGTTCGGTAGCAGCTATAAATAACGCCGGATCGTGCGGTTCGCCTAAAAAGCGCTGAATGAACGGGCGCGTCAGTTCTGGCGATCGCCTGTAAAGTGCTGCTGCCGTGTTGCCGGACAGAATACCTTCCATGGAGCTATCCGGCGTCATCATCGCTAAACGCGCCGCAAACGCGGTATCGGACAGCGGCGCGGCAGCTAACTCATGCAAGGCCGCGATCCATGCCGTATGCTCGCGACTCGCCAGAAGGTAGCGCCAATAGTTCGCCTCGCTGACATGCGCTTGTACGATCTCCAATTCCGGCAATGACTGAGTGCGCCGATAGGGTACTCCCACCGCGTAAGGGATCAGCAGCGGCATGAGCGCGTCGCCATAGCGTTTTAGTAACCAGGTGATGAGCGCCTTATCAAAGATCGTAGCAAGACCAGCGGGCGCAATGGCTTTGGCTTGCGCTTCCAACTGCTCGAACGGCAATTTCTGCTCAACTAACGCGCGTAACTGCTGACGGTTGAAGGCGTCGCTGTCAATTGTACGGCTCAGGTGATTGACCAGTTCGCGATCGCCTGCGCTTTCGGCGGCAGCGCGTAGCCCCTCGAACGTATCGAGTTCATACGAAAAGCGCACGGTACGCGCATGTTTCATCACATATTCGCGAAAGACGGCGGGGTTGCGCTTATACAGCGCCGCTGCGATCCGATCGGGCAAGGCCGCCCATTCCGATGTGCGCCGTTCCAATGCCGCGAGTAAGCGGGCGTCGTCTTTTTCGGTGCGCAGCAAGCGCGTGATTTCTTCTTCCCACTTACCGCCAAAATAGAACGTCGGGAACAAATCGCGGAACAACGTGTAACGCTCATCGGCTTCCAAACGGCTGAGCATCTGACGGCCCGCTTCACCCGATCCGCGACCGAGATGTTTCACGACGAACGGCCCAAAAAACTCTGGACTCATCTCGTACAGGCGCATCGCCCATACATCGGCGTACTGCGCAAATTCAAGCGGTTGGCGGCGCGAAATCGCGTTGAGTTCTTTCAGCAGTGCGCCGCGCTCAATGTCCAGATCAAGCAGTGAGCGCAGCCGTTCAGGGGTTGCCCAATCCATGTAATTTTCAAAGAAAGGCAGCACCGCCTCGCCATATTGGTTCAAAAAACGATGTAAGATCGTCGGTTGGATGCGGTTCGTATCGGCGGGCTTGCGCTTTTCCAGTTCGGCCAGCACCTGAGCAGGCGGCAGGTTTTCCGATAGCAAGCGCTCCAGCTCCTGATTCCACTGCTCCTGAGTGGTGACCCGGCGCAGCAAGCGAATGAAAAAATCCTGATCGTCATCCTCACGCACTACCCGTAATAACTGCTCGTAAGCGCCCACGGCTTGCGCTGATAAATAGCGCCACACGAACTCACGGCTCACTTCCGGCGCGTACTGATACAGCGCGGCGGCGTTAGTATCGGTCAGCGCAATTTTGGCGGTGTAATAGCGACCGTTGCGCTTTACGTCGAGCCGTTCAAGTTCGCGAAGCAGCACGGCGGGCGTTGGACTCGCATTGAGGACGCTTTGCACGTCGGCATTCCAATCCAGCGGGTTATCCCAACGCGCTGCCAACCCCGTATACAATTCGCGGTGTCCATCACGGCGCGCGCGCATGGTAAGTTCACCCACGCAGGGCGATTCCGTACGCAAACAAAGTAAAATGAACGCGCCGAAGTAGGCGGCATCGCGTTCATACAGGAGCGGTGCCCAAACGCAAACATTATTGTAAAAGCGACTCCAATTGGCACTGCGCAACTTATTTAGGTGATCCATCAGGCGCGCGTTGTCCGGCTCAGCGCGCAGCATCTCAACGATCATGGCGCGAAAACGGCGCGGTATCAGGAAATCTAAATACTGCTTAACGGCGTCTCCAAAGCGATTAATCAATGATTGCTGTAAATCGTCAGGCAGGTCAGCATTTTCGCGCTCAGGCTGAATCGCTCCTAAGCGCTCAACGATCTTTTCGGGCTTTTTGTCCAACAATTTGCGGGCTTCGGCTTGCCATTCGGCATCAGTAGCATACTGGCGAAAAAGGTGATTGCTAAAATCTGGCGTGCTCCCATTTGCCGCAACGACTGCGCGGAATTTTTCCAGATTACCAGCGGGTGGTGTGAAATACCGAGAATAACCTTGACTGGTAAGCGCATAGTGAAAATTTTGCACAAACCCTTTCGGATCACGCTCATATAAAGCAATCAGCGCGTCTTCACTGAGCACCTGCTGATATTTAATACGCACCATCAGGCCATGCACAATCGTGTCGAAATCCGGCGCACTTTGAATCAAGCGCGCAACGTCGGCGTACCAGCGTTCGGGGCTGCCGACTAACTCATACAGCGTGGTAAATAAGCTGTCGTAAGGCACGCGCTCAGCTTCTGCCAATAGTGACTCGATCAAATCGCTGTGCTGATCAAGCGTCAGGTGATCTTTGATAAATGTGGCGAACGTGTACGGCGATCGCTCGATCAACTGCGCAGTCCAGACAGGCGCGAGCGCGCGAAAAGCGTCCGGCTGTGCGTCCGCGAGTGCGGTCAGCGCCGTTTCGAGTTCGCTATCGGTGAGCGTATCGGCAATAAGTTGTTCAATCTGCTGTTGAAGCGCATCAGTCGCATTATTCATAAATTTGAACCGTCTCGTGGTGAGTCGTCGTGCGTGGCATTATAACACAAATAGCACAGATGTTTGAGATGCGATACTCAGGCCATCGATAAGCCGCTTTTTGTGCCCGCGAACGGGTGACGACCATCTCTCTAGGGCGACAGTTACCTGCCGTCTCAAGCAGCCGACCCGAAGCTGTTAACGGGACGAGCAGCCCCTCGCTTCTGCTTGGCCTTGCTCCCGGTGGGGTTTGCCCTGCCATCCCTGTCACCAGGGACGCGGTGCGCTCTTGCCGCGCCGTTTCACCCTCGCCACTGCATACTTTCGTACAAAAGTGGCAATACACTTCTCTGTTGCACTGTCCGGCAGCTTACGCCGCCTGGCCGTTAGCCAGCACCGTTGCTCTATGGAGAGCGGACTTTCCTCACCTGTGGAGCCATTCTGCACGCAGAACAGCGCAGGCGCGGTCGCCTGATTAGCCTGAGTATCGCGCTTGTATTGTAATCGTTCGTGGCGGATCGGGGAAGTGCCGAAAAAAAATCCCTCTCCATGAGGAAAGGGATTTAAGTTGAGGGTTAGAAAAATTTAGCGAACGCAGCTCGTCAGGATGTACACGACATTGGCGCTGCCAACGAACGCGGCAGACCATTGACGGCCATCGGTGCCCTTAACGGAAGTCGGGCTGATGAACCACGTTTGGCCGCTGGTGATTGAGTTGCCAGCAATCGCCTTGCCACCGGCTGCATCATAGACTGCGGTATTGCAGACGACGGTACGCAGCGTGTAGCCTGCGGGGATGCCGGGGCCAGGGATGTTCCCGCTGGTGTTGATGCCGCTGCTGCTGCCGGTGATGGTCAGCGTGCCGTTGTTGCAGCTTGCAGTGACGGAAGCATAAATGACGGTGCCGCCAACATTCACCGACTCGTATTCGGACACGGTGTAAGGATACGGAACATTTGCCGGGAAGGTGTAAGAGATGCCGAGCGTGCCGCTGCTGCCACCGACGATGTAATTGTAGCTGCCACTATACGGCTGTGTGACGCCAGAAGCAGTGAGAGTATCGGTGTAGGAGTAGGTGCCGGGTCCACCGCCAGGCAGATTATCTGAATAGGTGACATAGGCAGTGATGCCAGTGTTGCTGCATGTTGAGCCTGCTTGCAGGCCGCCATAGCTCAAATAATAAGCGTAAGCACGAGTGGTGTTAGCCGAACCGAACAGCGCAACGGCGAGGATCACGGCGGTAACGAAAATCGAAAGACGCTTCATGAAATTTCCCCTGTAGATCGAAAGTACCTCATCAGTATACACAGGTTACAAAAAGTTTACGAGTAAAACGAATATTTTTTACAAAGTTCACAGTAAGTTATTCTTCTACAATGAAATCGAACAAAACAAATGCCAGCGCTAAGAACAGCGCATCGATCGATGCGAGTGTAATCAGCCATGGCAGCCAATCAACGAGCGGCGCATTCGACAAAATCGCGGTAGTAGCGCGCACCGCCGACATGACGATCGGCAGCGTCACTGGTACGATTAAAATGGGCAGCGTCGTTTCGCGCCCACTGGCTTGTACGGCGATGCTGCCGAGCAAGGTTCCAATGGTGGCAAAACCGATCGTGCCGAGCAGCAGCACCAGCCAGAATTGCGGTAAGAATAACGCAGCGTTGAACAGCAAACTCAACATGAACATTGCCACGATCGCTACGATCAGCGTGAATAACCACGTTCCGATCAGCTTGCCATAAAATAAACTGGCGCGCGGGATCGGCGCTAACAGCAGCGCATCGAGGCTACCGCTATCATGTTCGGCGGCCAGACTGCGATTGAGTCCAAGCGTGCCCGCGAATACGACGATCACCCACAAAATCGAGGGCAGCGCGAGCAACTGCGCTTCACGCTGTGCATCCAATGTAAAGTAGAAGATCAGGACGGCCAGCAGCGCGAAAAACGCCATTGCGCTGATTAATTGGCGGCTGCGGAATTCAGCGCGTAAGTCTTTCCAGGCGATCGCCGCCACCGCGTTAAAAAAAGTTCGCATTGAAGTACAATCGGGCTTACAGCACGTTTGTCTTGTACAGCGTTGCGAGTGCGGCGCTATCAAGCGAATCACTTGCGATCGATTGCGCGATCACGCCGCGATTCAAAATAGCGATCCGATCGCTCAGCGTGCGTGACCGCTCCAGATCGTGCGAAGTCATGACGAGCGAGCGCCCGTCGCTGCGCATATCACGGATCAACGTGTCAAGCATGGCCGCGCCGTCCACGTCCAACCCGGTATACGGTTCGTCAAGCAGCAGCACGGCGGGATCATGCAAAATGGCACGCGCAATGCTCAACCGCTGCTGCATCCCACGGCTGAACGTA
>Ga0209100_1002327_pt1 | contig 11986 bp, 6 predicted proteins | sample lystaG_FD_185480 | JGI IMG/M metagenome (GOLD analysis project Ga0209100, IMG submission 185480) | Glacier valley bacterial and archeal communities from Borup Fiord, Nunavut, Canada, to study Microbial Dark Matter (Phase II) -... | ecosystem: Environmental > Aquatic > Freshwater > Ice > Glacier ...
CCTGTCCCTTTGGAATCGCCCTACGACGAAAGAACAAGTCCACTGCGGCGTTACCTTTCGCGGTTCGCCCCTTTCCTGCTTAGTGGATGAGAGCGGGCGATACAGTTCTGTTCGCCGAAGGTGCGTCCGATCTCGAAATGCCTCTCATCTTCGTTATTCCACCTGTGATGGATTGGGCTATGGCAGTCGAGCGAGACGCAAATCTCCGCGATTCGATAGATCACCCGATTGGTTCACGTCAACTTACGCTCACGCAAGTCACGATCGCCAACACAACATCTAATATCGAGGCATTGGGAGTGTCTACTGGTAAGCTGCGATTCGAGGTCGGATCGGTGCCACTAGCTTCACTCGCGCTGGATGATGGCAGCCGATGACAAGTGATTAGCTTTGAACCTACACTTCTGCTCAAAATTCGGCTATGGATAAATCCATGTTTAGCCGATGCATAACAACCGCGCCGCGCCGGAACGCTTCAAAATGGTCGGTTGAGTTGCCAAGGTTATCTGAGTCCGGTGAGCGCGAACGTTTTGCCGCTGGGCGATCGGTGAGGGTAGTTTCTCCTGATTATCGGTAGGAAAATAAGTTTAAAATTCATAGCAGGAGGGAGGAATACCACCAAGTTACGCAGTTCTAATCATTTGAATCCAAAACATGGATGATCTTTTGCCAAGAATCGTTTTAGATCTGCAAGAGAAATATAATCCACATACCATCATTCTTTATAGTTCACGTGCTAGAGAGGATCACACTCCCTCAAGCGATATTGATGTCGTCTGTTTTATAGAAGGTGCTACACCACTTGCGGATGCGCGTGACTTTGAAGGATTTTATCTGGATGCATGGGTGTATAGTTCCGATGCAATGTCAGCATCTACCGATGAGTCTTTGCGGGTTGCAGATGGCTACTGTCTCTATGATTCAGACCGGCATGGAGAAGCTTTTTTGAAACAGCTACAGCAGCGCATTGAACAAGGTCCCAAGCGACTGTTTGCCTCTGAACTCCAGCATACTAAACAGTGGGTCTACAAAATGCTGGAGCGATCGAAGAGTTCAGACGTTGAATCTTCATATCGACGCTACTGGCTTGCTATTGATCTATTGCAGATATATTTTGATTTACGCGGACAATGGTATTTTGGATCGAAGAAAAGCTTGGCATGGCTAAGAGAACGTGACTCTATTGGCTATCATCTCTTTTCACAAGTTTACAATCACAGCATAAGATTAGACGATCTTAGTAAGTTGGCTGAGTACGTCACAGATACTTAGTCATTTATTCTCACTGGAATATTTATATGTAAGGCAAATTCACCTGACTTTCCCAGACTTTTTGCGTCAAACGCGATTTCTGCTCCTGACTTTTTCGATTTGCGACCCAACTTTTTCTGATTTATTAATCAGTACTTCCAGAACTTTCCCAGTTATCAGATCGAGTTTTGATCAGTAATCATAGTAGACATGAGACGAGAAAAGAGCTGATAGCACTGCCGGGTAGGCATCTAATTATGGGGAACCTACTGTACTGAATTCACTCAGAGAAAGTACCCCGCTGGGTAAGATAGGTCATTAGTGCGTCCTCCACAATAGAGTTATGGATAGAACCACGAAGGTTGAGTCCTGCTGTTCGAGCGCTACATTTCTATTGACGCTTAGATAGTTTTGTGTCCAACCCGCGTCTGATACTTCATCACCACCTTCACAGGAGGTAAGCTATGGCGATCAAAATTAATTTGATGCGTCCAGATGATCTGCTAAATTTGCAGATTGAGGGCGAGAATTTACAACTGGATAAAGGTGATCTAAATCATCCGGTTCTTGTGGCGATCGAACCCACGAGATCGGTATATTTAATTGTCACTTTTCCGCCTCAAACGACCGCAGAAGAAGCATTCTATCAACCAAATTCAGCATTGAATCCGCCTGCATCGACGAATGTCCAAGAAGTAGAGCGGAACAATGCACCGAAACCGCCAGACAAGAAGCCACCAGAAAACCCCGTCGTCGTCACGCCTGTTCGCGCTCGGTTGGGACAACCTTCTCGCTTAGTATTTGAGATTCCGGCAAACACCAATCCGCGTATTCCCTACACGATCGCAGGCTTGCTCGATTGGACAGGACTGAAGTTAAGCGTTTCGGCATTGGCGGATGTGCCAGAAAATCCGACCGACGAACAAGGGAACAACGCACCCCCGATCTCGCAGCCTGGAAAGTTAGAAACTGCGATCGAACTACCGTATCGCCTCATTTTATCTCCCAATCAAAACGTCGTTTGGACGCATGAACTAAACCCCAAAACTCATGCAGGTCGCACAGAACTTTGGCATACACGACTTGCGTTGCGAGATGGAGAACTTTCGCGCACGCATTCAGCACCCTTGCGAGCGATTTGGTCGCCCGATTATGTTCCAGAAAATTCTAAATCGGGCAAATGGACTCCACTTGGAAAGCTGGATCAATGGTCAGGTGTGGATGTGCTGACGGCAATGAATCGGCGAGATCGACATGAGTTGGTCATTCTTACGTCTGCCTTTAGCGGATTTGTCAAAGAGCGCAGCGACACAACAACCTATCAACCAAAGCCAATTTATGCAGAGCAACTGATGCTATCGCCGTTGGGTGGATGGCTAAAATCGCGAGGCAACTGGGAACCGCCTGTTGAGTGGATTTTTAGATTACCGATTCTGATCGATCCGGTTCCGCGTCCCAGAATTGAGCAGTTTATGGAACTTCTCAATCCAGAACTCCGGATTGATCAAGTGCCGCGCATTCCGCCGATTCGTTTAGGTACGGCAGGAGAATCACTGAATATCTCAGAATGGGTACACATCGCCACACAAGGACGCGATCATTATGTGCGGATTGTATACGAAGGCTATCTCTATCCGTTTGGGCATCGGGCTGCATTGATTAAAGTCACAGAGCGTAAGTTCAAAGATGTCAATGGTACACCGATCGCTTATCTCGCTCAACGGATGTTTATTGTCGTGCGGAAGCCGCTGAAAGACTATGCGATCGCGCCGATGGAACATCAAGGGCGTGCCATGCCGCTCAAAACCGTTCGCCTCACGACGTTAGTCACGCCAGATATTGATCCGCCTGTTGTGATCGCGGGAACTCAATATGCATTCTGGGTTCGCATTAGCAATCAAGATTTTAAGTTCCATACAGTTTCTGAAGATAGTGCTGGGCATCGAATTGATTTCACAACCGCACTCATTTTTGTGCCAAATAGCGATATCTCAAAGATTCCGGTAATTCGGACTCAGCACAATGCCTCTGGAGATCGTCGGGCTTGTTTGGTTCCGGGTCAATCGATTACGTTTGCCGATCGCGATCTGAGCAATCCAGCCGACAACACAACTTTAACAACCCGAACCCTGCACTTTGAAACACAGACTGCACCCCTTGATAAAGAGTTTGGCGGATTCTTGCCGAGATTGTTCAAAGCGGAAGTCAATCTCGCCGCAGTGGAGCAACTGTTGGGAACATCGAAGCCAACAACGATCTCATACTATGCAGATTACCTAAACAATGGCTTTAGTGATGTCAATGGTCTATTCGCCAGAATTGTGAAAGCGGATGGTGTGACACAGGATGCAATTCAGGCAGTATTTTCGGGTGCTTCAGACAAGTCGGGTGGCGTAGCAACTCCTGATTTGTCGATCAAAGGGTTAACGCGCAAATTAGGACCTTTAGCAGGCGATTTGGCGAAAGCGGCGGCGGATCAATTTGATGCTGCGGATTTCTTTAATGATGTGAAAGACAGTGCAAAACTGTTTGGCAGTCTTGCACTGACGGACTTGATTCCAACGGGTGGATCATCCTCGAAAAATGCGCCGAAAGTGCAGTTCAAAGCTCAACCGATTCCAACAGTCGAACTGTTTTGGGAGCCAGAAATCAAAGATGTCGAATTTGGTATTCTTAACTTCAAACGAACTGAAACGACGAAGCTGACCGTTCAAGCTCGTATTGAGAAGCCGATCGGGGCAGGTCAAGGCAAAGCCGAATTTAGTGGCAAACTGAACGACTTTACCCTCGACTTTCTGAGTGTGATTGTGCTTAAGTTTGTGCTGTTTGCCTTCAAATCTGAAACTGGCAAAAAGACTGATGTTACGGTTCAACTCGATCCGAAAGAGCCAATCAAATTCCAGGGTGAACTCGAATTTGTTGAGGAATTTAAGCAAATCATTCCACCCGGATTGTTTGGCGATGGACCGAGTTTAGACATTGATGCCACACATATTCGCGCTGGTTTTGGAATCGGACTACCGCCTATTGCGATCGGAGTTTTTGCGCTCAAAGATGTCAACCTTGATGCAGCATTAGAGCTACCATTTGCGGATGGAAATCCGTTGTTTGATTTTGGTATTTCTAAGCGAGAACACCCGTTTAACTTGACGATCGCGATTTTCGGTGGCGGTGGTTTCTTCCATCTCCAACTTGATACAAAAGGAGTGCGCCAACTTGAAGCCGCTTTGGAATTTGGTGCATCTGCTTCGATCAATTTAGGGGTTGCGAGTGGCGGTGTCCACATTATGGCAGGGATTTACTTCAAGCTAGAGCGCAAAACCATTGCGGGCAAGGACACAGATGCTGCAACGCTTTCGGGCTATCTGCGAATGGGCGGCGAACTATCGATCTTGGGATTGATTTCGATTTCGCTGGAGTTCAATCTGAGTTTTACTTACGAAGATCCCGGCAAAGCTTCGGGACGCGCCACGCTAACTGTGAAAGTTGAAATCCTGTTCTTTAGTAAGTCCGTAGAAGTTTCAGTTGAGAAGCGTTTCGGCAGTAAGAGCGCTGATCCAACGTTTGCTCAACTTTGGGATGCACCGAGCATCTGGGACGAGTATGCAGGCGCATTTGCATAGTTGAAGACTAAAAGATTTTACCCCTCAAATTCATTCTTGGAGAACGATCGATGGCAACTCAAACCATCTTGCTGACTGTGATGCCGCGTGGTATCAGTGTTGATCCAGAAACCATGCCTGTGTCAGTGTCTGTTTCACCCCGATTGTATGGCGACGCAAAGCTAGGTGCATTTCCCGATTGGCTGAACTGGACGCGCTATCTCAAAGAAAAAGGCATCTCATTCACGTTTGCCTGTGGGACTCAGACCGTGACTCAAACCGTTCCGACAGCACTCTTGCGCCCGGAACTTTGGGAAGCGATGTTTAAGGAATCGACCTTTGTACGATCGCATTCTTTTGATGATTATTCCGATCGCGCCATCATTTCACCTTCAATTCGATCGGCGCTCTCAGTGCTCAAAGGAATGTACCAGAAAGCGGGCGTTGAGTTAGCGCTACCCGCACGAGGGGGTCAACGCGAACAAGGCGGAAACTATTACAAGCTCAAACAACTGGTCGATGGCTTAGCAGTAAATTGGAATGAGAATTTGCGCGATCGCTATCGAGATGGCGGTAAGCAGCTTTATGAACGCTTGCAATATCCGCTTCGCACACAAGCGATCGGCTCGGATGGTTTATTTCAAACCCCACGGCTCGATTCAACGCAACTGAAGAATGTGCATACGGGCATTGCGAATGAGTTTGCTGTATTTCATCATGTGCCAACTGGAACACCGATCTCGGAACGTCCGCCCGATTTTGAACACTTGATCGATTTTCATCAAGCACTCAGTTCGCTGAATTCGTATCCTGAACTGCTGCGGGCACTCGGTTTAGTAATTGATTTTGAGTTACCAAAAGAATTTGTTGCAATCACGACTGCCAATCAGCCTGGAACTTTGAGCGTGAGTGCAGTGACACCTAACTGGACTTGGGGAGTTCCAACAACAATTCCAACGCTACAAACCGCTTATTTGCACACAGGGATTCCGACAGGAAGCCGAATCTTTTTGACTGCGCCGAGATCAACAATTCAAACACAACCTCAAACCGAGCCAGAAACACTAGGATTGTTAATTCTGAATCAGCAAAAATTTGGTTTAGCTCAAGTTGATGTGGATGGAGGAATGCACAAGACAATCATGCTGGCGGAAATGGTTCAGGACGGAGACGGAAAACGTCCACCGACGAATGCTCCTCATTCCGATGTGTTTGATCCCAATGCAACCTTGTCATCCTTACGATCGAGCGGCTTCTCTCTCTTTGCCGATGCCCGCGATGAAAAGTTACTCAACACCTTCAAACAATCAAAAGCGTTTAACGATGCGCTGTCTGGAAATCAACCGCAGCCTCGTCCGTTCTATGCTGAAGACTTGATTCATGGCTATCGGCTGGATGTGTGGAGCGCTCATACAAATCAATGGAACTCACTCCATCGCCGTAACGGGGTGTATACGATCGAAGACAAACCCTTCACCACCACCGACGAAGAAGGCTTTACGCAACTCTCTGCTACTCAAGCCCCACCGAATCCTGACAAGCCCCCTGCAAACGATTTATATTTGCATCAAGCGATCGCTCGTTGGGCAGGTTGGAGTTTAAGTGTCCCGTTCCCTGGGAAGCATTTATCGAGCGATCCTGACCCCGATAAAGCAATTCCCGATGATGCTGAGATCGCGGCTCAAAACGAACCCGCCACGCCGTTCAAAATGACCACAAATTTCAAAATCGTTGCGAATTCATTGCCAAGTTTGCGATTCGGTTGGCGCTACCGATTGCGGGCGCGTGTCGTCGATTTATGCGGTAACAGTCTTAAGCTTGATAATCTATTGCTGGCTCCATTATCTCAATCGTTCGCTTTACCTGCTGATCCAGAGGGTGCAGCGTATTTGCGATATGAGCCTGTCATTGCTCCACAAGTTGTTCTAAAAGATGCAAGGGGTGTCACTGATGTTGGATCTTCGGTTGATCGCTTAGTCATTCGCTCTTTTAATACAAATCCGGCTCAAGATGGCATTGCTGCCGATCGAACTGCGAGCGATCGACACATTCTTCCACCTCGTACCAGTGTTGAACTTGCTGAACGCATGGGCATGTTGGATGATGCGTCTGGTAAGTTGAATCGCGACCCCGCGATGTATCGCCTCATTGCAGCGAAAGACGGGGCTGAACTAAACCAAATTACCGTGCCCGTCGCTGGGAAAGATCAGCAGTTCCCGCTCGAAAGTAGCGATCGCGTCGATACACTACCCTACATTCCCGATGCCCTCTCACGCGGAGCCGCTTTGCGCGATCTGCCCGGAACACCAGATGGCATGATTGCGACCATTAAACCCGGAACTGAATCGGATGCGAGCGTGCCTTACACCGCGCTCAATGATCCAAATCCGCGTCCAGGGTCTGCAACCTTAATCAGTTTTGATGGCGAATCCGATTGGCAAACGATAAAGCCATTTCGTCTCGCCCTTGATGAAGGAACTTCTGCACCACATTGGGATGCTCAAAACCGCATCTTGACAGCATTTCTGCCCAAAGGAACGACCAAAACCGTCCCGCTCACCAGCTATCTCAAACCGAACGACCTCAAACTCATGGGCGTGTGGCAATGGTTGCGCGAATACATTGACGACAAAACGACTACGAATCCAGATGCGATCGCACTGCGCCCCAAGACGGATGCAGACGAGATCGCTCACATTCTCCAACTCGCGGTTGAAGGCGGGCATTGGATGATCACGCCGCCGCGACTTTTGACGCTGGTTCATGCCGTGCAACAACCGATCGGCGTTCCGACCTTCACAGCCCTCACCGTCCAGCATCAGCCTTACGACTTACTCAATCCCGATCCGACGGTGCTGCAAGCCGAATCAGAAGCGCAATATTCACCTACTGCTGCAACCGAATTAGATGCGATTACTGCATGGCGCAAACCCGGTTCAACGGATGCCTATCTACTCGGTGGATTATCTGTACATGCTGCGAGTACCGCCAAGGTCGATATCTTAGCGGAATGGGAAGACCCGATCGATGATCTCAATCAGCTTGCCCCCGGTTCCATCCAATATTCTGCCCCTGTCGATGAAGTACCGCTGAATCAACTCACCGAACATCAGATTTATGTAAATCCTGATTTCCGCAGTGTTGGTTACTACGATGTTAATCACGATCTCCTTTGCTTTGCGAGAAGTGGTGATAAGTTAGGGAATCTTTCTGATGGTGTTCAGATTTACCCAGATGCTGCACCAAAACATCAATTGAATGATACAAAGCATCACCGAATTCGCTATACAGCCCGTTCAACTTCCCGCTATCATGAGTACTTCCCGCAAGATAAAAACCTCGACTTTACTCGCACTAGCAATCCGATTACCGTTGATGTTCCTGCCTCAACTCGTCCGCTTGCGCCTCAAATTGCGTACGTGATTCCAACCTTTGGCTGGCAACGTCAAACCGAGACGAATCTCAAGCGCAGTGTACGGTTTGGAGGTGGATTGCGTGTGTATCTTGAGCGTCCTTGGTTTTCGTCAGGCGAGGGCGAATTACTCGGTGTCGCACTCTACAACGGCGGCGACATCACGAATCAGCGAGATCGCTGGAAATCGTTCATTACGCAATGGGGCAACGATCCGATCTGGCAAACGAGCGCGCTGTCTCAAACGCCTAGTGCTTGGAACTTCCCCGATTCTGTTGCTCAAGAATCGTCCCTCAATCTCGAAGAAGGCGCACCAGGACAAGTCAGCGTGGTTGGCTACCCAGTTGCCTTTGATGAAGCGCGCCAGAAATGGTACTGCGATCTAACGGTCACCACAGGCGCATCGAGCTATACACCGTTTATTCGGCTGGCATTGGTGCGCTATCAGCCTCACGCGATCCAGAATGCAAAACTGTCGCGAGTCGTACTAGCAGATTTCGCGCAGCTCACGCCAGATCGTGCCGCAGTCGTTATGGCTGATCCCTATCATCCGCGCCAATTGCGGGTCACGGTTTCCGGTGTGGTTCCTCAAGCTCCGCAACCACAAGCTGATCCCAATGTCAGCGATCGCGTCACGACTCCCACGAAAATCGAACTCACCGTTCAGCAACTCGATCCCACGCTGAACAGCGATTTAGCGTGGCAAGATGTGCCTCAAAGCGAGGTGACAATTGCCCAAACCACACCGCTAGGAATGGATCAATCTGTGCTGTGGACAGGTTTGATCAATTTTGCCCAAACACCTGCTGAGAATCAGTTCCGCTTGCTGATTCGCGAGTACGAATATGTGTCTGCGGAGTATACCAATGATGAAGTCATCAACGATCACTTAATTCGTCACCAGCCGCGCCGATTGATTTATGCAGAAGCGATCGTGCTAGATCAAGCCTTAATTGGAGAACCTCCAATTAGCGCAAGCACTACAACCCTCTAATTAATAGACCTCTCGCATATTAGATTCTCAAATGCCCTGAGCCGGAGATTTTCACCCAAATCTAACAAAGTTAGCCTTAACTTTTAGCTGTAAGCTAGACCAGGAAATAGTCTCAGACTCCAGATTTTCGTTAATCTGCAAGAGGTCTAATGAATAGCACTGACTTAAGGAGGACAGGCAGTGCCATTTCATAGGGTATTAAAGCGTTTAGGCATCGTGTCAAAAGGGTTTGAGAGTCTCTAAATTCAGCCCGACGAGAAAAGGTTCTGTCGCAAGTTTTTTAATGTGCCAAACGAACTCTATCGACCGTACTGTCTTAAGCGCTCACTCCACAGAGTTCTTCAATAAACCTCCTGCACGAATCAAACGGGATGGGCAAGCTCGTAGTTTAGCAGTCCTGCGATTAAGTTGAAGCGTAGCCCAAATCGCTTGCGACGGTTGCGATAGCGCTCCGACAAAATCCGAAAGACCTTCAACGTGGCGTTCCCGGTCGAGTAGAGAGGACTCCTGGAATGTTTAGGCTTGCTTTGTATTCCCCGTTGCTCTCACCTTTCGGAACGCGAGAGTGTCACAAGATTCAGCCCAGCATTGTGGGGAGCCTCCCCCTCACAGAAGGGCATTGTCAACTTAACCAGGACTGTTCAAAATTAAGCACGATCATTCCTGAATCGTCAGGTGCGCTCAGACTATGCGGCAGAATTCAGCCCAGCAACCTCTCGCCAATCTTGAAAACGTTGGCGCAGTTGTTCGCGGTATCGTTTCGCAGTGAGTTGATGTTGTTTCGGATGAAAGTGGTCTCGAATCGGTCCAAAAGCAGAAAGAAATCGTTGGGCTTGTCCCGGAGATTTGAATCGTCGCATTCGCCTTTCCCTGACTGGTGTGGGTTGATGCGAGTTCTCCGCTCGATTGTTCAGTCCCTTGTGCTGTCGATGCTCCACGTTTGGCATCCCCTGTTTCTTCGCCGCTTCGTAGCTCTTCAATTTGTCCGTCACAATCACCCGTGGCACGAAGCCTTGTTTCTTCAACAGTTTGCGAAAGAATCGTTTTGCCGCATTCCTCAACGGGAAGGTGTAGTAGAGCCAGACGCAGTCACTGATGATTTCGCCGGGGAATCAGTGACGGGAGTCCATGAGCAAGGAGTCGCAAACGCAGTGGAATCAGTACGATTATTCTGCTTTCCGGTTAACTTGACAATATCCCTTTGACCCGTCCAACTTCAACATTCAGGAGTTTTTCAGAGTCAGTGGACAGAGGATAACTAACCCTGAATGGTTTCCTCTGCCATCAACACCAGTGTATTCAGGTCGCCTTCACGACCTACAATCAAACTAATCAACCGTGAAAGGAATCCGCAATGCCCATCAGTGTCTTGACCGATGACTTCAGACAACAGCTTGCCCAGCAACGAGACCGCTTGCTCCATGAGCGCAGTGCGATCGTGCAGGCGGTGGTTGACCAAGTGACCGCGAATCTCGATCGTACCTTAGACAGTATTAATGAGTTGTTGGATGAATCACCCATGACTCCTTCTACTCCGGGAACAAACCATCGCAGCATTGAGGCTACATCTGCTCATCCAGTTAGTGCTCCCCCTTCCAAACGAGTCACCCAAAAGAGAGCGGCGACCACAAACGCCAGTGCCTCCCCTCAATCATCCGGCTTCCCATCCTCGAAGCTATCCCCGAACGATAAGTCAACAAAGGCGAAACCGACTCCTAAAACTTCAGAGAGCAAACCCAAGCTCACGTCTGAGAAACCCCCCTTTGATGCCCCGAACCTCAAGCGCGAGTTCAAAGGTCTGACTCCTGCCAAAGCTATGGAGCAGGTCATGGTGGCATCTCCAGACCAGACGTTTACAACTGATGAGATGATTGATGTGCTGTTTGGGTCTTTAGAGGACACCGTGCTGCCGAGAACGCGCCAGAGTGTTGCCCTGATGTTCTCGCATGGAATGAGGAGGCAGGACTACATCAAAGTGCAGGAAGACCCCGCCCAATAGACCTCTTGCGTGAATGGCAAATTAGGGAGTTCAAACTATTAGAAATTCGTGCCAGAAATTGATTCACGCAAGAGGTCTAATACAAACTCAATCCCCAAACAGGAGCAGAGACAGCTTGACGATTACTTTCGCTTGTCAGGCTTGATTATCAGGTGGTAGCAATCTCGCTGAAGAGCCTTTTTACGGAATCCACGATCGCCTCTCGTAAATCAAAGGTGGTAGCCCCAGATTGGAACTGTTGAAGAATCATCAGGCGTTGCCAGAAGCTTTGCTGTACTGTCACGTCTAGCGGTGCTGCTCTAACCACAAAGTGACAGCTTGCTGCAGGGCTGTTCTAGGGTTAACTCCTAAGAAACGATACCGCGAACAACTGCGCCAACGCTTTCAAGATTGGCGAGAAGTCGCTGGGCTGAATTCTGCCGCGTAGTCTGAGCGCACCTGACGATTCAGGAATAATTGTGCTTAATTCTGAACGTGTCCGGTTAAGTTGACAATGCCGTCTGCGTTCACGTACAGACCATCACGTAGAGTGGGTTCAAAGCAAACTAGAGTTAGGTGATTTTAACCGCGAGACAATTTACACGATCTGAGCAAGCCTTAATATAGCGGTTTTCATTTCAGTTAAGTACAATAACATCGGTAGGTGAACCAACCTTCAATATCTTTTAAGGTCACAGCCTTGAGGGCATCCGTAATTCCTTGATCTAAGGCTTCGCGAGAGCGAGCCG
>Ga0209100_1002330_pt1 | contig 11979 bp, 10 predicted proteins | sample lystaG_FD_185480 | JGI IMG/M metagenome (GOLD analysis project Ga0209100, IMG submission 185480) | Glacier valley bacterial and archeal communities from Borup Fiord, Nunavut, Canada, to study Microbial Dark Matter (Phase II) -... | ecosystem: Environmental > Aquatic > Freshwater > Ice > Glacier ...
TTATTAACAAGTTTAATTTTATCTCTATTTTTTTTTAATAATTGTGCCCGCAATCCAGTCACCGGTAAAAGGCAGGTAGTTTTAATGTCAGAAGCTCAGGAAATAGCCATGGGTAAAGAAGCTGATGCGCAAATTATTGCACAATATGGATTGTATGACGATAAAACTTTGCAATCATTTATAACTGAAAAAGGAAAAAAGATGGCTGCAATTTCTCACAGACCAAACATAAATTATGAATTTAAAATTGTTGATTCAGATGTTATAAATGCATTTGCACTGCCGGGCGGTTATGTTTATTTTACAAGGGGAATAATGGCTCATTTTAATAATGAAGCCCAGTTTGCAGGAGTGCTTGGTCACGAAACCGGTCACATTACTGCACGTCATACTGTAGCCCAGCAAAGAAATGCATTATTTGGTCAGTTGGGTATTCTTGCGGGTGTAATTATCAATCCTGAACTTGGCCGATTTGCAGAAACAGCATCGCAGGGGTTAGGATTATTATTTTTAAAATTTGGCAGAGATGCAGAACGCCAGGCCGATGCATTAGGAGTGGAATATTCATCAAAAATTGGTTACGATGCAAAAGAAATGGCAGATTTTTTTCTTACACTGGAAAGAAAATCAGAAGGAACTGAGTCAGCCGCATTACCAACTTTTTTATCTTCTCACCCAAACCCTGGTGACAGATATGTAACGGTGAAAAAATTAGCGACTGAATGGAAGCAAAAACTAAACCTTACCAAAGCCATTATAAACCGAAATACTTATTTACAACGAATTGAAGGATTGGTGTATGGTGAAGATCCACGACAAGGCTTTTTGGAAAATAATATATTTTATCATCCACAGTTGAAGTTTCAGTTTCCCACACCATCAAATTGGAATTATCAAAACTCACCACAGAGGGTACAATTTGCTCCAAAAGATGGTAAGGTAATTTTAATGATGACGCTTGCACCGGGCAAAACTTTGCAGGAAGCGGCCAATACAATGCTTCAGCAAAATGGTTTAAAAACTTTGGAATCTCAACAAACAACCGTAAACGGATTATCTGCAATTGCTATTGTTGCAGAACCACAACCTCAACAAACGCAACAGGGACAACAACAGCAACAACAACAGCAACCGAGTATTCGCATTTTATCTTATTTAATAGAATACAATAAAACAATTTATTTATTGTTAGGCGCAACATCTGCAAACGATTTTAACCAATACTATTCAGTATTTAAAAACACAATGGAAGGGTTTAAACCGTTAACAGACCAGGCAAAAATTAATAAAAAACCAGAACGGATCAAAAATAAAACAGTAAGTAAATCCATTACCCTTCAGCAGGCATTAAAAAATTATAATACCCCAGATGCAAGCTTAAATGAATTGGCTATTTTAAATGGAATGAACCTTACTGATATTGTACCGGCTGGAATGATGATAAAAACCATAGGGAACTAAAAATCTTTAATACACATTTCTTAATAGTCAAATCTCCATACTAATATCTCAATGCTCATTACGCTTTTCTCAATACTTATTTCTATTTTCGCAGTCTTAAATAACTACTAATGGGTCGCATATTTGAAGTAAGAAAAGGTGCCATGTTTGCACGTTGGGATAAAATGGCAAAAGACTTTACCCGTATTGGTAAAGAAATAGCCATAGCGGTAAAAGCCGCGGGACCGGAACCAGAAAACAATCCTACGCTAAGAAGATGTTACTTAAATGCCAAAGCCTGCAATATGCCCAAAGACCGTGTGGAAGCGGCTATAAAGCGTGCAATGGGCAAAGACATTAGCAGCTATGATGAAATGGTGTACGAGGGTTATGCACCCCATGGTGTTGCAGTATTGGTAGAAACCGCAACTGATAATACCACCAGAACAGTGGCTAATGTGCGCATGCATTTTACCAAAGCAAAAGGCGCACTCGGCACAAGTGGTAGCGTAGCATTTACGTTTACAAGAATGGGCGAATTTAAAATAAAAAATACCGGACAGAATATAGATGAACTGGAACTTGAATTGATAGATTACGGTCTGGAAGAAATTGGAGAAGATGTAGCAGGCAACATTATTATTCGTGCAGCCTTCAGCGAATTTGGTGCAATGAACAAGGCGATAGAAGATAAAGGGCTGGAACTGATAAGCGCAGAACTTACAAGAATTCCGGGCACACTTGTAGAGCTAAGCGAAGAAGATGCAAACGACGTTTTAAAAATGGTAGATCACATTGAGCAGGATGAAGATGTACAGAAGGTTTATCATAACCTGAAATAATTATTAACCCCAACCTTTAAACAGCAGCAACAAATAAAAGTTAACCCTTTTTTTCAATTTCTGCATCTTCAATGATTTTCTCTTTTTCTTCATTTGCTCCAGCTACAACTTCCGTTGCAATCTTTTTTGCATCTACAATAATTTCTTTTTCTTTCTCTGCTTCCTGTAAAGTTTCACCTTTTGCAGCAACTTCTACTGTTTGCACTGTTTCTGCATATTTGGAAGGTAAAATTGGAGACCCAAATGCCAGCGCCCATTCTTTTGCAAACTCAGCTCCCAGATACAAAATAATTGAAGAATAATAAACCCATACCAGCAAAATAACCAAAGAACCTGCAGCGCCAAATGTGCTGCCAACATTTGTTTTAGAAATATAAATAGAGATTAAAAATTTTCCAATTATAAAAAGAATGGCCGTCACTACAGATGCAGTTTTCACCTGTTTCCATTTAATCTCAGCATCCGGCAATACCTTAAAAATTACCGCAAACAAAGTGGTAACTATAAACAAAGTCAGCAACAAATTAAAAACATAAATAAACACTACCGCCACATTCGAAAAGTGTTGTGTCAGTCTTTCACTGAAGCCATCAATAACTGTAGAAATTCCAAGCGTAACCAACAATAAAAAACCCAGACTGCCAATAACACCAAAAGACAAAATTCTTGATTTAAAAAAGTATTTGATCCCTGCACCTTTTTTGGGTCTTACACCCCAAATGGTATTTATAGAGTCCTGTATTTCTGCAAACAAAGATGTTGCTGCCACAAGCAATGCTACAATACCTGCTACCCGTGCAAAAGTACTTGTAGTAGCTTTGCTGGATGTTTTAATCATTGATTGAATCTGCTCTGCACTTGCTGAACCGACAAAACCTTTTATCTGATTATAAATTGTTCCTTCCACTGCTTCCTTCTGTAAAAATATAGTGCATAAAAAAAGGATCATTATTAGCAACGGTGCCATCGAAAAAATAGTTGTATAAGCAAGAGATGCGCTTAGTTTCATTATTTTATGATCAACAAAACCATCAAAGGTTTTTTTTAAAACGGAGAATATATTCTTTACGCTTTTTGTTTTCATGAATAAAAAAGAAAATTTTAATGAATGGAATAAAACAAGGCCCTTCTAAAAAATGTGTCTAATAAAAAAGGCAACATATGATCATGCTGCCTTTTTTTAAATTACTAATTTATTCCCCTTCCGTTACTCTAAAAGATACTTTACAATTCACACCATATGAAACTATTTCCCCATCTTTAACATGTGCCTTTTGATCCTGCACCCAAATAGAGTCAATATTTCTGATGGTTTTTGAAACTTCCTTTACGCCCTGTTTTACTGCATCATCGAAACTTAAAGGGGAAGATGCGATGATCTCGATAACTTTTACAATAGCCATGATATTTATTTTAAATAATGATAAAAACATTGTTTTACAAATACCATTCCTGCTTTATGTGTTGGTTATTCTTCCATCATGATACGTATTTCTGCAACAATATTTTCTACATTTGGCTTGGCAAAATAATCGCCATCACTGCCGTAACCCGGGCGATGATTTTTACCGGTAAGCGTGCGTGGAGAAACATCTAAATATTTATATCCTTTCTGCTCTTCCATAACTTTATTAAACATGTATGCTGCTGCGCCACCGGGCACATCTTCATCAATAAAAATGATTCTGTTTGTCTTTTTAAGAGATGCAACAATGCTGTGATTGATATCAAATGGTAATAATGTTTGCACGTCAATTATCTCACAACTTATATCCATTTTTGCAAGTGTTTCTGCAGCTTCCTGCACAATTCGCAATGTAGATCCATAGCTCACAATTGTGATGTCTGTACCTTCTCTTAAAATATCACACACACCAAGCGGAACGGTAAACTCATTAAGATTCGTTGGTAGTTTTTCTTTCAGGCGATAGCCGTTTAAACATTCAATAACCAGCCCCGGATCGTTGCCTTGCAAAAGTGTATTATACATCCCTGCTGCCTGCGACATATTTCTTGGAACGCATACATACATTCCACGCAAGGCATTAATGATCATTCCCATTGGTGAACCGCTGTGCCATATTCCTTCTAATCTGTGGCCTCTTGTACGAACAATTAACGGGACACTTTGTTGCCCCGCTGTACGAAAATGTGTTGTAGCCACATCATCACTTAAAGGTTGCAACCCAAACAATAAATAATCAAGATATTGTATTTCAGCAATAGGACGCAATCCTCGCAAAGCCATGCCTATGCCTTGTCCCATAATAGTTAGTTCTCTTATACCGGTATCAAAAATACGGTCACTGCCATGCTTCTCCTGCAACCCACTAAACCCTTGGTTTACGTCACCAATAAAACCAAGATCTTCCCCAAAAGCAGCCACTTTATTATTAGTTGCAAATAACTGATCAAAATATTTATTTAAAACTTCATACCCGTTTACTGTTGTTCCTGCCTCATCAAATACTGCTTTTACAATGGGCACTTTCAATGCAGATTTCGGACCTTCATTATATAAAAATGCATCGTATTCCTTGTTGTTTTTTTGAAGCATTGCATCATAAAAACTTCTTACTTCAGCAGCAGCCGCCGCAGGAATTTCATACAATGCAATGGCAAGCGCTTTTAAAATATCTCTCTTGTAAGGCTCTCTCAATGCTTTTAAATCTGCAGCTTCTTTTAAAGCTGTTTCATTGTTTGTTTTTTCCATTAAGGTCACAGCATTTGCAAGTATTTTTTTTATGGGCGCTAAATATGCTTCCCATGCTGCCTGTTTACCACTTTTTACATGTGCAAAAGCTTCTACTTCAATTAATTTTATTTCTTCTTCTTCTGCCAATGCATTTTCAATAATCCAGCTGCGCATTTGCTTGATACAATCCCATTCTTTTTCCCACAATAAACGGTCTGCCTTTTTGTAGCGCTCATGGCTGCCAGAAGTTGAATGCCCTTGCGGTTGCGTAATTTCTTCTATGTGAAAAATAGCCGGGGTATGTGTTTCTCTAATTCTATCTATTGCATGTTCTAACACTTCGCACATACCTGCATAATCCCATCCTTTTAATTTATAAATATCAAAACCATTAGTGCCATCCTGTTTTTGAAAACCTGCCAATGCTTCAGATATAGAACTTTTTGTTGTCTGGTATTCTTTAGGAACTGAAATACCATAGCCGTTATCCCAAACAAAAACTGCCAAAGGCACCTGCAAAACTCCGGCAGCATTAATGGTTTCCCAAAAATGGCCCTCACTTGTAGATGCATCCCCAATGGTACAAAAACAAACTTCGTTTCCGTTGTTGGATAAGTCAGTTTCACTTTTTAATTCTTTTACATTTCTAAAAAACTTGCTGGCAAATGCAAGTCCTAATGCACGTGGCATCTGTCCGCCTGTTGGCGCAATATCACTGGAAATATTTTTTGAAGTGGCTAATGGTAACCACTCTCCTTTTGCATCAACCATTGGTGTTGCAAAATGCGCATTCATTTGTCTGCCTGCACTAAAAGGATCGTGGGTTACATCTGAATCGGCATATAATTGTGCAAAAAACTGTTGCACGGAACAAATGCCGCTGGCAAACATAAAAGTTTGGTCTCTATAGTAACCGGATCTAAAATCTCCGGGTTTAAAAAATTTTGCCATTGCAATTTGTGGAACTTCTTTGCCATCGCCAAAAATCCCAAACTTTGCTTTCCCTGTAAGAACCTCTTTTCTGCCAAGCAAACTTGCTTCTCTGCTGATGCATGCATATTTGTAATCCTTTAATACCTCAAATCGAAAAGTATCAAAACTTAACTTTTCTTCAGAGGCAGCATCTGTAGTATTCATGGTATCCATATATATATAATTGCTGCAAAATTATTGATTTTAAAGTGCTTTGTTAAAAAACTGGCTTTAGTTTTCTAAAATTAAAAAAAAGGGAACCTTTTTGTATATTTGGATTCTCAAACAGATTCAAATGAAAAAGATTTTTTTTGTATCACTTTTTTCGGCATCTGTACTATTTACTCAAGCACAGGTTGCTACTGTTGTTACACACAATGATAATAGTTCAGCACAGGTTAATGCAGTTGTTCAAGAAGATGCAATTGCTTTTAAAGAATCTGAATATAATTTTGGAAAAATTCCTCAAGGCAAACCCGTTACCCATATTTTTGATATTACGAACACCGGTAAAACAGCTTATAAACTTGATAACGTAGTTGCCAGTTGCGGTTGCACCACACCACAGTGGGATAAAGAAAAAATAATTAATCCTGGAGAGAAATCAATTATTACTGTAGGATATAATGCGGCGGCTGAAGGACCATTTAATAAAAGCATAACAGTAACTTATAATACAAACCAAACTAAAGTAACTGTTATAAAAGGAGAAGTTTGGAAAACTCCGGCAGCAAGTGCACCAACGAATGCAGTTCTCAACGACTTTAAAAATTAAATTAAAAACAAAAAACTAAAACATGAAAAAATTATTCTTTGCTTTTACAGCATTAGCTTTATCAGCAGGTGCTTTTGCCCAAATTAAGTCTGACGACATCGCTAAAATTAAAGAGGAAACATTAAACCTTGGTAAAATTCCTCAAAGCATACAGGCAGTTTCAACATTTATTGTAACCAACGTTGGCAAGACGGATTTAATTATTGAAAGCGCCAATCCAACATGTGGATGCACCGTAGGCGATTATACAAAATCACCCATTAAACCCGGACAAACAGGAACCATTACTGCAACATTTAATGCAGCTAATATAGGTCCTATTGATAAACACATGATTGTAAAATTTGCAGGTGCAGAAGATACTAAAAGCATTGGTTTTAAGGGTGAAGTTTTATCTGCTGCAGATTATGCAAAATTTAAGGCAGCAAATCCTGGAGCGGTGACGGCTAAAACAACAACTACTGTTGCAACCCCTTCAAAAACTACCATTACAAATGTGAAGTCAAAAAAAGGTAAAAAAACAAAAATTAAAACTACAACTGTAGCTTCTTAATTAAAATATTATTTATAAAAAAACCTCTGCCGTTGCAGAGGTTTTTTTATTAGCTTTAATGATAGATTTTAAATAAAAATATTATGCAGGATAGTAAATTCAGTTATGGAATGATAGGTTTGGGAACTATGGGGTGTAACCTTGTTTTAAACATGAGTGACCATGGTTACAGTGTTGCCGGTTACGATAAAAATACAAAACAAACTGACAACCTTAACGAAAAGGCAGCCGGTAGAAATATAAAAGCATTTAATGATATTACAGCATTTGTAGAAGCCTTAACGGTTCCACGTATAATAATGTTGTTGGTACCTGCGGGACCAATAGTAGACGCTGTTGTAGCCGAATTAAAACCCTTGCTGAATGCTGAAGATATAATTGTTGATTGTGGCAATTCACATTTTACAGATACGCAAAAAAGAATTGATCAACTTGCAAAAGAACATATTCATTTTGTGGGTTTGGGTGTTTCAGGCGGAGAAACGGGTGCAAGATTTGGCCCCAGTATTATGCCAGGCGGCGATGTGAAAGCTTTTGAAAAGTTGGCTCCTATGCTACAGGCTATTTCAGCAAAAGTAAATGGCGAGCCTTGCACTGCTTACATGGGTTTGGGTGCTGCAGGGCATTATGTAAAAATGGTACACAATGGTATTGAGTATGCAATTATGCAAATGATTGCAGAAACCTATCATCTTTTAAAAATACATGGGGGCTTAAATAATGAGGAACTCCATAATGTATTTGCAGAATGGAATAAAGGCCGGCTACAGTCTTTCTTAATAGAAATTACAGCCGCTATTTTTTTACAAAAAGACGGAGATAATGTTGGATTATTGGTTGATAAAATTAAAGATACTGCACAACAAAAAGGTACAGGAGCGTGGATGAGCCAGGATGCAATGGCGACGGGTTCTCCCATAACTTCAATTGATGCGGCGGTTTCTGCAAGAATATTATCCTCCATGAGAACAGAAAGAGCAGATGCAGCTGAAATTTATAATATTGAAAAGGAACATACTTTAACTTCCGATAAACAAGATTTTATTACATTATTGGAAGATGCTTTGTATGCTGCATTTGTAATAACATATGCACAGGGCCTGGCAATGCTGCAGAACTCTTCTGATTTCTACAAATACGACACAGATATTACAACAGTGGCTTCTATCTGGAGAGGTGGCTGCATTATTCGTGCAGCAATGCTGGAAGATATTATGGAAACCTACAAAACAGAACCCGGTATTAAAAATATTTTAAAAGGAAAAAAAATCAGCACGGCAATTTCTACTTCTCAAAAATCTTTGCGCAATGTTGTACAGGTTGGAACAGAACACGGTATTCCTTTACCTTCATTAAGTGCATCTCTAAATTATTTTGACAGTTACAGAAGCAAATGGTTACCCGCAAATTTAATACAGGCGCAAAGAGATTTTTTTGGTGCGCACACTTATGAAAGGACTGACAGAGAAGGAATATTTCATACAGAATGGAATGCAGTAATACAATAAATAAACATACATCATAAAATTAAAACTTTATTTATAAAAAAAATCCGTGAGTGTATTAGTACCTGTGCGGTAAAATAAAAATGGAAAACATAACAAAAACAAAACCTACCATTATTAACATATTTGGCGGCTCAGGCGATCTTACATGGCGCAAGCTCATACCGGCTTTGTATAATTTATTTTTAGATGGTTGGCTGAATGAAAAGTTCAGCATTATTTGCATCGGCCGAACAGAAATGAAAGATGGAGAATTTGTACAAAAATTGAAAGATGGTGTTGATCAGTTCTCCCGTAGAGGGAAAACAAAAAAAGAAGAGTGGGATATATTCAGCAAATATGTTACTTACAAAACCGGAGATTTTTCTAACAAAGCTTTATTTATCGGCATTAAAAAAGATGTAGCAGATTTTGAAAAACAGGCTAACGAAAATGCTAATAAAATTTATTATTTGGCAGTAAATCCACAATTTTTTGAAGGTATAGCTGATGGCCTAAAAGATGCAGGATTAAATGAAGATGTTGAACATGCCAGACTGGTAATAGAAAAACCATTCGGTACAAACCTTGAATCGGCAAAAGCACTCAACGTAAAATTGCTGACTATTTTTGAAGAAAAGCAACTCTATAGAATCGATCATTATCTGGGGAAAGAAACTGTGCAGAATATTCTTGCATTTCGATTTGCCAATGCAATGTTTGAACCCTTATGGAACAGGAATTATATTGACAACATTCAAATTACTGTAAGTGAAAAAATTGGCGTTGAAGACCGTGGAGCATATTATGAACATAGTGGAGCGCTGAGAGATATGGTACAAAACCATGTAATGCAATTATTGTGTTTAATTGCTATGGAACCTCCGGTATCATTTGATGCAGATGAAATAAGAAATAGAAAGGCAGATGTATTGCATGCCATCAGAAAAATAAGAAGGGAAGATGTGCACGAATTTGCAAGCCGCGGACAATATGCAGGCGGCTGGCAGGAAGGTGAGCAGGTTAAGGGATACCGTCAGGAAAAAAGTGTTGATATAGACTCCAACACTGAAACATTTGCTGCCATTAAATTTTTTATTGACAACTGGCGTTGGAGCAAGGTACCTTTCTATGTACGCAGCGGTAAAAGAATGCAACATAGTATTTCAGTTATAACTGTTCAGTTTAAACCTGTACCACACCAGTCTTTTCCCGAAGAAGCAATTGAGAACTGGCAGCCAAACAGAATGATCATAAATATACAGCCAGATATGGGCATCCGCATTCGTTTTCAGGCAAAAAAACCTGGACTAAAAATGCAGTTGAACCCAGTTGATATGCTTTTTAATTATACAGATACTTATAGTTCCGGCATACCGGAAGGTTATGAAACTTTGCTGCTGGATGTTATTGAAGGTGATGCAACATTATTTATGCGTGCAGACCAAGTAGAAGCTGCGTGGGAAATTTTAATGCCAATCCTCAGCATGTGGAGAGATAACCCATCTGTAAATTTCCCCAATTACAGCGCAGGTACAAATGGTCCGGAAACATCAGAAGCATTGATAGCAAAAGATGGAAACAACTGGATCATACTTCCATTTGAAAAAAAGAATAATGAATAAAGTAACACATTTTGATAATGCTGATTTACTGGCAAAAGCCGCGGCAGAATATTTTATGAAACTTGCTGACGAAGCCATGAAATTAAAAGGTAAATTTACGGTTGCATTATCAGGTGGTGATACTCCCGCAGCCATGTACAAATTACTTTCTACTGATTTTTATATTAACAGAATTGACTGGAAAAATATTTATTTTTTTTGGGGAGATGAACGTTGTGTTGGGTTAAATGATAAAAACAACAACAGCTACAATGCAAAGAATATTTTACTGGATAAAGTTTCAGTTCCTAAAAAAAACATTTTTATTATTCCGGTTGATGAAAGCCCGGTAAATGCTGCTATTTATTACGAAGCAACCATTAAAATTTTTTTTAAAACAGATAAACCTGTCTTCGATTTAATTTTATTGGGCATGGGAGATAATGGACATACTGCATCACTTTTTCCAAATACAACAATTTTACAAGAAGCAAAAGCACTGGTAAAAGAAGTTTATGTAGAAGAAATTAAAATGAACCGTGTAAGTTTTACAGCACCCCTGATAAACAGCGCAAAGCATATTTTATTTTTAGTTACCGGCAAAGAAAAACAGCAAATGCTTAAAACAGTTTTAGAAGGAAAATATGCACCCGAAAAATACCCCGCACAAATGATAAAAAATGCAGAATGGTTTGTCAGTTTATAATTTTTTATTTTACATCCAGTGCCCCAAAAACCAATTGCTCTAAAAATGCCTCTATTTCTTTTGGATTTTTCTTTTTGCTGTATTCCCCCAACTGCGGAAGGTGATGCATAAAATAATATTGCATGTGTGCCGTTTCAACCAATGTACTCGCCAGCGATGAAGGGTATTTATATTTGGGGTTGTATTCTTTAAAAAGCAAAGCAATTCTGCCGCACAATTCTTTATAAGGTTTAAACAGAAAATCTTTGTTGTGGTTATCTACTTCTTTACTTAAATACGTTTTGCTGCCTTCTGCAATAGCAATATAATATAGCGCCTGCTGGTCCAGCTCGCTAAAAACGCTAGCGGCATTATCTTCCCACACAAGTATATCAATAAGTTTCCTTATTTTTTTTGCAGGATCAACAATATTATTTAGTTGAAAAATTACCTGAAACTCAATAAATGCCCAATACCAATCAATAATATAGATAAGCAGTTTGTGTTTGTTTTCAAAGTAGCGGTAAACAGTGGCTTCAGTACTTCCGATTTCTACTGCAAGTTTTTTGAAAGTAAACTGTTCGTAACCCAGTTTTGAAATCATAATGACACCTGTTTTAATAATATGCTTTCCTACTTCAGTGCCTTCAGGGTCTCTGAGATATAATTTTTCATTCATTTTTATTTTAAAATCTACCTGCATATTTTTAATTTTGTTAAAAGTACAGAATTCATTACTTATAATAGCGAGCTATCTATCAAAGTATTTTTATTATTATTTATAATAGTATTACTATTATCAAAATTGTTTTATTATTTTTGATCTTTATTACAAAATTGAAACCATGCACAACAGTTTATCATCTGCATTAATAAAATTACACAGGCTCATTATGACGGATAAAAAGGATGCAGGTTCTGTAATTTTA
>Ga0209100_1002342_pt1 | contig 11928 bp, 13 predicted proteins | sample lystaG_FD_185480 | JGI IMG/M metagenome (GOLD analysis project Ga0209100, IMG submission 185480) | Glacier valley bacterial and archeal communities from Borup Fiord, Nunavut, Canada, to study Microbial Dark Matter (Phase II) -... | ecosystem: Environmental > Aquatic > Freshwater > Ice > Glacier ...
GAGGATTTTGAACAAAAACTCCTTGATATTCAACGGTTGTTCCTGTTCGTAATACTCCATCATTTCGTCCGAATTCTGCATTGTTATTGATAGATTTGCGTTTTATTTTTAATTGACTCCGATACTCTTTTATCCCTTAACCTTTTTCCTTTAACCTTGTGTTAATACCTGAAATACTGCAAAAGTACCATCAACGTTGTAATAGCTGAAAGTACGAATGAATAGGTTGGAATCGTGAGGCGGATATTTTTCAATTTATCTGCATTTACATAAATCACATCATTCGGTTGAAGGTAATAGGCTTCGGATCCGAGTAGTTTTTTCTCCGAGAGATCGAGCCTGAAACTTTTACTGCCGGTCGGTGTACGTCGCACAACAATTAACTGGCTGAGCTGCGCATTATCGGTTACACCACCTGCCATACCGATTGCTTCGAGTACCGTCATGCTGCTGCTGTAATTGTAATAGACCCCTGGGCTTCGGAGTTCGCCCAATACCGTTACCTTGAAACTAAGCACCTTTACCTGAACACTCGCATCTTTTAGATAGATACTGGCTTTCTCCTGAATAAACGCTTGCGCCTGTATGGCTGTTTTTTCGGCAACAGTTACAACCCCAATTACCGGTAATGTAATCGCACCTGATGGATCTATCGTATACCCACTGATAAACTGGCTGACAGGATTTCCGTAGGCTTGCTGGGTTCCACCAGAAACGGAGGCGCTTTGTGTTGGATTAAATAACTGATTAACTGCAGGGTTAAGGGTTTGAACATTTACATAGAGGTTATCACCGGGTTTGATCTTGTATTCCGGCGATCGTGCCGGGAGATTCAACTCCTCCTGATCTTTGATATCATTCATATAGAGCAAATCTTTCCTCGTCTTACACGAAAAGCTCAGGGAAACCAACAACAATAATATTGTAATTCTAAAAGTATATAGCATATTGATCGTCAGAGATTGTGATGTATTTTAAATGTCGCAAATTTAAGATTAATATGGCTTGGTGTATGGGAACATTGAAAGAAAATTTGAAAATGAGATAGGGTGAAGGGATGAGGGAGAGAAGGAGTGAGGGGGAGAAGGGGAGAAGAGAGAGTGGGAGATGGGGTGAGTAATTCATGTCTATTAATTTGTCTTATTTCCTTTATCCTTTATCCTTTAACCTTTTTCCACTCACCGATACACCGGTATATTTTCAATGTCAAAATAACTGGATGGGATATTATCTTCTTCCTTCTCTATTGATATTTCGTGATCGAGCCGTTCGTAAGTCGAGTTTTTTGATTGAAACTCAGGGACCAATTTTTTCATGGCACTTACGAGCTCATCGTCTGTTGCACCTTTAAGAAGGTTCAGCAACGAGATCACATCGTGGTGAACCAGGATCGGATTGTTATCGCGTATCTTTCCTATCATGATTTTTTTATGGTAGGTGGGGAGTGTATTCTCCTTTGTGGCCAGTAACTCTTCGAAAAGTTTCTCGCCAGGTCGTAACCCTGTTTCAACAATCGCAATATCGCGTCCGGGTTCCAGCCCTGCCAGTGTAATCATCTTCACAGCGAGGTCGTAAATCTTCACGGGTTTACCCATATCGAAAACGAAAATTTCACCCCCGCTCCCCATAAATCCGGCTTCGAGTACCAACTGACAAGCTTCGGGAATTGTCATAAAATAGCGGGTGATATCGCGGTGCGTCAGTGTCAAAGGTCCGCCCGCAGCAATTTGTTTACTGAACAGCGGTACAACTGATCCATTCGAACCGAGTACATTACCAAAACGGGTAGTGATAAATTGCGTATTCATTCCACTGAGTTGCGATTGCGATTGGATATACATTTCGCAGATTCGCTTCGAAGCACCCATTACATTTGTCGGATTGACCGCTTTATCGGTCGAGATCATCACAAATTTCTTTACATTGTATTTTATTGACAGGTTTGCCAGTAACTGTGTTCCGCCAATATTAACTCGTATTGCTTCGTATGGATTCTCCTCCATGAGCGGCACGTGCTTGTAAGCTGCCGCGTTGAAAACCAAATCAGGATTGAAACGCTCAAAAAGCTGAACCATCCGGAAAAAATTGGTTACATCCCCGACGACCACATCGAAACGATCGGTTTTGTATCCTTTGGTTAATAGTTCATTCTGTAAGTCATAGAGTGCCGATTCTGCCTGATCAACAATCACGACCTTCAATGCATCATACATCAGGAGCTGCCTTATGAGTTCCGATCCAATCGATCCTGCTCCGCCTGTTACCAGTATAACCGACTTTTTAAGTCCTCCACGAATTCTATCGGTATCGAGCGCGATTTCTTCACGTCCCAGAAGGTCTTCAATATTCATATGACGCAACTGTCGTGCATTCAGTTCGCTTGTGATCCAATCGTTCACGGGTGGTATTGCCTTGATGGTGATTTTATTTTTTATGCAGAGATCCATTACCCTACGCACCCGTTCATCGGGCATTCCCCCGCGGTTTACCGCAAGAATCATTTCATCAATTTGCTGCGACTGAATAATGCCGTTAAATGCTTTCCGAAGCGAAAAGATCGGTACACCTGCTTTTGCTTTTCCCTGTAATTGTTTGTTGTCGTCGATAAATCCAACTACCTTATAATTTGGGTTGGCCGATCTTTCAAGAGCTGTCATCGTTACCTGTCCAAGATCCCCTGCACCCATGATCAATACGCGTACTTCTTTTTTGTTGTAAAGCCTGAGATTTTGATAGATTAACCTGACCAGCAACCGTGTCCATGTCATTAGAAAGACACAGAGTATAAAATGGATGATCATCACTGAAAAGGGGATCATAAACGGGCTGGTTAGCCCATTGCTGTAGGTGGTTAATGAAATGATAGTGAGCAATGAGGTCGATAGCAGCAGGGAGTAGAGTATCCGCTGTATATCGCGTGCAGCTGTGTGCCGGATAATTCCATTAAATGGTTTAAAAACAAGGAATCCAATCATGGAAATGGGGATTACAAAAAGCATTTGCCAGATGACGCGCTCCATATTCATTGCACCGGTATCGAAATTGAACCGAAGATAATAACTCACAAAAAAGGAAAAAAGAACAATAAAAAGGTCGAACATAAAGACGACCCATCGGGGCAGATAGCGGCTTGAGAGATATTGGTTAACCTTAAGGTACATTGTTAGCGTGATTTGAAAATTGACAATTAATCTGTCAATTCTTTAATAAGTAAATTCAATATTCTAAAATGCGATTATTAATGTTGACCTATTTATTCTACTAATTTCAATTGTCGTATGTGACAAGTTCTTCGATCTTTTTCGCCTGTTTTCTCAGCGCTTTGGATAGTAAGTTTTTAATCACATCCATTACACGGTCCAGATCTTCATCGCTGAGGTTGGAGCCGGATGGGAGGCATAGTCCGTTTTCGAACAGGTGATCGGATACTCCAGTGCCATAGTAGGGTTTATCGCAATGCACCGGTTGAAGATGCATGGGTTTCCATAATGGGCGACATTCGATATTTTCACCCTCCATCGCTATACGAATCTGATCGCGTGTGACTTCACCGCATTTTTCGGGATTAACCTGGATGCAGGTGAGCCAGTAATTTGAATGAAAATCGGCGTTTGGTTCTTTCTGAAAAGTGATTCCTTTGAAAATTGAAAGCTCGCGCTTGTAATAATTGAAGATTTCACGATGACGGTTGATATGATCATCAATTACCTCCAATTGTCCCCGGCCAATTCCTGCACATATATTCGACATTCGGTAGTTATAGCCAATCACTTCATGCTCATAATGAGGCGCACATTCGCGGGCTTGTGTTGCCAAAAATCGTGATCTCGAAATCAGCCACTCGTCGTTCGATACCAGTGCACCGCCACCCGAGGTGGTGATGATTTTGTTCCCGTTAAACGAGTAAAATCCCATTAACCCAAATGTGCCAACAGGTTTTCCCCTGAATTTACTTCCCATCGCTTCGGCTGCATCTTCGATTACCGGAATTTTGTACCTCGAAGCAATTGTCATGATCTGATCAATTTTAGCGGGCATTCCATACAAATGGACAAGAATAATTGCCTTCGGTTTTTTCCCTTTCGAAATGCGATCAAGTATTGCGATTTCAAGCTGTTCAGGGCACATGTTCCAGGTATTGGGTTCGCTGTCGATCAAAATTGGGATGGCTCCCTGATAGGCGATCGGATTGACCGAGGCTGCAAACGTAAATGAGGAGACAATCACCTCATCGCCTGCTTCAATACCAAGCATAATCAATGCAAGGTGCAGTGCCGCAGTTCCTGCGCTAAGCGCCGCAACATGGTCTATCTGATTGTATTTTGCCAACCCTTTTTCGAAGGCATCGACATTCGGTCCAAGGGGGGCAATCCAATTGGTGTCGAAAGCTTCTTTTACATATTTTTGTTCTGCTCCGCCCATGTGCGGAGATGCGAGCCATATTTTTTTATTCATCTGAAGAATAATTTGTTAATTCATAGGAATTAAGAAACGTTTAAAAAATATTCACTGTGTTTTGCAAGTTGTGACTGGTATTCACTTCCGGAAAAATATTAAATTATAAGATTTATTAGTTTTATTAATTGATCCAATAAACCTGATATATATCAATAAAATCATTGATGCATTTAATAAGCATAAACTCATGATTGTTACCCTCGATAATCATGTGAAGGTATTTCTGATCTTTCCTGATCCAAAATTTTACCTGACAACCTGATGTTAAGGCAGCAAATTAATCAGAATCAGATGTGTAAAAAAATGTACTGATACCTGATAATCAATCTTTTTCCATAATAATAAAGAACAAATGCAGTTTATTTTGCAAACGTAAAATAATCACACCAAATGTAAATATATTTTTCGTATTAAATAGAGATTGCTTTAGAATATTGGAATATTTACAAAAAAATAACCTTGAAGAAGAAGGATCAAGGTTTCGATCAGACGTGCGGAAAACCAATTGTGTAATAATTGAAGTGATAATAAAATTCTGATTGGTTTTGAAATCTGTTCAATCATCCGGATTCCAACTATTTAGGAAGGATGCGGCTGAAGCTAAGGGCAGGGGAGGATTTGAATACAGGTGACAAAATGGGGACACAGATGACGCGGATATAAAAATAAAAATTTGTCACCGCTTAGAAAACTGACGCTTCGGGGGTCTGCATGAAAGGTTAACAAAATCGTAGCACTATAAGATTCCGTGGGTTCGCAGTATATCAGCCAGATCGGCATGCTTCTTCGAATATTCACGAAGAGCCCTGATCAGGTTAGTGCTTTTAGCATCTGCATCAGTGGCTTTATCTAAAGCTGGCTGTAAGGCCGTTCTGCGATCCCAAATCATGTAGCCGAGCATAAAAATTATAAGCGTGATTAAGATACCAAAACCCCAGTAGAAAAGGGTTTTTATGTCATCAAGTTGTCTTTGCTGACTTTCAAACTTTAATTCCATATTGGCTTCTGTGCGGATTGCCCTGTCACGGTCAGCTAAGGTATAGGGTACCACAACCTGCTGTTCCTGTGCCAATGCCGGAAGAGTTAGCATGGTGAGGCAAAAAAGAAGTATCAATAGATGTGATTTCATATCTTACTGAATTTTGTACGAAAATACAAAAAAATCTCTTTCCAAATGTTTTGAGAAAGCCGATTTGTTTTTAATCCCTTTGTTTACAGGTGGAAGTCAAGGGCGTGGGCATTTGAATACAGATAATAAAATGAGAACGCAGATGACACGGATTTGACTGATTTACGCGGATATAAAAATGAAAATTCGTCAACGCTTCTGGAACCTACCGCTTCGAGGGTTTGCAACCGCTCGAAGGGGATTTAGAACGACTACCGCTTCAGTCCTTATAACCAACCGCTTCGGGGGTTTGAAACCACCCGAAGGGTTTTGTAGCGCGATGTAATCAATGGAAGGGTATGGGCGGATATTTCTGTGACCACCTTCTGCAATCATGCCACCGCCTTCGGGGTTGTGATTACGTTTCCGAATATGATTTGCTACAATCATGCCCCTACAATCATGCCACCGCCTTCGGGGTTTTGATCGTAATTCAAAATGTGTTATCTATAATAATATTACCCCGTTGGGTTTTTGAATGTGGATAAATTGCATTTACCAAATTGTTTGGGGAAAAAATCCCGAAGGGATGGTATGATTATAGAAAAACAGGATGCGAAACACCAGGGCAACCCTGAAGGGGTGGAATATCCAAAACAACAACAATGAAAGATTTTTTTGGAACACTGATGACGCGGATTGGACTGATTTAAAAAGGATAATCGCCCTGATAAACTGGGATTAAAATGATTATATATTTGTACAATACATCTTTAAGACAAAAACGACCTGGCCATCATATTCTGTTCATATCCTGATACCTGGTATTCTTCGGCAAGTTTTTTCCACGAAGATACAGATTCATTCACCTTGGTGAGAATCATTTGGGCCCTGGTTTTTTCCAATCTGAAATGTTTGATCACCGACATGGCCAGTTCTATATCGGGTGAGTTATCATTTTCGGATATATTGAGTCTCAAACCATCACCTTCCGGATTTGGATTTACATCGTATGCCGGAGAAAGAACCCAGCCTTTGGTTGTTAAAATGAAACCATGGTTACGCAGATGGTCATCTGTATTTTTTACGCAAATGGAGAAAACAATACGACGCCAGAGTTCTTCCAGGTCAATATTAGGCCTGGCACCATGGCGAAGGATGAAATCAACCATTCCAAAATAGCTCGCACCCGATGTATAATCATCGTCATCAATATGTTGCAAAAGTGTCATCGCTGAAGCGAAATGCAAACGTTGTCCATCTGCAGTACGGTCGAAACGCTTCGAAAGATAAGTGTGATGCTTTGAATTTAGCCGCAGCGCCTTACCCTCCGCCATCTTTAATCCGGCTGATTGTCCGATTCTGCAAACTGTTTTGCGGGGCGACCTTCACTGCGTGCTAAAAGGCTTTCGCGACGCAACATCAACTGACGTCCCCAACGATCGGGCATTGAATCAAGAAATAATCCGAAATTTTGCCTTTCTGACCCTGGAAATTGTCTCCCGGCAAACAGTCCTAAACCGGGATCTAATTGCATGGCCCAATTGGATTTTAACTAATCAGTTTCGTATTCAAATTGAAATATTTCTTTTCCACGCAACCTGACAGCATAAAGATGCCCCATCAGGCAAGGTCCATTTAATCCCTGCCAGTCGGCAAAAACCAAAATCTCTTTTTTCAAAGGTTCGTTAACGCTCATTTGTTTTTAACCTTTTTTTGGGGCACGCTCCTTTACCAGTAACCCGGCATCCTGTAGCTTATACCCCAACTCATCATCTTTTGCCACCTGCATGAGATCCTTTTCGAGTCCAAGTACCATTAGTACCTGTACAATGATTCCTATCGAAACGCCAGACTTCCCCTTTTCGATTGCATAGAGGGTTGAGCGTACAATACCAGCCCGCTCACTCACCTGGCTTGCTGTAAGTTTACGACGAAGACGAGCAAGGTGTATGTTTTCGCCCAGCAACCGGAGTATGCGTTCGTTTTTTGGAAGTAATATAGTTTTACGTGAATGCATAATGTGCACTATTTTGTACAAAAATAGCTATTTGGGGTGAAATAGCAAACATTATTTGAATTACAGCAAGACATGGTGAAAGTAGATTGAATATCGAAGCATTCCGTAATTTACGCCATAATACGGAACAAGACTCCCGGATTTACGCCGATCTTGATATTTTAATGTAAAATTTTGAAAAGGATCAAAAAGTTTAAAAAAATGAATCGCTACCTGTTTTGAATTGACTGTTGTATTAAGAATCCTTTGTTACCGCAAATAAGGTTTTCTTAAGATTCCAAAAACCTTATTTTTTAAAAAGAAACCGTAGTAGTAAAGTTGTAACAATCAACATATCAAACATCTTCATCTTATTATTCCCCGTAAACCTTCGCAGAGGAGTTGACTTAAAAGCAAACGCTTCCTTTTCCTTCGCGTTCCTTCGTGTGTACTTTGAGAATCCTTTGTGGTTAATTTTTATCGGTTTACCACGAAGGCGCGCAAAGAATTTACAAATCTGTTTTGAAATTTGAATTACCGCCTGTTTTGAATAGGTGTTTGTATTAAACGTCCTTTTTTACAAACTTTCTATTTCTTGTTCAGAAAGTCCGGTTGCTTTTGAAATAGCGGAATTTGAAACACCTAATTTCTTTAAATTTCTTGCAATAGCTGACTTTTCTTCCTCGACTTTTTTGTTTGAAAGAATTTTTTCTTGTTCAATTCCTTGTTCAATTCCTTGTTCAATCCCTTTTTCAAAAGCGTCTGCTTTAATGGTTTTTTCGGTGCTGATATAATCCCAGTATTTGTCATAGGTTTCGAGTTCTCCTTTGGTGAATCCGCTCTCAAGAATCAGATCCGAAGCTTCCTTAAGTTCGGGAACATCCAGAAAATCGGGTGATATCTCTTCCTGCATGTCATTTATTTCTGACAAAAAACGCAACCATAGTACTTGTAATTTCTTGTCGGTATATTTTTTGGCTTTGAATTTTGGGAGTTCAATAAACACAAATTCCAGCCCCTCCATTACTTTCTCACAATCCTGCGTATGTATAAGCTGGTAATGATGAATATAGGTATCGGGTTTGTCATCGAAATTTTCATTAATGATATTGAGCGAGTAAACCGGCTGTAAACCTTTGTATTGAACGCCTCTTCCAACTTGCTTTATATACGCTTTCGATGCATTGAACAATATCCGGCTTTTAAAACTATTGGTCCAAAGCATTTGTATCTCGACGATAAATTGCTCCCCTTTTTCATCCAAACATTGTATATAAACAATTGAATTTCCAAACCGAGGAATTTCGGGCACCAATTCGGCAGGCAGATATTCGAGCGAAACAATTTTTTTCCCTTCTGCGAGTGGCATCACAGCATTCAGAAAACTTTTTAACAGATGAGGATGTTCCCCAAATATCCGTTTAAAAGTTAAATTATTTTTTGGATCTAGATATCGCATCAATTTATTTGTATCTGTTTACAAATATAAAAAGAAAATGAAGAAGTTTTAATTTATAAAATTCCGTGTGTCCTCAGTATTTCGGCCAGGTCGGGGTGTTTTTTCGAGTATTCCCGAAGCATTGATATTAGGTTACGGCTATTTTCTTCAGCCTTTGATGCCTGTTCCAAGGCGGGTCTCATAGCAGTTCTGCGATCCCAGATCATGTAGCCAAGCATAAAGATGAAAAGGGTGATTAAAATTCCAAATCCCCAATAAAACAGCGCTTTTATATCATCTATCTGCTTTTGTTGATACATGAATTGTTTATCAATATTTTCGAATCTTACCTCCATCTTATCCTCAAATGCATTTATTTTGTTGTCAAGTGCACTTATTTTGGCATCGGTAAGTATGGCGCGATCCCGGTCGGCCAAAGTATAAGGTACCACAACCTGCTGTTCTTGTGCCAATGCCGGAAGAGTCAGCAAGGTGAGGCAAAAAAGAAGGAGCAATAGAAGTGATTTCATAACTTACTGAATTTTGTACGAAAATACAAAAAATCTCTCTCCAAATGTTTGGCTAAAGCCGATTTGTTTATAATTCCTTTGTCCACTGGCTGAAGCCAGGTGGCAATTCAACTAATGGGGTAATATAATTGGAACGCGGATGACGCGGATTTTGCTGATTTACACGGATATCAAAATGAAATACTTCATGTCATGGCCTTGTACAGCGCCTCTTCGTCTTTGGGTGGAATAATAATGCCATTCAAAAATTAAATAATTAATTTTCGAGGATCTTGTCTGCAATCGAAAAAAGTCAGGAGGTATATTTTTGTTTGGCTTCTTGTATTACCTGTTCGTGTGTAAATACGTTTCCGTTTTCGATATCTTGAATGCCATCAAAAATCGATTCCTGAACTTCTTGCGGCAATTGATCCCACCAGTCTTTTTTTACTTCTTTTTGAAAAATAGTAACTATTTTAAAAAGAAGTGCCGGGTTTTCAGTATTTAGTATTTTTTGAACCAAATCTAATTTTAATGCTTGAATATCCATCAGCTATTGTTTTTGTTGATAACCATTTTAAAATTACAAACTATTTTGACTAAAAAAGAACAAGGATTTTAATCCTTTTGTCCACTGGCTGAAGCCAGGTGGCAATTCAACTAAAATCGAGGGAGTGGGCATTTGAATACAGGTAATATATTGGGAACACAGATGACGCAGATTTGACTGATTTACGCGGATATAAAAATGAAAATTCGTAACAGCTTCGGGAGCCTACCGCTGCGAGGGTTTGCAACCGCTCGAAGGGTAGGTTATTCGTAGCGCGAGGCAATCAATGGGCGGGCGTGGGCGGCCATATTGGCGACTTTGTCTTTGTTCTCGATGAAACGAGCCCCGATCGATCGGGACGAGTTCCCCCGATAAATCGGGGCAGGCTATCTGACCATTAAAAATCAAATTATAAACGCATGAAATACTTCATGGCTTTGTACAGCGCCTCTTCATCTTTGGGTGGATTAAGATTGCCATTCAACCCAGTTCAAACAATTCTCTTTTGCTTATTATCCGAATTAGAATAAATCAGAATGTGTGCCGGCTCTCACTAAAAATATTGTTTTATCAGATTCATTTTTGAATTTGCCCGAATATCCAATTTCGTACATGACTAAATTGAGTCGAATAGTTCATCTACACTTGAGGCCATTGTAACATAGCCCGAATCAACATCCTTAATTGCCTTTAACGTCTCACGATTTGGTTCGTAAAAATTTTCAACCACAATTTCATTATCTAATTTTGCGATTTCTTTAATCAATGCAAGAAGGTGTTTACCACTGCCAGTTTTTTCGTTTATTGTTAATTTTATTGTTGTCATGATGGCATTGTTTTGATACAAAAATACAAATTCGTCACCAAACTTGCGCAAATCTTCTGAAAACATTTATAATTATCTAAAGCCGATTTGTTTTTAATCCCTTTGTTTACAGGTGGAAGTCAAGGGCGCGGGCATTTGAATACAGATAAAAAATGGGAACGCGGATGACGCGGATTGGACTGATTTACACGGATATCAAAATGAAATACGTCATGGCCTTGTACAGCGCCTCTTCATCTTTGGGTGGATTAAGATTGCCATTCACAACTGGCCGAATTCATGGGCATGGTGTCTTTGAATACAGATAAAAAATGGGAACGCGGATGACGCGGATTTGACTGATTTACACGGATATCAAAATGAAATACTTCACGGCCTTGTACAGCGCCTCATTTATCTTTGGGAGGATTAAGATTGCCATTCACAACTGGCTGAATTCATGGGCATGGTGTCTTTGAATACAGATAAAAAATGGGAACGCGGATGGCGCGGATTGGACTGATTTACACGGATATCAAAATGAAATACGTCATGGCCTTGTACAGCGCCTCTTCATCTTTGGGTGGATTAAGATTGCCATTCACAACTGGCTGAATTCATGGGCATGGTGTCTTTGAATACAGATAAAAAATTTGAACGCGGATGACGCGGATTTGACTGATTTACACGGATATCAAAATGAAATACTTCATGGCCTTGTACAGCGCCTCTTCGTCTTTGGGTGGAATAGATCGATTAATATTCGATTACCAAAGTGCTACTTTTTTAAGGGCATCCCTGAGTGCGGGATCTTTTTCAGCTGCTTCTTTCAAGGCCTTAATAATCCTTTCTGTTTTATTTTCAACGGGGGCGAGTGTGGTGCGCCGGTCATAAATGACAAATCCTATAAGGCCGAAGATTGACATCAATACCAGTCCAAACCCCCACATGAAATAGCTGTCGAATTTGTCACCCATGCGGTTCATTTGTACCTGAATGTCATCAATGCGCTTGTCTAATGCTTCCATTTTGGCTTCGGTTCGGATGGCTCTGTCGCGGTC
>Ga0209100_1002344_pt1 | contig 11925 bp, 9 predicted proteins | sample lystaG_FD_185480 | JGI IMG/M metagenome (GOLD analysis project Ga0209100, IMG submission 185480) | Glacier valley bacterial and archeal communities from Borup Fiord, Nunavut, Canada, to study Microbial Dark Matter (Phase II) -... | ecosystem: Environmental > Aquatic > Freshwater > Ice > Glacier ...
CAGTATATGCAAGAGCAACGGATGCAGCAGGAAACCAAAGTGGTCAAAGTACATTAACAGTAGCAAATATAGATAAAATAGTTCCTACAGCAGCATTTGGAACAAACGGAGCAATAAATGTACAAACAGCAAGTACAACAGCAACTGTAAGTGATACAGGTGGAAGTTTAGTAAATACAAGTACATTGCAATATGTATGGGATACACAAAATACTGTAACACCAGTTAGTGGTTGGGTAGTATTTACAAATGGAACTACTATTACAAAAACAGGAGTTACGGCAACAAACTATTTATGGATAAAAGGAATTGATAATGCAGGAAACAGTGTAGTTTCTAAATCAAATGCATTTGGAATAGATGTTACTCCTCCAACAAATCCAGGAATGTCAGCAGCTCCAACTGGATGGACTAATACAGATGTAACAGTTACTATTACATATCCAGGAGATACAACAATAAAAGAATATAGTACAAATGGAACAACATGGAATGTATATACAGCAGGAGTAGTTGTTACAACGAATAACACAACGGTGTATGCAAGAGCTACAGATGCAGCAGGAAACCCAAGTGGAGTTGCAACACTAACAGTAGCAAACATAGATAAAATAAATCCAACTATTACAAATACCTTGACAGGTAGTATTCTATACACTGATCCAAAATTTCAAAGTGGAGTTAATGGTACAGCTGTATATAATAACTTAGGTAATGGTACAGTAACTAATACACGTGTTTCAATGGCAGATTCACCAACTGGTTCTGGATTTGGAATGGAAATAAAAACAACGGGAACACCATCACCAGGTTGGGGAGGATTCTATTTTGCAACACCATCAGCAGTAAATAAAGTATTTATTACAAAAATAATAGCTAGTATACCGGTTGGATATACAATAAACTGGGCATCAAATGCAATAGGTGATGGTGGTACAAATACATGGCTTACATCTCAAAATGGTACAGGAACATGGCAAGAATATATTTGTAAAGTATCGTGTGGTCCAAGTGGTACATTTAGTTCAACTAATTTCTATTACTTGACTGGCGGAACAACACCAACGGTTGGAAGTCCATTAATTTGGAAAGTTGCATACGCAACAATATTTGATACAACAATAGGTGGTGCAACAGGTAATGTTATTGTAAGTGCTACAGATACTTCTGGAATTACAGGATATGGAATAAATCAAAGTAATGTAACTGCACCTACATATACAAATATTACAGCAAATACTAGTTTTTCAACAGTATTTGAAAATATAAATGTTAACGGAACATATTATGTGTGGCTAAAAGATTTAGCTGGAAACGTAACAAATAGCTCAGTTGTTTTAAGCACTATAGATAGTATAGCACCTACAGTAATATTTGGAACAAATGGGGCAAGTAACGTACCAGCAGCAAGTACAACTGTAACAGTAAGTGATACTGGAGGAAGTGGATTAAATACTAGTACATTACAGTACGTTTGGGATACACAAAACTCAACTACACCAGGTAGTGGATGGACAGTATTTACAAATGGAGGTACAATTTCCAAAGGAGCTGGAAATGGAACGTATTACTTATGGATAAAAGCAAATGATAACGTAGGAAATAATGTTGTGAGTAAAACTAATGCATTTACAGTAGTCTCAGTAATATATAATTTTGGTTACACAGGAGGAAGGCAAACTTGGGTAGTACCAGTTACCGCAACATATAAATTTGAAGTTTGGGGATCACAAGGTAGTGGAGCAGGAGGAACTGGTGGTTATGCTGCTGGTAATATGTTACTTACTGCTGGTCAAACAATATATATATATGTAGGAGGAACTACTGGATATAATGGAGGTGGAGCAGGAGGAACTGGTGCACGTCCAGGATATACAGGAGGCGGAGCTACAGATATGCGTACAGTAGATGCAATCGCAAATAGAGTAATAGTTGCTGGTGGAGGTGGCGGTAGTGGAGGAAATTCAAATGCAGGTTCGCCAAACCAACCAGATACATCACCAGGAGGAGTAGGAGGAGCAGCACATTTAAATGGTACACAAAACAGTTATGCAGGTTCCGGTAATCTAGGATATACCGGAAGTGGTTCTAGTGGAGGAGCAGGAGGAGCAGGAGGACCTTTAGCATCAACATCTTCTTCAGATGGCACTTACTATCAAGCTGGTGGCGGCGGCGGCGGTGGCGGATACTATGGCGGCGGTGGCGGTGGTTCTGGAAGTCTAGATGGTTCTGGAAATAACGTTTCTGGTCAAAGTGGTATAACAGGAAATATTGCATCAGGAGGAGCAGGAGGAAACAGTTCGTATACTTATGGTGTTTCTGGATACCATTCATGGCCTGGCGGTGGAGGTGGCGGTGGATTTAGTTTCATCGGAACATTAACTAACGCAACAATGTATGGTGGAAACGTAACATTCACTGCACCAGGAGGCGGAACCGAAGTGGGTCACACTGGAAATGGGTATGCTAGAATAACAATTTGGTAATTACAGTCTACTATTAATTCAAAGAACGTGTGTAAATTATGATTAGTTTATACACGTTTTCTTGTAAAAAACATATGTGAAATGTTATAAATCGTTGACAAATAGGGAAATAGGGTGTATACTTAATATGAGGGTAAAATAATAAATTAGTTAAAAATTTGACTAATTATAAAAAAGGAGTATCGAGTTAATGGCAAACGAGGAAATTAATTATATTAATTTAATTTGTGATCTTGAAAAAGCTGGAAAATGTAATAAGGAAGCAATAAGCAGTATTCTATATCGGTATAATATACCTAAAATAGAATCTGTAGAGCGTAGAGTTCTGAGTTATATTTTTTCGATAAATGATGATGAACTTAGATATAAGTTTTTTAACATGATATCGGTGGCTAACAATTTACCAATTATTAGTGAATGTTACTGTGTAATATACTCTGCTGTATCTAAAGAAGAATATATTTCACATCAAGTTAAAAATATTGGTAGTACAAGAAATTCATTAAAAAGAAAATATGAACTTTGTATGAAAATAATATCTCAATCATCTTTTTTACAAGAAAGACAGAAGATGGTAAACGAATATAAAGAACATAGTTCTGAATATACTAATTTCGATGGTTTAAGAGTATTGAGTCATAAATACAGAAATAGAGTATCAGCACGCCATTAGTATTATTACATATCTATCTAAACATCACAATTAATTTTGTGGTGTTTTTCTTGATTTAAGAGACATAAGTTTTCTTGCTATTTCGTATAAACATTGACAAATAGGGTAAAATGGTGTATACTTAATATGTAATTAAAAACTATAGATTAGTTAAAAATTTAACTAACAACTCAAAAGGAGCAGTATACCAATGGCAAGAAGTGAAATTAATTTTATCAATCTTATTACTGATTTAAAGAAAGCAGGACGCAGTAACAAAGATGAACTTATCAGTATTTTATACCGGTATGATATACCTAAGATTGAATCTTTACAACGTAGAGTATTGGAGTATGTCTTTTCGATAAACGATGATGAACTTAGATTAAAGTTCGTCAATATGTTAACTGAAGCTAATAATTTACCTATTATTCATGAATGTTATTGTGTTATATATTCTGATGCACCTAAAGAAGAATATATTTCATACCAAGTTAAAAATGTTGGTAGTTCAAGAGAATCACTTAATATTAAATATGAAACTTGTATGAATATAATTGATCAATCATCATATTTACAGGAAATACAAAAAGCAGTTATTGACTATAAAGGACATGTTACTAACGAAACTTATGTTAGTGGACCAAGAGTATTAAGTCATAGGTATAGGAATAGAGCAGCTAGGAGGTATTAACATTACTATATATATAACAAAAACATCACAATTAATTTTGTGGTGTTTTTTCTTCATTTAGTTATAAAATACCACTAAATCCTTGAAATAAAGTTCTAAATAAGATATAATATATGTATATTTGAATAAGGGTGATATTTATGTTAAAAATATATAACACATATAGTAGAGAAAAAGAAGAATTTAAAATAGATGGTGATATTGTAAAAATATATACATGTGGACCAACTGTATATAACTATGCTCATATAGGAAATTTAAGAGCATATATTTTTATGGACACTTTAAGAAAAGTATTAAAATATAACGGTTATAAATTGTTACATGTAATGAATATAACTGATGTTGGACATATGACTTCTGATGCTGATGAAGGCGAAGATAAAATGCTTAAAGCATCAAGAGAAAAGCATATGAAACCTGAAGATATTGCTAATATGTATACAGAAGCTTTTTTAAAGGATATTGGAAAATTGAATATAGAAAAACCTGAATATATTGCTAAAGCAACCGATCATATTAAAGAAATGGAAGAATACGTTAAAGATATAGTTGAAAATGATTATGGTTATGAAACAAGTAAAGGTATATATTTTGATACTGATAAACTTACAACATACGGCGAACTTTCTAGAGCAAATTTAAAAGATCAAAAATCAGGTGCAAGAATAGAAATAGATGATGAAAAGAAAAGTCCTTTAGATTTTGCTTTATGGATTAAAGCTCCGCAGGAGCACATTATGAAATGGAATAGCAAATGGGGTATGTGTTATCCTGGATGGCATATTGAATGTAGTGCTATGAGTAAAAAATATTTAGGTGAAACCTTTGATATTCATACTGGTGGAGTAGATCATATTCAGATACATCACGAAAATGAAATAGCACAATCAAGAGGCGCAACAGGAAAAAATCCTGCTAAATATTGGATGCATTCTGAATTTCTACTTATTGATGGTGGAAAAATGTCAAAAAGTTTGGGTAATGTATATACTATAGATGATATAGAGGAAAAGGGGTACTCTCCGATTGCTTACAGATACTTAGCGTATACTTCACATTATAGAAATAAACTTAATTTTACTTGGGATGCTATAGAATCTGCTAATAATTCATTGATTAATATGAAAAAATTATACCAAGAGCATTTAAATGGAAATGAAAAAGTAGATGATATAGATAAATATAGAGAAAAATTTATAGATGCTATAAATGATGACTTAAACATACCTATGGCAATGGCAGTAGTGTGGGAAGTTTTGAAAAGTAACAAATCTGAAAGTTATGCTAAATTGCTATTAGAATTTGATGAGGTGCTTTCTCTTAATATTGATAAAATAGATGAAATACAAGAAGTAGAAATACCTCTTGAAGTATCTGATATTATAGAAGAAAGAAAAATGTCTAGAGAAAACAAAAATTTCATATTATCAGACACTTTGAGAGATAAGTTGTTTGATTTGGGATATAAAGTTCTAGATACAAAAGAAGGACAAAAAGTAGAGAAGATACAATAGGAGGGTGATATATTTGCCTGTTTTAGATAAAAGTGATAAAGTACAAGTAGAAAAATATAATAAATTTATAAAAGATAATAATGCAAGTGCATTACAAGACTTAAGATGGGGAATAGTTAAGTCGGATTGGATACAAGAGGCTGTATATTTAGAAGAAAACGAGAATATAATTGCAGCAATGACAATACTTTTAAATAAAGTACCTGCTTTTAATTCATATATGATGTATGCTTCTAGAGGTCCAGTATGTGATTTAACTAATATTTCATTAGTTAAAAGTTTAGTTAAAGAGGCAGATTGTCTTGCTGAAAAATATAATGCATTTGTTCTTAAATTTGATCCAGAAATAAAATGTAATGAAGATATAAAACATATGTATTTAGAAAATGGATTTAAAATAGTTAATGGACATAATGTTATTCAACCAAGGTATAATATGATTCTAAATATAGAAAATAAAACTGAAGAAGAATTACTTAAACAATTTGGCGAAAAGACTAGATATAATATTAAAGTTGCTACCAAAAAAGGTATAAATGTTAGGTATTCTAGAGAAAAAACTGATTTAAAAATATTTTATGATTTATATAAAACTACAACGATTCGTGATGAAATAGGATGTAGACCATACGAATATTTTGAGAGAATGTTAGAAGCATATAATGAGAGTGAACTTAGAATATATATAGCAGATCACGAAGGCGATAGTTTATCTAGCGCAATTGCTTTAAACTATGGTGGTAAAATGTTCTATATATATGGTGCTAGTAGTAATGAAAAACGTAATTTGATGCCTAATTATTTAATGCAATGGGAAATGATAAAATGGGGATTAGAGAATAAATGCAATAATTATGATTTTGGTGGAGTATTCGAATTTACAAATGAAAATGGATTGTTTAAATTTAAATCTGGATTTTGCAAACAAGAAGGAGTTACTGAATATATAGGTGAAATAGATAAAGTATATAACTCAATAATATATTTTGGGTATACAAATGTTGTACCAGGTATTCAAAAAATCAAGAAAAAAATTAAGAGAATAGTGATTAGAAAATAGGAGAGTGCTATGAGTAGAGTATCATTTAAACCGGGTACATTTTTGTATCCATTACCTGCAGTTATGGTAACATCAGGAGATATGGAAAATTCAAATATTTTAACAGTTGCTTGGACTGGCATAGTATCATCAGATCCCGCAACTACATATGTTTCTATAAGAAAAGAGAGATATTCATATGATATAATAAATGAAAGTAAAGAATTTTGTATCAATTTAACTACAGAGGATTTAGTTTATGCTACAGATTATGTAGGAGTTAAATCTGGTAAAAATATAGATAAGTTTAAAGAATTGAATTTAACAAAAGAAAAAGCAACTATTGTTAAATGTCCAATGATTAAAGAAAGTCCTGTTTGTATTGAATGTAAAGTTATTGAAATAAAAGAAATGGGAAGTCATGATATGTTTTTAGCTGAAATAGTAGCTGTTAATGTAGATGAAAAATATATGGATGAGACTAACAAATTTGATATGGATAAATGTAATTTAATTGCATATTCACACGGACAATATTACAATTTAGGTAAAAAAATAGGAAAATTCGGTTTTTCAGTAAAAAAATAAAAATGTATAACACTTTTAAAATTATGGAATAATAATTTTAGAGGTGTTTTTTATGAATGATAATATAGAAATGTTAAATTATCTTTATCAAGTTTCTGAAATGAGTAAAGATGTAATAGATCAAATGTTACAACAAGTAAAGTATTTAGAATTTAATGATATATTAAGAGAGCAATTAAAAAATTATGAAAATGTTGTGACTAAAAGTGATACTATATTAAACGAAGAAGCAAGAGTACCTAAAGGTACAAATATTATGCCGGAAACAATGGCATACTTTGAAACCAGAGTTAATGCACTTAAAGATGATTCATCAACGCATATAGCAGAAATAATTACCAAAGGAAGCACTCAAGTTATATTTGATGTAACTACAAATATAAATAAAGTTACTCATATAAATAATAATACAAAAGATTTAGCAAGAAGATTAATTAAAATAGAACAAGATAATATTGAAGCATTAAAACCATTTTTAAATAATATTTAAAAATATGTTTTATTTTAATTGTTGAAAAAGAATATATAATATATTTGAGATAAAAATATATTTTGAAAAGGAGAATATTTATGTTAGATCAAAATGGACTAAATACTGATATATATATAGATGAAGTTATAAAAGCTCCACAGGAAATTTATACAACTACTGTTCAAGAAGATGATATAGAAGATGATAGTAATAATGCTTGGCCTACTCTTGCTATTATATGTATAATTGCAATTATAGCTGCAATAGTAATAGCTATAGTAAAAGATAAAGATAAAGATAAAAAATAAAATATATATATTTATTAAAACAATTTTGTATAATACCTCTAAAATATGGAATAATAAGTTTAGAGGTGTTTTTTGTGAATGAAAATATAGAAATGTTAAATTATGTTTATCAAAATGCAGAAATGGGTAAAACCACTATAGAACAAATATTAAAAGAAGTAAAATATTTAGGATTTAGAGATGTATTAAAAGAGCAATTAAAAGACTATCAATATGTTGTAAATAAATGTGATACTATATTAAACGAAGAGGGTAAATTACCTAAAGGCATAGATGTTATGCCAAAAATAATGTCATACTTTAAAATTAAATTTGATACTTTAAAGGGTGATACACCATCACATGTAGCGGAAATGATGATAAATGGCAGTACTATGGGTATAACAGAAATAACTAAAAATTTAAATAAATATAATAATGTAAATAACGAAACAAAAGATTTAGCAAGTAGATTACTTAAATTAGAACAGGATAATATTGAAGCATTGAAACCATATTTATAATAAAAGTCATATTTTGTCGAAATATAGTTGACAAAATAATATATATGTTATAAAATATTTATGTATATATATAATAACAAATGGATGAATTTAAATTAAAGTGATACCTAAATATAAATGTAAATTTGTATTTAGGTATCTTTTATTTAAAATTACATTATATTTTACGTAAATCTAAAAATAGTAATTATTTTTATTGACATTTTTTTAAAATCATTGTAAAATATTGTTATATATTAAGGGGGATTTAAATTGAAAAATAGGTTATCAATAGTTTCAGTTGTTTGTATATTAATAGTAGTAATATTAATAGTATCTACTATATTACAATCAAATTATAACATTAATAAAATAGATGATGAAAATAGTAATGCGGATAAATTACCAACCGTAAATACAAAAGAAAAACTAGTTTCTTTACTACCTAATTATAATACTAAAAACTATATGTTAGATGGAATAGCGCCTTCAGCAGAGATGAATGCATCTCAAAAAGGTGCAGCAGCAGATACAGATTATTCTACTACTAACACACAGGTTCAAGGTGTAGATGAAGCAGATTTAGTAAAAACAGATGGTAAATATATTTATAGTATATCAAAAGGTGATTTAATAATTACGGAGGCTACTCCAGTTGAAAGTATGAATATTACAACTAATCTTTTCAAAGATGAAAAAGTAAATCCTATAGAAATGATGATAAACGATAATTATTTAACAGTCATATGCAATAATAATAATTACAATCTATATGATGGTGTAAAATCAATGATGATGCCATATAATAACTCAGATACTACTACAACATATGTCTACAATATATCTGATAAAAAGAATATAGTTAAAGTTAAAACAACACAAATGGATGGAGCATATTTAACATCAAGAACAGTAAATAATTCAGTTTATGTAATTACGAATAAATATGTATGGAATAATGAATCAGAAGATATAAGGCCAAAATATAGTATAGATGGAACAGAAAAAATTATAGACTATGATCAAATATTCTATTTTCCAGGTACTAACTGCAGCAGTTATACTATGATTGTAATAATAGATCTTTCAAATATATCAAATGAACCTAAAGTTACATCATACTTATCATCTGCACAAAATGTATATATGTCTTTAGATAATTTATATATTACTACTTCAAGTATGAATAATGGTAATATACAAACTTTTGCAATTAATAATGATTTTACTAGTTTAACTAGCATATATAAATTTAGTATAAAAAACAGTTCTACTGAATTCATAGCAAGAGCAGAATTAAAGGGTAATACACTTAATCAATTTTCAATGGATGAATATAATGGATTTTTTAGGGTTACTCTAAATAATAACACTGATAATTCTTTATATATACTTGATGAAAATATGAATATTTCTGGAAAAATAACTGGAATTGCAAAAGGAGAAAGAATATATGCAACTAGATTTATTAAGGATAGAGCATATGTAGTTACTTTTAAAACAATAGATCCACTATTTGTTATAGATGTAAAAGATCCTACAAATCCTACAATATTAGGTGAACTTAAAATACCTGGATACAGTTCATATTTACATGAATATGATGAAAATCATATAATAGGTATAGGGCAAGATACTACAGAGATATATGACAAAGATAATACAGGTAAAATAATAAACACTAGATATGTTACAAATGGAATGAAAATGGCTATCTTTGATGTTACAGATGTAAATAATCCAAAACAACAATTTTCTACAAAAATCGGAAATAAGAATACATATTCAGATGTCTTATATAATCACAAAGCATTTTTATTTTCAAAAGATAAAAATTTATTAGCATTACCAGTTGATATATATAACACAGGTGTATCAATACAAACAGGTATGCTTAGAACAGAAGAAACTACAACATCTAGTAGCAACAATCGTTTTCAAGGATTATTAGTTTACAATATAGATTTGGTAAATGGTTTTACTGAAAAAGGTAGAATAACTCATTATGCAACAGAAACAAATAAATCATATTATTCATATGATTATTTAAATAATATAAAAAGAGGTATGTTTATAAACAATACTTTATATACTGTTTCAGAAAATAAGATAAAAGCAAATGACTTAAATACTTTAAAAGAAATTAATAGTTTAGATTTGAAATAAGTAAATTGTAATAAAAAGGATGTAAGTTTTAATAAGGCTTATATCCTTTTTTGAATTAGTTATATTTATAAAATAGTTATATGGTATTAAAAATAATGAGGTGGTTATAATAATCTAAATAAATTACTGCAATTGTTAAGGAAAATTAAATATATGCAATGAATTTTCAAGTAAAATATATATGCTAATTCAATAAAAGTGTTGACAAAAAACGACAAATATTATATAATAAAAATATAAGAGGTAATAATCATGAATATATTTAAAAAGAATGGCATTTCTCTAATAATATTGGTTATAATAATAATTATTATAATAATAATATCTGGATCAATTATACTGAGTTTATCAAAAAATAACCCGATATCTCAAGCGTCAAAAGCAACATATTTAAGTGATTTGAAAAACTTTCAAACTGAATTAGAATTGTATCAAAGCACACAATTTGTAAATAATTTGGGATCATATAATCCTGTATTGTTACAGGCAGATAATGATAGTATAACATATAACGGTATAATAGATACAAGTAGAACAATGAATAATGTGATACCATCACTTTTACAAAGTTCAAAATATTCCGGACAATTTCAAGTAATAGCAGGTAAGTTAATTTATGGAGGATTAGATACTGATAAACAAGACTGGACTAGAGAAGCAGGTCTTGAAGTAGTAATCATAGGTGAACCAAAAATCACAATACTTGCTCCATCTCAAATATTAGCTGAACGAGGAACAAATATAGTTTATACTGTAAAATTTTCTTCTAATTTAGCCCTTACAACAATAAATTTAGCAGGTAAAGTGGAGGTGTTAGATAATGCTGGAGTAGCATTAACGGTACAACCAGTTATAGAAATTGGTACAGTAAGTGGTACATTTACTGATACTACAAGACAGGTTGATATAACAATAACAACAAATAATTTAGTTAATGGAACATATAAATTAAAAATAAAACCTGGAGTAGTAATAAATTCAAATAGTATATCAAATACTATAGATACTATATCATTAATTGTATTTGATATAGTAGATAACTTGCCACCAGTAAATCCAACAATGTCGGCAAGTCCAACTGTATGGACAAATGGAAATGTAGCAGTAACTATTGGTTATTCTACGGATTCAGTTATTAAAGAATATAGTACAAATGGAACAACTTGGAATGCATATACAGTACCAATAGTAGTAAGTACAAATGCTGCAACGGTATATGCTAGAGGAAAAGATGCAGCTTCAAATGAAAGTGGTGTAGCAACACTCACAGTAGCAAATATAGATAAGACAACTCCAGTAGTTACAGTATCAAATGGTGTATCAACGTCATCAAGTATAACTGTAATAGCTACTGCATCAGATGTAGGTGGAAGTGGCATAAAAACAGATAGTTATCAATATTCAAAAGATAATGGAACAACTTGGACAGTAGCATCAAGTGCAACAAGTCATATATTTAGTAGCTTAACAGCAGGAGCGTATCAATGTAAAGTAAAGGTAGTGGATAACGCATTAAATACT
>Ga0209100_1002349_pt1 | contig 11918 bp, 10 predicted proteins | sample lystaG_FD_185480 | JGI IMG/M metagenome (GOLD analysis project Ga0209100, IMG submission 185480) | Glacier valley bacterial and archeal communities from Borup Fiord, Nunavut, Canada, to study Microbial Dark Matter (Phase II) -... | ecosystem: Environmental > Aquatic > Freshwater > Ice > Glacier ...
TGGATAAGATGGTGCTTTTTCAGCCTTGAATTCATAAAACACCATCTTATCCAAACTAAGTCGAAGCTCCAGGTTGCTTGGTTCTGAATATTGGCACCCTAACCAATATTATCTTTTAAAAAAGAATATACCTACCGACTTATTATTAAATACAGAACAATGGTTGCTTTTTACGGATCTAATAAAATTGTTAGTTTAGTCTTAGGGAGTTATGTCAATCTAATTATATTATACCTAAAAGGCTATCAACATTATAAACTATTTATAAAGGTATAAAGAACTAATTCATTAAAGGGTTTATTAAAGAGGGTTATTAAAGATGGTATAATATTAAAAGAAATCATTATAAAAACAGCATTTTCCTATTAATGGTGCTATAATAAATAATGCAAATTAAATTAATGTACACAATTCATAATTTATGCTTATTGAGAAGCTAACTATTATGTGAGCAAGTATAAATTTTATATGGTTGTGTATATTGTTAATCATGATAATTTACTTAGATGCATATGAATTAATTATTTTATAAGGTATATTCGGTATTATGTTCCTTAGATTATTTTGACAGTTAAATATTGGTATAAATACAAATCCGGTCATTTTATAAAATATAAAAAATAATCCCGAGTAAGAAAGTTTACACTTTATAATTACAAATAATTGTTAAAGTATTATAAATAAGCGTATATAGTATTACTTTTTATAAAATTGAGTAATACGAATTGTAACTGCACGATTATACGTTAATTTGTAAAATTTAAAATATATAATTATTATGAAGTGATATTTTTATGTTGAAATAGAAGCAGATTAAAAAATGAATTACTGAACAAAAATTTTATTTTAAATACTACATAGAAAAACAATTAACTACTTTGTTTGAACGTGAAATTTGATTAATCTTATAATCTTATAAATATACCATTAAAGTTTATTATAAAAAATATTATATCAAATCTAGATGTGTTTACTTTATGAAAATTATGTGAATGTTTAAAAAAGCATAGCATTATAAATTGGTGTATTAAATAAAAAAAATATTATTTTAGCTTAAGAATTGATTTTTAAATTAACCTAGTGGGAATATAAAAATTTTTGAATGATTAATAATATTTTTTAAATATATAAAAAAATTATTTTACATAGTTAAAACACAAAGGAGTATTTAAATTGAGTAAATTAAGAAACATTCCATTCTCTCCACCAGATATAACTGATGAGGAAATACAAGAAGTCATAAATGTTTTAAAATCTGGTTGGATTACTACTGGTCCAAAAACAAAAGAATTCGAAAGGAAGATAGCTGAGTATGTTGGTGTAAATAAAGCTGTGTGCCTTAATTCGGCAACATCTGCGATGGAACTTACTCTTCGTATACTTGGAATAGGACCAGGAGATGAAGTTATAACTTCAGCTTATACTTACACAGCGTCTGCTTCAATCATTGATCATGTAGGAGCTAAAATTGTATTAATTGATACAGCCCCTGATTCATATGAGATGGATTATGAAAAATTAGCTGAGGCAATTACAGAAAAGACTAAAGTTATCATTCCTGTTGATTTAGCAGGGAAAATGTGTGATTACGATAAAATATATGAAATTGTTGAAAGTAAAAAAGAAATTTTTAAAGCGAAAAATGAACTTCAGGAATTGTTTAATAGAGTAATTGTATTGGCTGATGCAGCCCATGCTTTTGGTGCTATAAGAAATGGTAATAAATGCGGACAAGTAGCTGATTTTACTACATTTTCTTTTCATGCGGTAAAAAACCTTACAACAGCTGAAGGTGGAGCTGTTGTTTGGAGGAACGATTTAAATTTAGATGATGAAGAAATATACAAGCAGTTCATGTTATACAGCCTTCATGGACAATCCAAAGATGCTTTAGCAAAGACTCAAATTGGAAACTGGGAATATGATGTTATATATCCTGCTTATAAATGTAATATGATTGATATTTTGGCCGGCATAGGATTAGTTCAACTTGGTAGGTATGAAAGCCTAATGGCAAGACGTGAAGAGATTGTTGAGATGTATGATGCATATCTTTTGCCTTTAGGAATTCATAGATTAAAGCATTATGGGTCAAATTTTGCATCTACTGGACATTTATATTTAGCTAGAATACCAGGAATAGGTGAAGCTGAAAGAAATAAGATAATAGTAAAGATGGCCGAAGATGGAATTGCAACTAATGTACATTATAAACCGCTTCCAATGCATACAGCATACAAGAACCTAGGTTTTAATATTATAGATTATCCCAATGCGTTTAATATGTATAAAAATGAAATTACGTTACCACTTCATACATTGTTAAGTAATGAAGATGTAATGTATATTTGTGAAAGTTTAAAGATAGCAATGAATGAAGTGATGCAAGATTGTGAGGCTAGCACTGCACAATTGGGGTGTTAATGGTTATGAAGAAATGGGATTACCTACCAGATAATATGAAGAATGAAAGCGTGAGAGCATATTATGACATATTATATAAAAAACGATTTAGTCTAGTGATTAAGCGTATCTTTGATGTGCTTCTTGCTTTTATTATGCTTATCCTACTTGTTCCAGTTTTTATTATAATCAGTTTTGCAATCAGATTAGATTCAAAAGGGCCAATAATGTTTAGGCAAACTAGAGTAACACAATACGGAAAAAAATTTGAAATTATCAAATTTCGAACTATGGTAAATAATGCAGATGAGTTAGGTACACAAGTAACTACTAGTAATGATGTCAGAGTTACTAGGATTGGTAAGTGTTTGAGAAAACTGAGATTAGATGAGATTCCACAACTATTTAACATTATTTTAGGTGATATGAGTTTTGTTGGGACTAGACCTGAAGTTGTTAAATACGTTGAAAAATATAATGACGAGATGATGGCAACCTTACTTCTACCTGCAGGGATAACATCTGAAACCAGCATTCTTTATAAGGATGAGGAATTATTATTATCAAATGCAATTAATCCTGATGAAACGTATGTTCATGATATACTACCTAAGAAAATGAAACATAACCTAAAAAGTCTACATGAATTTAATTTTTTATACGATATAAAAACAATGTTTAGGACAGTGGCTGCGGTGGTTAAGAGAGATAAAGATTCTAGTGAGATTTCTGACATTGCATAGATAGTAAATTAAATAATACCAAGCAAAGTATTGAAAAAATATCAAAGGAAGTAGATATGAGAATATTAATTATTAATCATTATGCAGGGTCGCTACAATATGGTATGGAATATAGACCTTATTATTTTGCACGTGAATGGATTAAGATGGGGCATACAGTAGATATTATAGCAGCGGATTTTTCACATTTGCGCACAAAAAATCCAATAATTAACAAGGATTTTGAAATTGAGCAAATTGATGGAATCACATACCATTGGATTAAAACTGGCGAGTATACTGGCAGTGGCAGCAAGCGCGCAATAACTATGGCATTATTTGTTTCTAAATTATATTTAAATGCAAAAAAAATTGCTGAAGAGTTAAAACCAGATATAGTAATTTCATCTTCGACGTATCCTTTAGATACATACCCGGCAAAACGAATATCGAAGTTTTCTGGTGCAAAACTTGTCCATGAAATACATGATATGTGGCCTTTGACATTAATTGAAATAGGTAGCATGTCAAGACGGCATCCTTTTGTAGTATCAATGCAAATTGCTGAAAATTCATTTTGTAAGAATTCTGATAAAATAATTTCTCTTTTACCTAATGCAAAAGAATATTTGATGGATCATGGCATGAAATCGAATGCGTTTCATTACATTCCCAATGGTGTGGTAGAGGAAGATTGGGAAGGTTCAATTGAAATTCCAAAGGAACATGATGATACTTTAAGTGACTTGATAGCGAAAGGTAAGTTTATTGTAGGATATTTTGGCGGTCATGCGATTTCTAATTCGCTTGATGTTTTGCTGGAAGTTGCTAAAGAAATAAAAACTCAAGAAATTCATTTTGTGTTGGTAGGTAAAGGTATGGAAAAACAAAATTTGGAAGAATGGGTGTTAAGAAATGGAATTACTAATGTAACATTCCTACCTCCAGTTGCAAAATTAAGCATACCAAATTTGTTAAAACATTTTGACTGTATATATATTGGAGGGAAAAGTCATCCGTTATATCGATTTGGAACAGCCGTAAATAAATTATGCGATTCAATGATGTCCGGCAAACCAATAATTTATGCACTTGCTTCACCAAATAATGATGTGATTGATTTCAAATGTGGAATATCAGTTGAACCTGGAAATATTAACAGTATTATAAATGCCATTAACACAATATATCAAATGGATGTAAAAAGTCGAGAAGTAATGGGTGAAAGAGGACAAGAAGGAGTTTTAAGAAATTACGAGTATAAGATACTCGCAAAACGATATGCGGATATTCTAAAAAACTGAGCATAACGCATTTTAAAATTATTATATTAGTGCTCTAAATAATAAATCAGTTTGGTAAAATATCATGATAGACGGACATAAGTGAGATATCAATAAATGTAAAAAACAGAAAAAAAGTAATAAGCTATATTAAGTTTTTAGTATGTCTATGATAATAATCCAACCTGCATGAAATATATGAATATAGATGGAGGAATAAGTAAATGAGTCAAATAAAAGAGAAACTATTGAATAAAACAGCTGTACTTGGTGTTGTAGGACTGGGGTATGTAGGGCTTCCCTTAGCCGTTGAGAAGGCCAAAGCTGGATTTAGGACAATAGGTTTTGATGTTCAAGAGTCTAAGGTTGATATGGTTAATGCAGGGGAAAATTACATTGGGGATGTTGTGAACGAAGACTTAGAAGAAATTATCAGATCCGGGCTTTTATCAGCGACTACTGACTTTGCGCAGGTAGCTTCAGCGGATTGCGTATGTATCTGTGTTCCGACACCGCTTGATGAACATCAGCAACCAGATATTAGTTATGTAAAAGAATCAGCCGAGAGCATTCTGCCATATATGCATAAAGATATGCTCATCGTTCTTGAGTCGACGACATATCCTGGAACCACAGAAGAACTTTTAAAACCGATATTTGAAAAATCTGGCCTTAAATGCGGAGTGGATTTTTACCTTGCATTTTCACCTGAACGAGTGGATCCAGGAAATCTTATTTACAAGACTAAAAACACACCTAAAGTTGTAGGTGGGATTACTCCTGAGTGTACTGATATTGCCGCTGTGCTTTATGAAACAATTTTAGAAGCGCCAATCCACAGGGTTTCCTCTCCAGCAATTGCTGAAATGGAGAAAATATTAGAAAACACTTATAGAAACGTAAATATCGGTCTAGTGAATGAACTTGCAATGCTCTGTAACAAGATGGGAATAAATTTCTGGGAAGTAGTTGATGCTGCAAAATCTAAGCCTTATGGATTCCAAGCGTTTTATCCGGGTCCAGGACTGGGTGGACACTGTATCCCACTTGATCCTTATTATTTATCATGGAAAGCAAGAGAGTATGGCTTCCATACATCTATGATTGAATCGTCAATGATGGTAAATGATAGAATGCCAGAATATTGTGCAGAGAGAGCTAGTAAAATACTTAACAAACACAAGAAATCGATGAATGGGTCTAAAATTCTTGTTTTAGGCGTTGCATACAAGCAAGATATTGAGGATTATAGAGAAAGTCCTGCGATAAGAGTCATAGAAGAATTGGAGAAAGAGGACGCGGAGGTTGTCTACTTTGATCCATTTGTTTCAGAATATCGTGAACATGGTGTTGTGAGAACAAGTGAACCTAACCTAACGGCAGAACTGATTCAAGGTGCTGATCTGGTTATTGTGACAACAGCGCATACGACCGTAGATTATGACTTTGTTCAAGAACATGCGAAAGCAATCTTTGATACAAAAAATGCCATGAAGCTTGTTAAATCACGTGCGAATATTGAATTATTATAGGCGTTGCTATGGAGTTTACTTTCGATGCGTATAAAGCATTAATTAATCTATCTATAAAAAACGGCTATGAAATCTGTTCTTACGAAGATGTTGATCACTATAACAAAAGCATAATCCTGAGACATGATGTTGACTTTAGTCCCCATAAAGCACTTGAGATTGCTAAAATTGAGCAAGAAATCGGTGTAAAATCAACTTTTTTTGTATTGCTTTCTACGGAATTTTATAATGTGTTTTCAAGTGAGACGTTTAAAATTTTTGTTGAAATATTAGATATGGGTCATAAAATCGGCTTGCATTTTGATGAGCAAAGATATAAAACTTTTTCATTAGAGATCATGAAGGAACATATTTTAAATGAATCAGATATACTTGGAAAAGCTTTGTCCACGAACATTGAAGTGGTATCCATGCATAGACCATCTGAATTCACATTAGAATCATCAACAGAAGTTGAAGGAATGATCAATTCATATAGTCATAAATACTTTAAAGACATGAAATATTTGTCGGATTCTAGAATGAATTGGCGAGAAGATCCAATGAAAATTATTACAAGTAATCAATATAGCAAGTTGCACATATTAACGCATCCATTTTGGTATACAGGTATAGTAGAAGGTGTTCAAGATAAATTATCTAGATTCCTAAATGAAGCGAATGATTACAGATATAATTTAGTTGACAAAAATTTCCGGAATTTAAATGAGTATATTAAGCGGGAGAAGTAATTATGATAGATATCAGTAGTATCAAGAAATTTTTAATAGAGTCTAACATTAGCCATGAATACGTTGGTGATGATTTTTTAAAAATAGAAACCTACTCATTACCAGCGAATATCAAGAAGAACTCAATTCTTTGGATAAAAGATCCAACAAAGATCAAAACCTATGAGGTAAACAAATATGAGGATGTTTTGATCGTGACATCTTCAAAAGCAGAGCTAGACACAAGTTTTGGCAATTTTTTGATCTCTGCTAATTCAAAAGAGCTCTTTTTCTCGATAATTGAACAATTTTTCTCTGAACCAAAAAAGAAAAATTTTATTGCAAAAAGCTCAAATGTGGAATCAGAGCAAATCGGGAAAAATGTCTATATTGGGTACAATTGCTATATCAGTCCAAAGGCAATAATTAAAGATAATGTGATTATTAATAATAATGTGGTTATTGAAGGAAATGTCATAATTGGTAATGATACGATAGTTTATTCAGGTGTTGTTATTGGTTCTGATGGCTATGGCTATTATCAAAATGCTGAAGGCAAAAATATTAAAGTTCCACATTTAGGCGGTGTCGTTATTGGGAATCATGTTGAAATTGGAGCCAATACCTGTATAGATAGAGGTACATTGGGCGATACCATCATCGAAGATAATGTTAAAATTGACAATTTATGTCATATTGCTCACAATGTTCACATCGAAAAAAATGTTAGTGTGATTGCATTGTCGATGATTGCTGGTAGTGTTGTGTTAAAAGAAAACTCTTATATTGCTCCTTCCGCATCTGTCATGAATCAGTTGACGATTGGTAAAAACAGTATTGTCGGATTGGGAGCGGTTGTCGTTAAAAATGTCGAAGATAACGTCGTTGTCGCAGGGGTTCCTGCCAAAGTAATTAGAAAGCTAGGTGATGAGTAAAATGAGTATGACATATGCAATTATAGGTTGCGGAAGAATTTCACCAAATCATATCGCGGCTGCGCTTGAAAACAAACTTGAGATTGTAGCATTATGTGATATAGATGAAGCAAAGATGGATGATACAATCAAAAATTTCAATCTTCCAAGTGACATAAAAAAATATCAAGATTATAAAGAAATGCTACAAATTGAAAAACCCGAGCTAGTAGCAATTTGTACTGAAAGTGGAAAACATGGTCAGATTGCTTTAGAATGTTTAGATGCGGGTTCTAACCTGATCATCGAAAAACCAATTGCGCTTTCCTTGGAAGAAGCGGATAGAATTATCGAAAAAGCAAAAGAAAAAAATATCAAGGTGAGTGCATGTCATCAAAATCGATTTAATAAATCAGTTCAGAAAATCAGAGAGGCGGTTGAAGCGGATCGATTTGGCAGACTGATGTATGGCACTGCACATATCAGATGGAATAGAGGAGAGGACTACTACACTCAAGCGCCTTGGAGAGGAACTTGGGAACAGGATGGTGGTGCTCTTATGAATCAATGTATCCATAACATTGATTTGCTAAGATGGATGATGGGTGATGATATCATTGAAGTTGTTGGAATGACTGATAATTTGATCCATGGATTTATAGAAGCAGAAGATTTAGGGATGGCATTAGTCAAATTTGCGAACGGCAGCTATGGAATCATCGAAGGGACTACGAATATTTACCCGAAGAATCTAGAAGAAACGCTCTACCTCTTTGGAGAAAAAGGAACTGTCAAAGCAGGCGGGAAATCTGTAAACCTCATCGAAGAGTGGCAGTTTGCTGATAATCTGGATGATTCGGAAGAAGTAAAAGAGCAGTATCATGAGAATCCACCAACTGTTTACGGATTTGGACATAAGCCGCTTTATGCAGATGTGATCGATGCAATCAAAAAAGATAGACAACCTTATGTAACAGCAGTTGATGGAAGAAATGCACTGGAACTAGTGCTAGCCATATACAAATCTGCAGCTGAAGGAAGAAGTGTAAAACTTCCCATGGATAAATGCAGTACATTAGATTTTAAAGGAAGGTTTGACAGATGAGCTACTTCGTTCATGAGAGCAGTTATATAGATGATCATGTGGCCATAGGTGATGGAACGAAAATTTGGCACTTTTGTCATGTTCATCAAGGTGTTCAGATTGGGGAGATGTGTTCTTTAGGCCAAAACGTTAATGTCTCAAATAATGTAATCATTGGGAATGGAGTAAAAATCCAGAACAATGTGTCTGTCTACGAAGGTGTTGAACTTCAGGATTATGTGTTTTGTGGCCCATCAATGGTGTTTACGAATGATTTAACCCCAAGAAGCAAATATCCAAAAGGCCCTGCAGGCTACAAAAAAACTATGGTCAAGTATGGCGCTTCCATTGGTGCTAATGCGACAATCGTTTGTGGCAACACCATAGGTGAGTGGGCAATGATAGCTTCTGGAGCGGTGGTAACAAAGGAAGTGCCTGCCTATGCACTAATGGCAGGGGTTCCGGCAAAGCAGATCGGTTGGGTTTGTGAGTGCGGAACACCATTAAAAGAAACGTATACATGTAATGAATGCGGAAGAGAATACACCTTGAACAATAATGAATTAAAGGAAAAATAAAAGTTGGAGAGTGAAGTCTATGGAATTCAGAGATTTAAAAGCCCAATACAATAAATACAAGACTGAAATTGATTCTGCAATTCATGAAGTGATTCATAACGCTAATTTCATTGGTGGTAAAGAAGTGAACACTCTAGAGCAAAGATTAGCAGAATATGTAGGAGTTAAGCACTGTATTACGTGTGCCAATGGTACCGAAGCAATGACACTCCTTATGATGTCATGGGGCATAAAAAAAGGGGATGCAGTTTTTGTTCCTGACTTCACATTCTTCTCGACAGGAGAAATTGTATCGTTTGTTGGCGCTACACCAGTCTTTGTTGATGTTGATAGAGATACATTTAACGTTGATACAGATAAACTTGAAAAGGTTATTAAAAAGGTACTTGACGAAGGAAAACTTACACCTAAAGTCATCATTCCAGTAGACTTATTTGGACTACCAGCTAACCACCTAGAAATCGATAGAATTGCAAAGAAATACAATCTAAGAGTTCTTGAAGATGCAGCTCAAGGATTTGGTGGAAGCATCAATGGTAGAAAAGCATGCAGTTTTGGAGATGCCGCGACAACATCATTTTTTCCTGCTAAGCCATTAGGATGCTATGGTGATGGTGGTGCAATTTTTACAAATGATGATAAATTGGCGGAACTCCTAGTTTCCTTGAAAGTACATGGCAAAGGTGATAATAAGTACGACAACGTTAGAATTGGGGTTAATTCTCGACTTGATTCCATTCAAGCCGCAGTTCTTAACGTAAAGTTGACAGCTTTCATTGAACATGAACTTGAAGATGTAAATAGAGTTTATCAACTTTACATTGAAAAGTTTAACGGAATCGTAAAAACACCTGTAATACCAGAAGGTTATGTCTCCAGCTTTGCTCAATATACGATAAAGCTAAAGGATAGAGCAGAACGAGATACGTTACAAGCTAAACTGAAAGAAAAAGGCATACCAAGCATGGTATATTATGTGAAGTCCATGCATAGACAAGGTGCATTTATCGATTACAACTATAACGACAGTGATTTTGAAGTGACCAATGAACTCTGTGATACAGTTCTATCGTTACCGATGCATCCGTATTTGGGAACTGAAGATATTGATAAAGTTGTGAATGTTGTCACTAAATTCTTTATTTAGTGAATTAGGAGATATACATGAGAATTCTTTTTTTAGCTAGTGCGGTCAGTATACATACAATAAGGTGGGTTAATTCAATTGCTAAAAAAGGCCATGAGGTACATTTAGTGTTTAAGAAAGATGATTGTTCGACTTTGAATGAAATTTCGGAAAGAGTTATTCTACATAAACTTAATGTACCTGCGACCGTTGGCTATTATTTGAATGCACTACAATTAAGAAAATTAGCGAAGGTTATAAAGCCTGATATTATAAATGTTCATTATGCAAGTGGATACGGTACAACAGCTAGAATTGCTGGATTAACAAATATTGCCCCATTGGTACTATCTGTCTGGGGATCGGACGTGTATGAGTTTCCGTATCAAAGTAAGTTAAAAAACAGAATTCTAATTAAGAACTTGATGTATGCAGATGCGATTGCTTCAACTAGCCGAAGCATGGCAGATCAGGTGAGACTTTTGCTTGAAAATCCTAAAATGAATATATATATAACACCATTTGGGGTAGATTTATCTTTTTTTACAAGAAAAAAGGTGAAGAAAAGTAATAAAATAATAATATCTAATTTAAAGTCACTAAAAGAGGTATACGGTTTTGATCATTTAATTAGAGCAATAAGAATATTGAAAGATAACTTATTATCTGAAAATAATAATGAAATATCCGAAAAAATAATTGTTAAGATATATGGAGATGGTATTTTATTTGGAAATCTAAAATCATTAACTTGTTCGTTAAAATTAGATGATACAATTTTCTTTATGGGTGCTATACCACACAAATTTATTCCAGATTTATTAAATGAAGTTGATATCTTCTGTGCGACAAGCAATAAGGAAAGTTTCGGTGTCTCATTAATTGAAGCCATGGCTATGGAGGTACCAATAGTTGCAACAAATATATCAGGATTTATAGAAGTAATGGAAAATAATAAAACTGGTATCTTGGTAGAAGCTGGAAATGCAGACAAAATAGCTGATGCACTAAAGAAAATGGTTTTAGATGAAAAATTGAGAGAAGAATTTGGGAAGAATGGAAGGGCACGTGTTGAGTCCCTTTATAATTGGGATGATAATGTTAATACTATGATAGACATGTACAACAATATTATACATAAATGAGTGAAAATATAATTGTATAGGAGGAGTCGATGAATTTATTTATTAAAGAAAAAAAGAGTATATCATATATTATTTTGTTTAGAATAATGTATGATATTGTTAGTTTGAATTTTTTTGCAACTGCTTATGATTTGAAACTAGAAATTATTAGATATATAATGTCATGGATCATATTTCTAATAATTTTGTTTTTACAATTTAGTATCTTAAAAAAAAGCATTAGTTTTTCGGATAATGTAATAAATATATTGACATATATTTATTTAGTCCCAACAATGTCTTTAATTGGAACTAAATCTGTTCCGTTTGAGTATACATTGCTAATATCTTTTTACTGGATATTTATCATAATTTTTCAATCAAAAATTCCAGTAATTAAAATAAATAAGAACAAGGATTTTTCGTTCTTACTGTATCCATT
>Ga0209100_1002350_pt1 | contig 11916 bp, 8 predicted proteins | sample lystaG_FD_185480 | JGI IMG/M metagenome (GOLD analysis project Ga0209100, IMG submission 185480) | Glacier valley bacterial and archeal communities from Borup Fiord, Nunavut, Canada, to study Microbial Dark Matter (Phase II) -... | ecosystem: Environmental > Aquatic > Freshwater > Ice > Glacier ...
GAAAGATATTGATAAACATTATACTGGTAAATGCACCCATAATCATGATACCTTCAAGTGCGATATTAATGACACCGCTGCGTTCTGAGAACATTCCTCCCAAAGCGACAATGATCAACGGAATTGAAAACAGCAGCGTTTCTTGGAACAGAAATGTGATCATACTTTTTTACCCTCCATTCTTTTCTTGATAAACCCTGCCACTCGATCTTTAAACACAAGTGAGAAAGCACTTAGATAGATGATAACGGCAGTCATGATACTGATGATTTCCGGTACATATTTCGATAATTGCATGTAGAAACCACCCATCGTAATATAAGCGATAAATAAGCCTGAAAAAATGATTCCGATCGGATTGCTCAGACCGAGTAATGCGACTGAAATTCCGCTGAATCCTTCTGCAGCCAGCACATCGACAACTTCAATGTGTTTTCCCGAACCGGCTAAATATAACAGACCTCCGCCGAGTCCTGATAATGCTCCGGCAATGACCATCGAAAGCATAATTCCCATTTTATCATTGATACCGGCATATTGAGCTGCAGATCTGTTGAAACCGCAAGCTTTCAATTCATAACCGAATGTTGTTTTTTGAAGTATGATATAAATCACGACAGCCATTACGATTGCAATGATAATTCCGAAGTTTACACTTGATCCGGTGAATATTTTGTCCAGACCGGCTTTCGGTATTGAGGCAAGAAGCGGTGTCATCGATTGATTCTTTTTCGAATCGAAAATCGTTTGAACGACCAGATAATTAACAAGATACATGCCGATATAGTTCATCATGATCGAAGCGATAACTTCATTCACATTGCGATAGGCTTTAAGAAACCCCGGAATCAATGCCCATAACCCGCCTGCTACCGCTGCACCGATAAGCGCAACGATCCAAAGTATTTCAACAGGCAGAAAAGTCCACTTGAGTCCGATGTAGACAGCTGCAAATGCACCGACGATGAATTGGCCCGAAGAACCGATATTGAATAATCCGGTTTTAAACGCAAATCCGATTGAAAGTCCTGTCATAATGATTGGTGTCGCCAAATAAAGCATCTGACCGATGCCGATATAACCGCTGTAAATCAACCCCCCGGTCAAAATTGTCATGAATCCTTCGGTAGCGTTGAACGGATTCGAAGCGACCAGAATGATAAAGCCAAAGACGAAGCCGATTAAAATAGCAATCGAAGAAGCTGAGAAACTCTGGAATCCCTTACCTTGAAAAAATGCTTTCAGAAAACTTGATTTACCTTTTTCTTTGTTCTTGCTCATTCGACTACCTCTCTTTTAGAACCGGACATAAATAAACCAAGTTCTTGTTGGGAGACATGTTTCGGGTCAGCTTGACCAACGATCTCTCCTTCATATATAACCAGAATTCGATCACTGACATTCATGACCTCACTCAACTCAAGAGAAACCAAAATAACTGCTTTGCCTGAATCACGTTCTTCAATCAATTTTTTATGAATATATTCGATGGCACCTACATCCAATCCACGCGTCGGTTGGACTGCGATCAGGATATCCGGATCTTTGTCGATTTCTCTGGCAACGATTGCCTTTTGCTGATTACCGCCTGACATACTGCGCGTTTTCGAATATGCCCCTTCTCCGCTGCGAATATCGAACTGTTTGATTAGTTTGTCAGCATGTTTGTAGATATTACCAAATTTCAATAACCCATTTTTCTGATATTCCGGTAAAAAATAAGTTTGTAAAACTAGATTTTCAGCTAAATTATAGTCCAACACTAGACCGAATTTATGTCTGTCTTCAGGAATATGCGAAATCCCATGAGCAGAGCGATAACGGATCGAAGTTGATGTTATGTCCTTGCCCTTATAGATCAAATTACCGCCATCGATTGGAATCAGCCCCGTCAATGCATAAACTAACTCACTTTGACCGTTACCTTCGATTCCGGCAATACACAAAATCTCACCTTTTCTAACGTTAAAATTAATTTTATTTACGGCATTTTTATGATGGTGTTTTGATTTAACAACCATATCTTTGACTTCAAGTATAACTTCTTGTGGGTTAGCGTCGCTTTTTTGAACTTCAAAAAGTACTTTTCTGCCAACCATCATTTCAGACATTTCTTCTTTGGATGTTGATGCAACATTTACAGTTGCGATGAAACGACCCTTTCGTAAAACAGTAACTCGATCAGCCACCTGCTTGATTTCGTTGAGTTTGTGAGTAATGAAAATAATCGATTTTCCCTCCGCAGCCAAACTCTTCATGATTCCCATCAATTCATCGATTTCTTGAGGAGTAAGAACTGCTGTCGGCTCATCGAAAATAAGGATATTATTTTCTCTGTACAACATTTTTAAAATCTCAACTCGTTGCTGCATACCGACGGTAATATCCGAAATCAAGGCATCAGGTTCAATGAACAACCCATATTGCTTCGAAATCGACATTATTTTTTCACGCGCCGAATTCATCGTCAAGACACCTCGATTGACTGTCTCAACTCCCAAAACAACATTTTCCAATACAGTGAAGTTGTGTACCAATTTAAAATGTTGGTGGACCATACCGATGCCCAACGCGTTCGCATCGTTCGGATTATGGATCTTTGCTACTTCACCGTTTACTTTAATGACTCCCTTTTCAGCTTTATATAAGCCAAAAAGAACGCTCATCAGCGTCGACTTACCGGCGCCGTTTTCGCCTAGCAATGCATGAATTTCACCTTTTCTGATCTGAAGTGTAATGTCATCATTTGCAATGATTCCCGGAAATTCTTTTGTGATGTTCAACATCTCGATTACATAGTCCATAGTATCACTCCCATAGTGCAATTATACCGTATTTACAAACCCAAAGATACAATAAAAAGCGCAGTGTAATAAAAAAAAGTGAACCGTTGCCGGTCCACTCAATTCGAATATTATTTAACTTCGGTTACTTTAACAACGGTTAAAGGTAATTCTGTCAACAGAACAGCTTTGTTATTGGCATCTGTGTCTCTTTTGATGCTAGTTCTGATTTTTGCAGTATCGGCTACCAATTTAGTAACGATCGCTGTGTAGTCAGCTTGTGTGAATTTTTTGAAACGGCTGAAATCTTGAGGTAAACCAACACCGTCAACGGTGATATCCAACGTAACGCTCTGGCCGCCTAAGAATTTACCATCGTAATAAGCTTTCAAACCATTGTATACCGAAGTACCCAATTGTTTCATAGCTGAAGTGATAACGACTGCATTTTCGGCAGATTGGTTGACATCAACACCGATTGCTTTGGCACTGTTGTCAGCTGCAGCTGCGAATACGGAAGCACCGGCACCGCCGGCGGCTGCGAAGATAACCTGAACGCCTGATTTGAACCAAACGTCAGCAGCAGCTTTGTGTTCTGCGGAAGGAGCGAAATCGCCAAGGTAGGCATATTTAACTGTTACGTTAGTTAAACCTAATTCTTTAGCAGCATATTCAGCACCTTGAACATAACCGTAACCGAAACGAACTACTGCAGGAACTGCCATACCACCCATGAATCCAAGTGATGTGTAACCGTCTTTGACAGCAGCATAACCGGCAAGGAATCCTGATTGTTCTTCAGCATAGAAAATTGAATACACATTTTTTTCAATTCTGAATGTCTTATAATCAGGAGTATGCGGTGTACCATCCAACAAAATGAACTTAACATTCGGATATTTGTCTTGAGCTACATAAACAGCCGGTTCGAACAAGTAACCCGGTGTAACGATAACCTTGGCACCGCCGGTAACAGCTAAATCAATAGCAGCAACATAGGCATCATCTGTTTTTTCGGTAGGTTTGTAATAAGCATAGGTGATTTTTTTCTCATCAGCATATTTCTTCAAACCTTCCCATGCACCTTGGTTAAACGATTTGTCATCAATGGTACCGATATCGGTGATCAATGCTAACTCGTACGTTTTCTTTGTTGTTCCACAAGCTGTCAGACCAACACCCAAAAGAACGGCAGTCAAAAGAATTAGTAAAAACTTCTTCATTTCTTATCCTCCATTTTGAAGCAGCAATTCTGCTCTACTAAATAGTATAATTTATTACAACCAATGTCAATATTTTAGGACGATAAAAAAAGCGCTTTCATGCGCTTTTACTCATCTTCATTTTCTGGCTTTTTGGCGAACACATCGCGGGGTTTACTTCCTTGTGCCGGGCCGATTATTCCCTTTTGTTCAAGCACGTCGACCATTCTGGCAGCTCGGTTGTAACCGAGACCGAAACGGCGTTGAATACTCGAAGTCGAAGCACGTTGTGTTTCTATGACATAGTCTTTGACTTCTTCAAACATCGGATCATCGGAAACAGACAATAAACCGCCGTCTGATCCGGAATCCAAAGCTTCAAGTCGGATAAAGGCATCATCGTAATGCGGTTTGCGTTGCGCTGAGACCATTTCAGACAATCTTCGAACTTCGTCATCGGACACAAAAACACCTTGAATGCGAGTCGGAGAAGGATCACCAACCGGGATAAACAGCATATCACCGTAACCTAACAATCTCTCAGCTCCCACATGATCCAGGATCGTGCGGGAATCGATACCGCTTGAGACCGCAAATGCGAGTCGTGACGGAATATTAGCTTTGATGATACCTGTGATAACATCGACTGAAGGACGCTGCGTAGCAACGATCAAATGGATTCCTGCAGCACGTGCCAACTGTGTGATTCGTTGAATGCTGGCTTCCACTTCTTTACCGGCAACCATCATCAAATCAGCCAACTCATCGATAATCACAACGATCCATGGCATCGGTTGCAGATGTTGTTCAGGTGCTTTGATCAACAATTCATTATAAGCGGTGATATTGCGTACACCCACCTTCGAAAATACTTCATAACGGTTTTCCATCATCATAACAATGACTTTCAAAGCCCGCGCAGCTTCGGCAGCATCGGAAATAACCGGTCCGATCAAATGCGGAATCTTGTGATACGCCGTAAATTCCACTTTTTTCGGATCGATAAGAAGCATTTTTACTTCATCCGGCGATGTTCTGAGCAGTAATGTCGAAATGATTGAATTGACGCAAACAGACTTACCGCTGCCGGTAGCTCCGGCAATCAGTAAATGAGGCATCTTGTCTAATTCGGCATAAACAGCTTTACCCATCAGATCTCGGCCTAAAGCAAACAACAATTTCTTGCTTGCTTTGTCGGCCGGAATTTCTTTGATCATTTCAAGTAATCGGACGGGAATCATTTCAACGTTCGGAATTTCAACACCGACCGCATTTCTACCCGGAATCGGAGCTTCGATACGTAACTCTTTGGCAGCCAATTCCATTTTGATGTTATCTTGGATCGAAGCTATTTTTGAGATTTTAACGTTTGAATCGGGACGCACTTCGAACTTTGTGACAGCCGGACCGATATGAGTTCCGACTAAACTGGCATTGATGCCGAATTCGCCCAGAATTTCGATCAGTTTCTTTCCCTTGATACCGGCCGCCGAACTATTGGCTGCTGATTTCCCTTTTACTACGATTTCATCCAATAATGCTATGGACGGTAATGAATAATTGCCTACCGAAGACACTGTAGCCGCAGAAGTTGTTTTGATATCTCGTTCATCATTCTGATTTTTCACCAACGGTTGCGTTTTGGCAGCTACATCCATGGCAGGTTCATCAGGCGTCATAAAAAGTGAATGACGTTTACTGACCGGCTTTGTCGGTTTTTCGCCATAATCGGAAAAATCATCTTGAATTTCCGACATGACTTTATTTTTTGTTTTTTTAAGTTTTGTCAACTGTTCGCGAACATAACGGAAATCGATAAACAAGATCAATCCGATCATCAACATTACAAACACGACGATCCATGTCCCCTGTCGTGCAAAAAGAATCGAGAAGATTGAATAGAGGAATACTCCGATCAATCCGCCTCCCGACGTAAGTGCACCTTTGAAAATCAGATCATAATCTTTTAACCACGTATTCATCGCTGCGAACCCGATGACATCGGGTTTTATTACGTTGATGGCTGTAAAAAGAATGGTCGCTATCATCATGAGTGCCAACGAGACCATCGTTTTCGTACGTAAGATCGGGTGTTTCCGCCAAAACAGCAGAAACAATGAATACATAAACATCAATACATAGAATAATTGATAAGAATCACCGACGGTAAATCGAACGATACGGGTCAAATAAACGCCAACGACCCCAAACTGCTGAGAACCGATGATCGTTAAGGTGATTAAAATCAGAGCGTAGATGACCAAAAGACTTTTGCGTTCTTCTTTATGCGAAACACGTTTCTTTTTTCTCCCCATTATCCCTCTCCTCTCTTATTCAGCCGGTATATTGATTTCGATAATGACAGGTAATATCATCGGACGTTTGCCGGTCTCTTTAATAACATAACGCGTAATCTTATCTTTGGCTTCCATTCGGACGGCCATGTTTTCGTAACGATTGCTGGCAACCGCATCATTGATCGTCTTCTCGATGATACCGCCGATCTCTTTTACGATATAATCGGCATCTTTTAGATAAATGAAACCCCTGGATTGAACATCCGGTCCTCCGATGATCGTCTTCGTATTGAAATTGACGACGACACCGATAATGATGGCTCCGTCGGTCGACAGTGCTTCACGGTCTTTGAGTACCAATCCGCTGACATCAAGATGTTCGTTTCCGTCGATCATGATTTCTTCGAGCGGCAAGACAGTTGTCGTACTTTTTAGGATCTTGTCTTCAAACAATGAAATCTGTCCGTTATCCAAAACAACGATACGATCCGCAAAGTAGCCCATATCAAGTGCAATGTTGGCATTTGTGACCAATTGACGATACTCACCGTGGATCGGTAAATAGTATTTCGGTTTGAATAAATATAGGATCATTTTGAGATCTTCAATAGAGGCATGCATCGAGTGAACTAAACGTCGATCCAACGCGATGACTTTGACCCCTTCTTTGTAGAGTTCGTTTTCCATTCTTCCGGCTTCTTTTTCAGTTCCCGGAACAACCGGTGAAGCAATGATGACCGTATCGGTCGCATTGAGTTCAATGACATCATCCTCATTGATTGCGATCTTATGCATCAGTTTGAATACATTCGGTCCGCTGGCCGAGATGATCACGATCACATTTTCCAGCTCATTGGTGAATTTTTCTTTACTTATTTCAATGCCGATCGGGAGGTGATAATAACCCAGCTTTTCGGCTAATTTCAAAAGATAGCGCTGTCCATCGTTATAGAAGAATATTTTACGTTTGAATTTATTAGCCAGTTCGATGACTTCGATCAAACGATACAGATTCTGTTCATATAAAGTGACGATCAATCGTCCCTGTGAATCCTCAAGTGCATTTTCAACATACTCCGTAATGCGATGACTCGGTGATGTAAATCCCAAACGTTCCGAACCGACCGACTCCGTCAATAAGGCCAATACGCCCTTCTTTCCGATATCCGCAAAATCCGTGATGTCGCAGGCAAATGCTTCGTTATGCGCATCAAAGTCGATGATAAATTCACTCGTATAAACGACATATCCTTGTGATGTTTCGATGGCTAACCCAAATGAATCGGCGATCGAATGTGTCAACCCGAAAGTTCTGAAAATAACTGTCCCAATCGAAAAACGACCGGTACGTTTGATTCGGTGGATCTTGACTTCTTTTAACTCGTTCTTTTTCAACATGTCTTCGATGATCAACGCCGTTAACGGTGTTGTATAGATCGGAGCATTGATTTCTTTCAACAGATAAACCAAAGAACCCATCATATCATCATGAGCCTGCGTGATAAATATGCCCTTGATTCGATCCTTGTTTGCGACAAGATAACTGAAATCGGGAATGATCATCTCGATTCCCAACTGTTCGCCTTCCGGGTATTTAAGCCCTGATTCAATAATAAAAATATCTTGGTTTACTTCGACGACATATAAATTCTTTCCGTCTTCGTCCAAACCGCCTAACGCATAAATGCGCACTTGATCCATTATGTTTTCCTCCTGATTATGGGTTAATTATATAGTATCCGTATGTCTTTTACAAACAGCGAAAAAAGCAGTTCATCGTTTATTCTGTCTCTTCGCCGAATAATGTCCAGGTCTTGGCCTGGTTAATCTTCACTTGTACTATTTTACCACAACATTCGGTCTTTGCGATAAAATTGACCAACTTATTGTTTTCGGAATATCCGCTGAACACATTCGGATCTTTTTTCGACGGACCGTCGACCAGAACTTTCAATGTCTTTCCGATCATGCGTTCGTTATTTTCGAGGGCATGGACAGATACACGTTTATTCAGGATTTGAAGACGTCGACGCTTCTCTTCCAATGAAATATTGTCGACCATTTTACTGGCCGGTGTGCCTTCGCGCGGTGAGTATATGAATGTATACGCATTGTCGAAACGACAGGCATCCACTAAGCTGAGTGTATCGTTGAATTGTTCTTCCGTTTCATTCGGAAATCCAACGATGATATCGGTTGAAAATGAAATATCTGGGATACGCTCTTTCAACTTCGTGTAGATCGCCAAATATTCTTCAGGTGTGTAGCGGCGTCCCATGATTTTCAATATTTCCGCATTTCCCGATTGTACCGGGAGATGCAGGTACGGCATGACATTCGGTTCGGTGGCGATGATTTCGACCATCTCGTCACTGAAATCCCAAGGATGACTGGTCGTAAAGCGAACACGTTCTATTCCGATTTCAGCCACCGCTCTGAGAAGTTTCGCAAATGAATATTCGTCTGACAGGTCATTTCCATAAGCGTTGACGTTTTGACCGAGTAAAGTCACTTCTTTGAAACCCTCGATTTTGAGTTGTTTCACTTCATCCAGGATATCCGCCATTTCACGCGAACGTTCTTTTCCGCGTGTATAAGGGACAATGCAGTAGGTACAAAATTTATCGCATCCATACATGATATTGACCCATGCTTTGCTTTTCATATTACGTGAAGCAGGTAGGTTTTCGATGACTTCACCCTCATTAGAATAGACTTCGATCACACGCTCACGGGTCAATGTTGCTTGATACAGCAGATCGGGTAACCGATGAATATTGTGTGTACCGAAGATCAAATCTACGTGTTGATGTTTCTTGAGTATCGTTTGAATCACATCTTCTTCTTGTGCCATGCATCCGCATACCACAAACATCAAATCAGGATTCGTCAATTTCAATCGTTTTAACTGTCCGATCTCTCCGAACACTTTGTTTTCGGCGTTTTTTCGAATTGCACACGTATTTAAAATAATGAGATCGGAATTTTCCGGTTCACTGACTTGCGTGTAATTCATTTCTTCGAGAATTCCTCGTATCGTTTCTCCGTCACGTTCGTTCGCCTGACAGCCGTAAGTCCGCAGATAATACTTGCGACCTGTACCGAGATTCTTCATTTCTTCCGATATATGAAACAAAGAGCGCTGAATAACACTGTGTTCATGCGTTCTTTTCTGTGCCTCTTTCAGATTGGGCAATGAATAGTTTTCTTTCATGTTTCCTCCGGTTAAAAAAACCAAGCGACGCTTGGTTTTTTATTGAGATATTGCCTGAGTCGGGCAAACACCGACACATGCTCCACAATCTATGCAAAGATTTTCGTCGACTTCGGCTTTACCGTCCGCATCGAGAGACAAAGCTCCGACCGGGCAAACACCAACACACGCGCCGCAACCAATGCAAATTTCTTTTTCAATTACTACCGGCATATCGAATACCTCCTTTATATCAGTTAAATTATACCACTTTATCAATTTGTTTCAATATTTACTTATGTGTTGTTGAGCGGGTCTTATTTGAATGCGCTCAATCGATTCTGCTCTTTTTGTCTCTTCGTTGATCGTCAGCACTACTGCACAAAACTGAGCATCGCCTTGGGCTACCGTATAGACTGTTGTCTTACGGCCGTTGAAACGATCCAATACTTCTTTCACTTCGCGTCCGATCACTCCGTCGTATGATCCGCACATGCCGACATCGCTGATATAAGCACAACCGTTCATGATCTTTTCATCGGCAGTTTGAACATGCGTGTGCGTACCCAAGACAGCCGTGCAGCAATCCTGAAACATGTACGTGAACGCAATTTTCTCGCTGGTGGCTTCGGCATGCAAATCGACGATCGTAATGTTACCGCGGCTGATCTCAGCTATTTTCTTCATTGATACAAATGGAGACTCGACGATTCCTTCCATGAAGACACTTCCGCACAAATTGACGACACTTATTTTTTGACCTTTTACTTCGACTGTGACGATACCCGTACCGACATCGGTCGGATCTAAATTGGCCGGTCGCACCAGCTGTTTGGCTTGATCGATGAAACCGTAAATATCCGATTTCGAGAATGCATGATTGCCGAGCGTGATCAGATCGATCCCCGTACGTAAAAGTTCATCGTAGATCTTACGCGTGATACCTTTTCCGTGCGCGGCGTTTTCACCGTTGGCAATCGTCAGATCGATCCCGTAATCAGATTTAAGGGAAGGCAGCAGTTCTTTGACTGCCACCCTCCCGGTGCTTCCAACGATGTCTCCGATAAACAATATCTTCATTATTTGGCTACTTCATTCGCACGGGTTTCACGAATGACAGTAACTTTGATCTGACCCGGATAGGTCAGTTCGCTTTCGATCTTTTCACGAATCTCACGTGCGATGCGATGACAGGCCAGATCATCCAATTTTTCAGGTATGACCATGACACGAATCTCGCGTCCTGCTTGGATCGCATAGGTCTTGTCGACTCCTTCAAAGGAGTTGGCAATCTTCTCAAGTTGTTCCAAACGAGTAATATAGTTTTGGAAGGATTCGAAACGAGCTCCCGGACGCGCTGCGCTCAGTGTATCCGCTGCCGCAACCAATTCCGATATGATGCTGGTCGATTCGACTTCTCCGTGATGGGACTCGATCGAGTTGATAACGACAGCGTTTTCGCCGTGTTTCTTCGCAATGCGGGCACCGATCTCGATATGACTTCCTTCAACTTCGAAATCCATGGCTTTTCCGATATCATGTAACAATCCGGCACGTTTGGCCAACGCTTGGTTCAACCCAAGTTCGGCAGCCATCATACCGGCCAAATACGCTACTTCCATACTGTGTTGAAGAGCATTCTGACCGTAACTGTAACGATAACGAAGACGTCCTACCAAGCCGACGATCTCACGATCGATCTTGCCGATATTTAATTTAAAGACAGCTTCTTCACCGATTTTTTGAATCGTTTCATGCAATTCATTCTGTACTTTGGTGACAACTTCTTCGATTCTTCCGGGTTGAATGCGTCCGTCACGGATCAAGTTTTCCAAAGCTAAACGAGCAACTTCTCTGCGAATTGGATCAAAACAGGAAATCGTGATGGTTTCCGGGGTATCATCGATGATTAAGTCAACGCCCGTAGCCTGTTCGATCGCTTTAATATTTCTGCCTTCTCTTCCGATGATTCGACCCTTCATTTCTTCACTCGGCAAGCCTACGACTGAAACAGTACGTTCCATCGCTTCTTCCTGAGCATATCGATGAATGGCCAAACCGATGATATTGCGTGCAATATCCGCTGCTCTGGATTTTGCTTCATCTTCACGGTCACGAATATAAACCGTAACTTCATTTTGCATCTTCTTCTCGACAACTTCCATCAATTCATGTTTAGCATCGGACGCGCTCATATTCGCTACGCGTTCCAACTCTACGATTTGAATATCTACTTTAGTCTGTAAGTCGCTTTCCATCTTATCCAGTACACTCAATTTTTCGGTTAATTGTTTATTTCTATCATCTAACTGCTTTTCTTTTCCGTTCAACGTTTCATCACGAAAATTTAGATTATCCTCACGGCGAGTCAGTTTATTTTCATAGTCCTGTAACTCTTGGCGACGTTCTTTTATTTCCTTTTCAGCGGCAAGTTTCAACTC
>Ga0209100_1002353_pt1 | contig 11886 bp, 14 predicted proteins | sample lystaG_FD_185480 | JGI IMG/M metagenome (GOLD analysis project Ga0209100, IMG submission 185480) | Glacier valley bacterial and archeal communities from Borup Fiord, Nunavut, Canada, to study Microbial Dark Matter (Phase II) -... | ecosystem: Environmental > Aquatic > Freshwater > Ice > Glacier ...
CATTCCAGTGATTCCGTCCAAATTTCCACCAGAGCCTGTTTTTACTGTCTTTGCCCTTAAAGGTCATCTGATATTCAAAGGGGAGTTCTGAAATCCTGGGCTCTTCAATCACCATGCAGTTCTCCACATCAGTCTCATCTCCCACAGCGATGAAATCATGGGCTCTCATTCCCACATAGGCCGTTTTCTCTGTGACCTTTTCTGCCGTCGTAAGGTTTATACCCCAGTCTATGGCATGAAGTGTCCAGTCATTTATCTTTTCCGCTCTTGAAATGTTCCTGCACCCGGTTAACCTGGCAGCCTGATATTTCTTAGGATTTTCAAAGACATCTTTTGTTTTTCCTTGAACAATGATTTCTCCTTTATCCATGATCATCAGGTATTTGCATAAGAGGTAAGCCTCATCTCGATCATGGGTAACCAGGATTGAAATCCCACTGAATTCCTTCAGGACTTCCTGAAACTCAAGCTGCAGCTCATCCTTCAGATAGCTATCCATTGCTGAAAATGGTTCATCGAGAAGAAGAAGCTCTGGCTCAGAGGCAAGAATCCTTGCCAGGGCGACCCTTTGCTGTTGTCCGCCTGAAAGCTTCGCGGGATAACTTTTCTCAAGCCCATCAAGATGAAAGCGTCCGATCATCCCCCTTATTTTTTCTTCTCTTCCTCTTGCTCGTGGGCGTAATCCTGCCCCGATATTTTCTTCCACAGTCATGTTGGGAAAGAGAGCGTAGCTTTGAAAAAGATAGCCGGCTTTTCTTTTCTGAGGTGTAATGCTGATCTTCTTTTCCGTGTCAAAAAACACGCTGTCCCTTAAAGTGATATACCCCTCGTCCGGGGATTCGATACCTGCAATACTCTTTAAGGTCATGCTCTTTCCGCTTCCTGAAGCGCCAAGTATCCCTGTGCACCCGGATTCCAGTGAAAACTTCGCATGAAGGTCATATTCTTTTAGTTTTCTTTTGATGTTTACGTCCAGTCCCATTTCTTTAGTCCTCATCTTCTCTTTTTCACCCAGTAGTTATAGTAATTCATGAAACTTACCACAATCAGGGACACCGCAACCAGTATAAGAACATACTGGTATGCCGTATCCATATCTCCCGCTGCCACGGCGGAATACACCGCAAGGGGAAGCGTTCTTGTTCTTCCTGCAATATTTCCCGCAATCATCGCCGTTGCCCCAAATTCGCCAAGACCTCTTGCAAAGGCTAAAATTCCTCCACTGACGATCCCAGGCATGGCATTAGGCATCAGAACCTTTATAAAAATTGCACGCTCTGTCATCCCAAGCGTCCTTCCTGCATAGATCAGGTTCTGATCAACCTGCTCGAAAGCACCACGTGCGGAGCGATACATGAGCGGAAAGGAAATCACCACGGCAGCCAGTACCGTTGCCAAAAAGGAAAATGCAATCTTCACCCCGAAATATTCCAGAAGAAAATATCCAAATGGACGCTTCACGCCAAAGATATAGAGGAGAAAGAAGCCCGCGACCGTTGGGGGTAAAACCAGCGGAAGCGTAAAGATTCCATCCCAGATCATCTTCCATTTTTCACTTCTTAAGTTCAAGATTTTCTTCGCTGCAAAAAGACCCAAGAAAAAAGTGATGACAATGGAAATCGAAGCGGTTTTGAGTGAAATTAAGATTGGTGTGAAATCCATCATTAGCTCCTATCCTCTCAAAGATTTTTCTTTACTTAAAACCAATACAAGATTTGTTGCTTTTCCATACAGACCCATTTCCTACTGACCGAATCCACAATCGGGATAAACGCATCGTTCACAGTTCTGGCATTGTCCACCATGGGCAAGAAGAACAAAATCTCTTCTCGTCAGTTTTTCTCCAGTTAAAAGTCTTGGGACAACCAAATCATATACGGTTCTCTTGGAAAACATCACACATCCCGGAAGTCCTACCACAGGGATTCCTTTAACATAGGAGAGCATGAACATGGACCCGGGAAGCACTGACGTACCATAAGTAACCACTTCACCACCACAATCCCTTATAGCAGCAGGGGTCATATCGTCAGGGTCTACGGACATTCCACCGGATACTTCAACGAGGTCTACGCCCTGGTCGATGAACTTAAGAATTTCCTCCCTGATGACATTCTTGTCGTCTCCTGAAAAGACCTGTCCTACGACAATTGCACCCAGCTCTTCTGCTTTTGCCCGGAGTACCGGTCCAAACTGGTCCTTGATTCTTTTATTGAGGATTTCAGACCCGGTTGTAACGATTCCGATTTTCGCTTTCTTGAGGGGAACTACCTGGATGACTGGTCCACTTTTTCTGCAGGTTTCTTCAAAAGAGGCAAGAACCTCTTCCTTTACCACCAAGGGAATCACCCTGGCTCCGCCAAGAAGTTTTCTTTCAGTAACCATCTTGTTTCCATGGATTGTCGCGAAGCAAATCTGCTCATCTGCGTTTAACTCATACAATGCTTCCAGATTGATTTTCAGGACACCAGGATATTTCGCGAGTAAATTGATTTTCCCTTCCTTAGGCTCGCTTAGAATAATTCCTTCGCCGACAGCTGCCTTGACCATTCTGTAAGCTGCATCATTTTCATGTACATAGCCTTCCTTTAGGTCCCAGACAAAAATATGCTCTTTGCCAATATCCAGTAATTTTTCAATATCTCTTTCTTCAATGATGTGTCCTTTTCTAAATGCCGTTCCTTTGAATACGCCTGGAACGATTTCGGTGATGTCGTGACAAAGCACCATTCCTATTGCATCTTGTACCCTAACTTTCTCCACGTTCTTTCTCCTTTTTCATTTGTTCTAAATAGAGTATTCCTTCAAGTACGCTTCCTGCTATGCATCTTGCCTTATCGGAAATGGTAAAGCAGTTATCCTTTTCTGATATTCTTGGATCGATGTCTGCAATCTTGAATCCTTTGGTTACCGGATAGCCATCTCTGATGAGCCCTCTGAGGATTCCGGAAATGCTTGCTTTAATTTCCAGGTTTCCCTCATCAGACACAATTTCTGCTATACATTCACCTTGATTTACAAAATCACTGATTGTCTTTTTTCCATAGAGGAGGCCTTCAGCTGGCGAGTGAATCACTCTTTCCTTGTCAAATCCAGCAATCATTCCAGGAATCCCAGTATTTTTTACGGCAAAGCCCTTCTCGATGATCCTGCCGAGATTGTGTCCTCTCATGGTCTCGATCACCAGGTCCACATCCTTTCCTGCTTCAAATCCGGGCCCCATGGCAATGGTGATCTCCGACATTTTTTTGTTCGTCCCCAGGTTCTTCTTTGCAAGAATTCCATCGACCAATGCTAATGGCCTGACTTCTTTAAGCACCTTGCAATCTTTGTCCACCATCATGGCCGGTTTTCCTGAGCTCATGACCTCGTAGGCTTCACTAAGGGACTTAACTAAAATGCATTCCATATCCTCAACAACGCTTTTCCCCTCATAGACAGCCTCACTAAAGGCCACCTTTCTTCGAATGGCAGAGGGGGCTTCCGTTTCAAGGACAAGGACTGAAAAACCGGATCTTACCAGCCGATATATTGTAGCTGTGGCAATATCTCCACCGCCTCTTATGATTACCAAATGTTCCATACTGCCTCCTTAAGGCCTTACAATAAAGCCAGCTTCCGTCATTTTCTCTGCTATTTCATACATATTTGTCACAGAACCCACCTGAAGCTTTTCGGTTAATTCATAGTAGCTCAGGCATGTCCCGCAGGCAAGAATTTCTACGCCCTCCTCTTCAAGAACCTTTAAATCGGGGATGGAATCAGATCCTTCCGACGCAAGCTTCACTCCGCTGTTGTACAGGAGCACTGTTTGGGGAAGAGTGCTTTGCTTCGTCAGCGCGAAGACAAACCCCTTCATGAGGATTTCTCCGAGTTCATCTGAACCATTCCCCATTGTATTGCTTCCAAGGACGATTACAGTATTCTTCTTCCCTGCTTCCTGAAGAGGAGCGATTTCGTCCTCAACTAATTTTTCTTCTTCCCCCTCATTATTCACCGCAATTTTTACGATGTAGAGGTTATCGCTTCGCTTTTCGTCGCTTGACTCGAGTTTTTTATGTGCTGCTAGCTTTCTTAAGTTCTGCACAGCAATTTCATTGTCTACACTCACTTCGACGATTCCCTTTCCCTTCATTTCTTCGATGGCTTTTTTCGCCTCGATGACGGGAAGCGGACACTGTTTTCCTACGGCATTCACTTTAATGATCATTTTCTAGCTCCTTAATACACATAAATCTTCTTTTCTTTCTTCTCTACAATCTCCCCTATGATTCCACAGGGAAGACCTAATTTTCTAATCTCTTCAATCGCTTTTTCAGCATCTTTTGCCTCCATACTGACAAGGAGTCCTCCTGAGGTTTGAGGGTCAAAAAGGATCTCCTCCATGGAAAAGCTGCAATCCTTAAACTCTACCTCCTTCGAGACATGGTTCCTATTTCTTTGCGCTGCGGCTGTGATATAGAACTCTTCAACATATGCATCGCATTCAGGGATATAAGGAATCTCCTTCTGATCAAGTACCGCGGAGAACTTCTCATCTAGCATCTCCGAGAGATGTCCAAGAAGACCAAAGCCAGTAACGTCGGTGCATCCATGGACCCGGTATTTCCGGACAATCTCTGCAGCATATTTGTTGAGTGTTTTCATGGAATCCGTCGCTTTTTTCAGGACTTCCTCCGGTGCTCCGCCGACTCTTGCTGCTGTTGCAACGATCCCGACGCCTAGGGGTTTCGTCAGGATCAGCTTGTCCCCCATTTTGCATCCGTTATTAGCATAGATCCGGTCAGGATGAATGGTTCCTGTCACGGACAGGCCGTATTTCACATCAACATCACTGATGGAATGCCCTCCGGCAAGAACACCTCCTGCCTCAGTAACTTTTTCATTTCCCCCGATGAGGATTTGTCCCAGGATATTAAGATCCATTTTCTCCGGGAAGCATACAATGTTCAGTGCCATTTTTACTTCTGCACCCATGGCATAGATATCGCTCAGGGCGTTTGCTGCCGCAATCTGACCGAAGAGATAAGGATCGTCCACCATCGGTGGAAAGAAATCCAAGGTCTGGACTATCGCAAGATCGTCAGTTAATTTATAGACCGCGGCATCATCGGCACTGTCGAATCCAATGAGTAGGTTGGGATCAAAATGTTTCGGAATCTTTTTCAGGACACTCTCTAAAGCGCCCGGTCCGAGCTTGGCAGTGCAGCCCCCACCCTTGCAAAATTCAATCTTCTCTTCCACTTTTAGCCTCCTTGATTTCTATAAAACCAAAATGTTTCTCAAATATTCCATTAACTGACTCGTTTGCTTCTTTACTGAAGGCTTCATAGGCATGCAGCAGTCGAATCCCTTCCGGTGTCAGCTTTGAACCTCCGCCATTCTTTCCTCCGGCCTCCCTGTCTGCTAGGGAATATCCTAACGCTTCTTCAGCGGTTTTAAGCATCTTCCATGCTTTACTATAAGCAAGTTTCATGGATGCTGCCGACTTTTGAAGGGAGCCATGCTCTTCCATCCCTCTTAGGAGGGTCGCAAGGCCCGGCCCGAAAATTTTATCTTCGCCATATATTCTAAGGGTCATTCTATAGGAAACCAAAAAATATCATCCTTTCGAATTGTTGTGATATTCATCACAACTTTGACTTGCCTGATCTTTCACAGGACTTCAAATTCAGTTGATCGTTCTTCTAATCAAAGAAGAACGAAGGGCCAAATAAATGTCGGTTAATCCGACATCTTATCCCTTACACTTCAATTTCATAGAGGGCATCGACTTCAAGCGAAAACTCTGCCATCAAAGCCTTGATTTCTTCCCTTTGCTTTGGAGCAGCCATCCAGGCCATTCCACAGCCTGCTGTGATTTTTACCGGCACAGGGATGAGCCTTCCAGAAATATTCATTGCTTTGCAATGCTTCTCCATGGCCATAGCCTCTGTCGTCGTATGGAAGGTTACAATAAGATGGAGTTCTTTTCTTCGCATAGGATTGAAAACTCATCTCCCTCGCTGATGATTCCGCCATGAAGCACTCGAGTAAAAGTCCCTTCTCTTGGCATGATGCAGTCCCCCATGGTCTGAAAGATTGAACAGCCGTGATGGCATTCCTTTCCGATCTGGGTCAATTCAAGAACGACCTCGTTGCACTTGAATTTTGTTCCAACAAGAAGCTTTGCAAAGTCAATTCCATCGACAATCAGGTTCTCTCCAAATGAACCATCTATCACAGGAGCTCCTTTGGCTTTGAAGGCTTCAATTTTCTCATTCGACAATAGACTGACCTGACGATGCCAGTTGCCTGCATGGGCATCATTCTCTATCCCAAAATTTTCAATCAAATTTGCCGTATGGACATTTTTCTTGAGTGTCCCTCTTTTTTCACTGATACAAACTGCTAATACTTTACCCATGTTGTTCCTCATTTCCCTCGTTTATTTTCTTGCACATTCGCTTGATTCCCCGGTAAGGGTCTTTATGCCGTGGTCCAGTTCACTGCTGATATACTCAAGGCATTCACGGACAGCCTTTGGACTTCCTGGAAGATTGACAATGAGCGTTCTTTTCCTGATTCCTGCTGCAGCGCGGCTGAGCATGGCCCTTTTGGTCAATTGCATACTGTATGCCCGCATGGCTTCCGGAATTCCAGGAATGTTCCTTTCTACAATCTTTAAGGTCGCTTCAGGGGTGCAGTCTCTTTCAGAAAATCCGGTTCCCCCCGTGGTTAAAATGAGCTCAGCCTCATTCTTATCTGCGATTTCGCTCATATTGAGGCTTAGCATGTCAAGATCGTCAGGCAGAATCATTTTCTTCACTACCTGGTAGCCATTGGCTTCTGCAATTTCTCTAATGACTTCTCCACTTACGTCCTCGCGTTTCCCTACATACCCTGAATCACTTGCGGTGATGATTGCTACACGTATCACTAAACTAGCCTCCAATTTGCGACATACAAAGGATGTCTTCATGAATAATGGTTTTTTCCAGGAATAAATGCTCGTCTGGCTTTTCAGCCACTGCTTCCAAGATGATGGCTTTAAGTCCTTCATCGCTGCAGCCATTTCTCATGGCTTGTTTCAGGTCCTTGCCGGAATCAAACTGCAAACAGGTTTTCAGATATCCATTTGAGGTCAGCCTCATCCGATTGCAGCTGCTGCAGAATTTATGGCTGATTGCACTGATAAATCCAATCTTACCAAGAAATCCTTCGATGCTGTAATAATGGCTTGGACCGTTTCCTAGAGATTTTTCAAAGGAGGTAAGCTTTGGGTATTTCTTATCAAGCTCCGCCTTTACAGTTTCTTCCTTGACGCCTTTGTACTTTTTCCCAAGGCCTACCGGCATCATCTCGATGAACCTCACATGGATCCGATGTGTCTTTGCAAGCTCTGCAATTTCAACCAGATTCTGATTTTCGAGTCCCAGGGGAACACAATTGATTTTCAGCTGAACTTCCGGATAAAGGAGCGCTTCCCTGATTCCGCGCATGACCTTGCCCAATTGATTTTGCCCGGTAATTTCCTCATAGAGCTTCTCGTCCAAGGTATCGAGGCTAATGTTGATTGCATCTATTCCCGCATCGTACAGCGCTTTCATCTGATTTTCGAGGAATACGCCGTTGGTTGTCAGTGTGACCTTCTCAATTCCGTGGATTTTTTTGATTTCTCTAATGAGTTCTACGGCATCGTTCCTTACTAAGGGCTCTCCACCAGTAATTTTAACTTTTTTAAGTCCATCTTCTGCCATCACCTGACATATACGAATAATCTCCTCAAAACTTAAGAGGTCCTTCTGCGAGGTGGGAATGATCCCCTCTTTAGGCATGCAGTAAGCGCAACGCAGGTTGCAGCTGTCTGTGATGGATATCCGAAGATAGTCTATTATTCTTCCTTTTGAATCAATCATTCTTATTCCTTTCTATCGAAAAAGAAATCTCCGCTTTTTCCGCCTGACTTTCTTACGAGATGGATATTGCTTAATTCCATTCCCTTGTCGATTGCCTTACACATATCATAAATTGTAAGAAGTGTAACCGTGACTCCGGTCAGGGCTTCCATTTCAACCCCGGTTTTCCCGTCGGTCTTTACGATGCAGGTTGCCTTGATCTCATTTCGATTTTCATCTAGTTCAAAATCAATGCTGCACTTTTGAATGAGGAGTGTATGACATAAGGGGATTAATGTGCTTGTATTCTTGACGCCCATGATTCCGGCAATTCTTGCTACTCCAAGGACATCTCCCTTTTTTACTTTCTGGTTGATGATCGCATCCATGATTTCAGCGTTTACCTTGATTGTTCCAGAGGCTACAGCAGTTCTGCTTGTAACTTCCTTTTCAGAAACATCAACCATGATCGCATTTCCTTCCTGATCAAAATGGGTAAAGTTATTTTCCAACTTTTCACCAACCTTTCTTCGTCTTTTCTCTTCTAATAATACCATAATCCCCCATTATATATTAGTGCTGTATCGTTTTTTGAATTTTATTACGCTCCTACAATCAATCCAAGCCACCATCCGATTTTCTTTTTCTGGTTCTAAGTTCTGCGCTCCGGGTTTTTCAGACAAATCTTCATTAATTATCCATGAACAGTAAATATGAAAATTAATCGTAGATAAAACCATTTTATCAGTGTACCTGCTTTTTATTCTTTGGCTCCTTATGCTTGTGGTTCTTCAGAAATAAGGATTACTTGTCCTTCGCCGGACTCATTTATATTAATGTACTATATCTTGTGACAGCTCCACGATTCACTAAATTATTCATACTCTGTTAATAGCTGAAAGTAATCTGATTCATAATTTCGGGTATAATGAACATAGAAAGTTAAATACAAGGAGGAATTTAAAATGACAAATGTCCCAATGTGGAAACTAAATAATGGTGTAGAAATGCCAAGTCTTGGCTATGGCGTGTTCATGGTGGAAGAGGGAGAGGATGTCTACAATGCAGTCCTTGAAGCACTTAAATCTGGCTATAGACTCATCGATACCGCAGCTGCATATGGCAATGAAGAAGGCGTCGGCAGGGCAATAAAGGACAGCGGACTCAGACGTGATGAAGTTTTCATCACCACAAAGGTCCAGAACAAAGACCAGGGCTTTGACAATACCCTTGCAGCCTTCCAGACAAGCCTTGAAAAACTAGGTACAGACTATATCGATTTGTATCTCATCCACTGGCCAGGCAAAGACCTTTATGTCGAAACCTACAAGGCTATGGAAAAACTGTATAAAGAGGGAAAAGTAAGGGCTATTGGCGTATGTAACTTCCATATTCCTCATCTTAAAAACCTCATGATGGCTTGCGAAGTAAAACCTGCCATCGATCAGATTGAGCTTCATCCACTGATGAACCAGAAAGAGATCAGGGAATTTTGCAAACTGATGGATATCCAGGTTGAAGCCTGGGGACCATTGATGCAGTCAAAGGGAGACCTTTCCGCATTTGTTTTCCAGGAATTGAGTGACAAGTATCAAAAAACATCAGCGCAGATCATTCTCAGATGGCATCACCAGAACGGCGTCATCGTGATTCCAAAATCCGTAACTCCTTCAAGAATCAAGGAAAACATGAATATCTTTGATTTTGAACTTGCACCGGAAGATATGAAAAAAATTAATGCGTATAACCTGGATAAGCGCTTAAGTGCAGATCCAGATACCAATATGAGAGGTTTCCTATAACATCATTTGATAAATTTACAGTTGATCAGAAATGAATAAGAGATTAAGGTGTATTTCCTGCAATAGGGGAAATACACCTTTTCTTCGAGAAAATTTACAGATTGTTTTAGTTGAACTTCCTTTTGATGTCACAAAGCTAAACTTTTCGAATATAATGAAAGTAGAAAAAATAAACATCGATTAATATTGCTTTTCGGATTTGAGAAATGGCTAGTCAATCCGATAAATAAAAATCTGGAGGATGAACATGGCAGATTATTACAAGTTAGCACTTAAGAAACACGAGGAATGGAAGGGGAAAATCTCCGTTGAGCTAAATGCTCCGCTAGATTCGAAGGAAGATCTTTCCGTCGCTTATACACCTGGGGTAGCGCAGCCTTGCCTGGAAATTGCAAAAAACAAAGAAGATGTATATAAGTATACTTGGAAAGGCAACGTTGTTGCGGTCATTTCTGACGGAACAGCTGTGCTCGGCCTTGGCGATATTGGACCGGAAGCGGCACTTCCAGTCATGGAAGGAAAAGCTGCCCTCTTCAAAAGATTTGCTGGTGTCAATGCGATACCCATCGTTCTCGATACCAAGGATCCTAAGGAAATCATCAAGATCATCAAAAGTATTGCGCCAACATTTGGTGGAATCAATCTGGAAGATATCAGCGCACCACGATGTGTTGAAATTGAACGTGCACTCATTAAAGAGCTGGATATCCCGGTATTCCACGATGACCAGCATGGAACAGCAATTGTTGTCACCTCAGGAATCATCAATGCGCTGAAAGTCGTAAACAAGAAACCGAATCATGTCACTGCTGTCGTATCTGGTACTGGAGCTGCAGGAAGTTCAGTCATCAAGATGCTGAAGAACCTCGGTATCTCCAACATTTATGCATTCAACATCAATGGTCTTTTAAACAAGGATGACACGGAAAACTACAATTTTGTCGAACAGGAAGTGGCTTTAATCACAAACAATGATAATGAGAAGCTCACTTTGGCAGAAGCCATGGCGAAAGCTGACCTGTTCATCGGCGTAAGTGCTCCTGGTGTCATAAACAAGGCCATGGTTTCCTCTATGAAGAAAGATGCCATCGTATTTGCCATGGCTAATCCAGAACCTGAGATTTCTTATCAGGATGCAAAGGATGCTGGTGCAAGAGTTGTTGGAACAGGACGATCCGATTTCCCTAACCAGGTCAATAATGTCCTTGCGTTCCCAGGACTCTTTAGAGGAGCACTGGATGTGAGATCAAGTAAAATTACGGAAGAAATGAAGCTTGCTGCTGCAGAAGGACTGGCTTCCCTGATTTCTTTTGAGGAGCTAAACGAGGACTATGTCATCCCAGGCGCATTTGACCCAAGGGTTTCGACAATGGTAGCAAAGGCTGTATCCGATAAAGCTATCGAACAAGGACTGAGCAGAATTTAGTTTCTTTCTCAAAATATGGATAAAACAGGAGTGAATCCTATGATTACCATTAGTGAACTGAACCTCAAATTAGAATCAAATCGGAAAAGATTATCTGATTACCTACAAAGATTCGGATTAAAGGACGAAGAACTGGATCGAATGTATATCCTCCTTGAAGAGGATGGAGACTGGGTCGGTTGTGGTGGCAAATCCCGTAACATCCTGAAATGCTTTGCCATCGATGATTCCAGAAGAAATGAAGGGCTTTTAGATCTTCTCATGACCGCGCTCATCACCGACAGTTACCATGAAGGTTATGAGAACCTATTTATCTATACAAAATCCGATTATGCCACTTTGTTCAAAAGTTACGGATTTGATGAAATCATTGATACCAATATCGTGGCTCTCCTCCAAAGAGGCCCTGCTACCATAGAAAAAGTCTTGAAGGATATCGAAATTTCCCTATCCGAACATGAATCTGTTGGGGCAATCGTTGTAAACGCCAACCCATTTACGCTTGGGCACAGATATCTCATCGAGATGTCATCCTTGCTCGTGGATAAGCTGCTTGTCTTTGTCGTTGAAAATGATGTCTCCAGATTCTCCTTTAAAGACAGGTTCCATCTCGTTAAAAGTCAGGTTGAAGACCTTGAAAATGTCATTGTCCTTCCATCGAGCGAATACATTATTTCAAATGCGACATTCCCCTCCTATTTTCTCAAGGAGTCGAGTCTCGCTGATACGCAGCATGCTATTCTCGATGCGATGATCTTTAAGAAGTATTTTGTTCCCTGGT
>Ga0209100_1002358_pt1 | contig 11860 bp, 6 predicted proteins | sample lystaG_FD_185480 | JGI IMG/M metagenome (GOLD analysis project Ga0209100, IMG submission 185480) | Glacier valley bacterial and archeal communities from Borup Fiord, Nunavut, Canada, to study Microbial Dark Matter (Phase II) -... | ecosystem: Environmental > Aquatic > Freshwater > Ice > Glacier ...
TTTTTACCAGCTTTGAAAATGGAATCTATCTGCCGGTCCACGAATGAGAAATCAGCCTGATTTGGCCCTGTATGTGTTTGGTTCCAATGAATCTGAACTAATATCATGTCAACAGATGGATTATGCGCACCAAAAGCAAGAGGTCCCCAGCCGTGCAGCAAACCCCCTTCTTTATTAGGTTTTCTATCAGAATAAAAAGTCAGATCAAAACCATTTCGAATGATTCCCTGGGGAACAGGATTTGAAAAAGCAGATTGCAGACTATTTTCTTGACTACTTTCATTTTGCCCTTTTAATGAAACGGGGATAGTCAAAATTAAAAATACAATTCCACATAAAGACATTAATCTAAAGGGAATTAAATCCTTTGATAAATAATTCTTTCCCATAATCTTATTGCCAGTTTAATTTTTTACAAACATTATATCTTGTTGGTTGTCGATTTTCTCCGTCTAAGTGTCCTTTTTACTGGTAACCAAATACTTTCGCGGTGATAACGGTGAGTTGTTCTTTTGTTAATTTAAGAAGAGTGCCGTGGTCTGTTTCATCACCATTCAATCTAAGTTGTTTTATCCAGCTATTGTTCTTGCAAATTAATTCATAAGCTATTAATATTTCGGTATGTTTAGGCATATCCTTCCCAGATAAAAAGGTAACTGTAAAACCTTTTCCGGCAACTAAAAATTCATTATCAGCCAAAGCAATGACAAGACCGAAGCCCGGAAGATCGGGATTTTGATTGCCGGTAAAATTGATGATTAATTTGTATTTACCCAAAACTATTTCCTTCTTTTCGCCTTTCACGCCAACCAAACCAACCATTTTTTCGGTTCCCTGATACTCCTGCAGGTATGGCATCAACTTCGTAAGTAATTGATAACTTTTACCAATAGGATCATCGGCAGGAAACCATTTCTGATTATCAATACCAAATGGCGAGAAACAAATTGCACCCTGACCTATCGCATAAAAAACATTGGCTGAAGATATAATGCCGGGATGTGTTTCCGGAATGAATAATGGGTTACCCATGCGCTGAAAATTTTCGCAAACCCGGGCAAAATCGTTTCGGTAAATATCGGGTGCGAGTATGTCAATATTAGGTGCTGCGGCCTGCCAAACAGGTACCACTCTTGCAATTGGACCTCCACTCGGGTAATCGCCTGGTTTATTGTCATCACCCCATTCAAGCCAGGCATTGGCATACATGGGTAATGGGTAAACGGCTTTTCCGGAAGCAGCAACTTTATCAATATAACTTGCAGTAAACCATGTCATAAACATCAAATTGGCATCATTGCCAAATATTTCCTCCCAGGTTCCTTCAGTTCTGAACTTTGAGTTGTTCCACATCGCCGTCATTTCGGGAATAAGAATATCCTTGTTTTTCTTCAGATAATCAATCAATTCAGCAGGTACATTTTGATTAAAGGCTTCGTTTGCTGCAGGACATCTATCGCGCGAATCGCCCCTTATACCAGGTTCATTTTCGACCTGGATCGCCAGAACCGTATTGATTTTTCCATCAAACTCTTTGATGTGCTTCATCAAAGCGGCAAATGCTTTTGCATCAGCCTTGCATGCTTCAGCGCTTAAGCCTGATATGTTATTGAGCTTTATACCATCATCCGATTCGCAACGAAAAAACCTTTTGGTATCCTGCTTTACCCAACCAGGCGCGTATGAAGAACAAGCATTTTTCCAGGTTCCAAACCAGAGAAACACCAAATTCAATTTATTGTCACGCGCTTTTGTGATTAACCCATCAACATTTGAAAAATCGAATTTTCCTTCTTCGGGTTCGATCATTTCCCATGATATTGATGCAAGAACTGTGTTCAGGTTAAAGGCTGACAATCGGGACCAAACTGTTTCCATGTAATCAAGACTTGAAGCGCTTGAATTATTCAATTCACCGGCCAGCATAATAAATGGTTTCCCATTTACCACTAATTGTTTTGTATTTCCAATTGCCACAAGGTGGGGAATCTTATCAGCTGATTGTTGAGCAAAAATATTTTCAAAGGGGAAGCTTATGATAAGATAAAAAGCAATAATTATTAAGATTCTGTTATTCATAATATCAGGGTTTAAGGATGCTTTAATTTTTGTACTGGGATATTTAAACCAAGCGCTTGCAATAAAGGTAGGTTAAGGTCGTTATCAAACACCCCAGCTGTGTTGGCATTCATAAGCCCGAACCCTCCCTTGTAATCCCAAATTGTCCATGGAATTCCTTTTTCATCAAGGTATTTTCTAACAATTCCGTACCAGTACACCCTGTCGGCTTTATCGCTATTCGGGATATAAACGCCCCATTCCCCGCAAAATATTTTTACATTTCTTGCCTTTCTGAAATTGACGGCTTCGTCGATAAGCATTTTAACTTTAGCAACAGTTCCATCAGTTTTATAGTTATTTATCAGGCTGTCCAACCAGGCATTATTATTTAGCGAAGTATTTAGTGAATTCATATTCAATGCATTGTAGGGAAATGGCACGCCCGAAACTGACGACATACCGGTCCATTTTGCCCCTTGGTGTGTAAACAGGAAAGGATCATAAAAGTGAAACGTGTATAAAAGGTTGGTGTCGGCAAAAACCGGAAGATTCTTCAACTCAGAGTAGCGGTTGAAATTTGATCCGCCAACAATAACGGTATGCTTTGTATCTTCAGCCCTGATCGCATTTATTACATTCTGTTGTATGTCGCCCCAATCCTTCGTTGATATATCGTGCGGTTCGTTGTAAATTTCGTACATCAGGTATTTGGATCTGTCTTTGCAGTGCGCTGCTATTTGCGCCCAAACCTTTATCAGTTTTGGGCCAACACCTCCATCGGAACTTACAGCAGGATCGAACGAATGGTTATCGAGTACAAGATATAATTTAAGGCTCTCCGACCATGTCATCACCGAATCGAGTAAAGTTAAAAATGCCGGGTCGAATTTGTAATCGGGTGTCCCCAAAGTCATATAATTCATGTTAATTGGCAGCCTTATTACATCGCATCCCAAGCTTTTTATATGGATGAAATCCTGCCTGGTATATTTAGTAAACTGCAAATGACTGGCATTTTCAGCCTGAAACCATTCTGTGAGGTTAACTCCGCGACTAAATGGTGCCTGAGCCAATAATCCCTGAATGTTTAACAAAATGATAAAGGATAACAATAAAAATATTTTTCTCATGACTAGTGTCTTTGTTTGTTTAAAAGAAGTCGCTTATATTTACTGAACAGGCGTTTAATGCCTTTGCTTTTATTTATTTTTAGGTTCTATTTTAAAGTAATCTATTTTAATATCCACATTATTAAGGGATGAAAAGTGTATTTTATTATCACCTTCTTTCAATTGTACTTCTCCCAAATTGATTTCTTCCCATCCGTTGGTTTTTTTGAATTTCGTACCGCTCCATCCGTCAAGCATTAAGACTCCAACTAAAACATCGGCCTTAAAATCAGAATCGGCCGAATACCTGATTTTAAGGTTAGCTTTCATGTCTTTCGCGACTTGTGCCAATACTTCAACATAGTCGTGCCTCACATCGAAACCGGTAACATATCCTTTCCCGGAATAACCGCCGAAGCTTGATTCAACTTGCGTCCCTTCCAACCGGCCACCTGCGGGTTTGCCATTTTCGGCTTCGAGAAAAATGATACAATTCGTGGGTTTACCTTTCGACAATCCTGATGAATCAGGAATTATTGGCTTTATTGTCCCATCCGGTTTATAATACAGGTAATCTGCCATAAGATTTCGATTTGCTCCATTTCCGTCCGAAAGCCATGCACTGTGGTGAAAAGCAATCCATTGGCTTTTGTATTGAACTATTGATCCATGATTGGTGCCTGCCTGACCTTTAAATTCCGGAATGTATTTTCCCATGTATTTGAAGGGGCCAAGTGGTTTTTCGGAAATTGCATAATACATCTGTTCCGGCCATTTACCATTGGGCAAACCCGGAAAGGAGAGATAATACTTCCCTTGATATTTATGTAACCATGGACCTTCGAAAACTTCAAAAAGCTGTTGGGTTAATTCAACTTTCGATTCCTGAACAATCGATTTCAAATCATCGGTAAGCCGTGCAGCATAACAATGCGCCCCTCCTCCCCAATACAAATAGGGTATATTGTCGTCATCAACAAAGAGTGCCGGGTCTTGTCCGTTTTCAACTCCCTGTATAAAGCCGATGTTGGTGAATGGCCCTTGTGGTACATCGCTCACTGCTAAACCTGTTCGGAAAATACCAGTAGCTTTTTCCATCATGCAAAAAATCAGGTAATACTTTTCGTTCCGGTAAACTGCATCAATTGCCCAGGCCCATGTAATAGCCCAGTCAACATCATCCACCGATAAGACCCTGCCATAGTCTGTCCAGTTCACCAAATCGCTGGTTGAAAAAACATGGTAATCGAACATAGTGGCATGATGATTTGTTCCCGGAACATCGTGTGATGTATAGAGCCATAATTTGTTAGTATCCGCCCTCCAGACATGGGCCGAAGGATCTGCAGCATAAATATGCGAAATCAATGGATTCTGACCATAACTTTCATTGACACCAATCAGGTATAACACTAAAAGGCAGCTAATAATCAGATTGTTTTTTTTCATTGTTTTACCCCCATTCTATTTCATTACTTACTATAATTTTTTCATTGGTACTTTCAGAATAAAAGGATCAGTTGTTTGTCCTTTGTTTACTGCCCATTGTACCGGGTAATTTTTTCCCTTAATCTGGATATTCATTGACAAACCAATCATTTTGTCTGCACTGAATTTATCTGCATTTGCAAGAAGTGGCATTGCATATATTTTCATTGCTCCGGGTGTGGGTTCGCCCATTGGCAACACTGCCGTACTGTTGCTTCCGTCGGGGAAACTTGCCTGAATAGTTAACTGACCAGGAGGTGCAGAACAGCCATCGTTTCGCAAACCAATTGCAATCTCATCTTGACCATTTACAATCCTGCGGCGCCACACAATGGAAGGCCGCAACCTGTATCCAATTCGTTGTTCCAATATTTCATAGGTATCAAGGCAATGCTCATGAGCCCATATGGTATCCCATGGATTGAACCCTACTGCAATATAGTTAGCTGCTATATCAAAATAACGCTGCGGAAGCGGGAGAACTTCTTTTGTAGCTTTTTGCGTATCTGACGGGCTGTGAACCCCAGGAATAATGGTTTCCCATAACATCGCGCTTCCTGGTTTTAGCCCCTGGGCCAAAATGGTTTCGGTCGTCGAAAAATTAGTCATGAAACTATCGCGGCGCGGCCAGCACAAACCCTGTTCAAAGGCATGCAGACCAGCTTTATAATCTGCAGTGTGCAATCCAAGTGCAGCCGGTGTTTTTGGAAATGCGGTGAGGTGATCCTGAATCAACCGTTCAACAATGGTTTCAACACGTTCGGGCGTACCCGGCTGGTAATTTGTAACTGGTCCATCGGGTGTGTAACGTGCATAATGGTGCATTTCGCCCCAGAATCCATATCCCGAAACATCTGCATATTCCAATAGTGGATGATTATCGAACTCTGCTCCTAAAAGGGAAACAAATTCGCCCCACCAATTGAGGTACTCATTACTGTACTCTGGGAAATATTTTGGACGGGGACCGGGTACATTATCGGCATGCCAGTAAGGAATCATCTTTAGCTTCCCTTGCAAAAACTCCGGCAACCCATTCTCCGACATGCTGTGGGGGGAGCAATTCATGATGCGAAAGCTCCACCGTTTACCCTGTTTTTCAGCAGCTTCCAACACCCATTTCCAGGCTTCGGGCAATTCAAGTTTTCCTCGTTGTTTTTGTACGTCACGCCATTCAAACCGGAGGTAAAGATTATCCACATATGGCAATTTCATCATTTTGTCGAAAGTTGCTCGTTCAAGCGGCAGCGGAGGTAATCCCTGTGTTCGGTTCCATTCTGCTTCAGTATAACCAACGTGCATATGATCGGTGAAAACATAACCGTTCACACCCATACCTGGATTAGGTACCGAACCTTCTGCAGGGTCAAAATAAGCCAAATGAATCGATTGCTCATCTGCACGGCGGATCATTTCACCTTTTGTTTTCTCTATCTTTTGACCCGTCCAGCCCTGAAGTGCCAGGGCACTTGTTAACATTGCCGTTCCTTTGATAAAGTTCCGACGGCTTGAAGATGCGGCATTTTCATTCATATCTTTTTGTTTTGAAGTCATTTGTTTGGTTTTTCAAGAAAAAAATGGCGGATATGTTTATTCCATTTAACCATGCCGGTGAAACAGAAAAATTCAATAAGACGTATTAGCAAAATAGCCTGGCAGGTTTTAATGCCCGCCAGGCTAAAAGATATGATAATTGCAATCTAATGAAAAATAATAAATGACTAATTTGTATATCCTGGATTTTGAACCAGGTTAGGATTAGAATCTATTTCACTCTGAGGTATTGGATAAAGATTCCGGAAAGCGGGATCATCTGTGACATGCCATAAGGTCCTCATGGTAATAAATTTACCAAACCTAACCAGATCGGTACGGTAAGAAGTTTCCCAAAGAAATTCCCTTGAGCGTTCTTTCAGGATATCATCTAATGAATTAATGGTAAAAGATTTGCCTCCAACGAAATTTCGGGTATATACCTGCGTAATCAATGCCTCAGCGGCAGCCTTGTTGCTGGCGTTCAAGCGATAAAGTGCTTCTGCTTTTGAATATAATACGTCGGCATACCGGAATAATATCATGTCGTTATCAGCAAAAAGACCTGGCGTTTTTGGTTGTGGTTTATATTTAATGCAACTCAATCCTGCTTTAGAATCAGGAAAAGTAGCAATATCAGTATTAGTAAAAGGCTTAATATCAATTAATAAATTACCACCGGCATCGTAAAACTTGCCTTTGAGAATAAGCCCTCTACGAAAATCGGTAACGTCATATATTTGATAGGTCTCGTCTAATACACTTGGACCACCCCAGAAACCCTGATCAATGCCAAGGCTCACACCATCGCGCACTGCTCCTTTTAATTCACCATGTAAACCAAGACAATTAACCCATAAGCCCATTGCTACATCCCAACCCGGAGCGGCATACTTCGATAGCGCAAATATAATTTCCTGATTATTAGCAGCGGTATTGTTATCTGGAGCAAATGTTTTCCAAATATCTCCATATCCCGAAGGAATGGAATATGCGCCTGAATTAATTACCAGGTCTGCTGTAGTTACTACATCCTGCCAGCGGGCGGTTCCACTCCAAATTTCAGCATTAAGGTATAATTTCACCAAAAAAGCCTGAGCTGCTTCTTTTGTAATAATACGCGGGTAAACAGCCTGCCTGTTTACGTCCTTATTGGCTGGGAGCTTTGAAATTGCAGCTTTCAATTCAGTTTCAATGAAATTAAAAACGTCAGCCCGCTTTGCTGTTGCCGGCAAATTAGCCGGATCAACATGTGATGCTGTTACAATGGGGACATTGCCATATAAATCAATAAGATCCATGTAACACCATGCACGTAAAGCTTGTACTTCGCCTTCAAGTAAAACCAAATTTGTTGGGTTGGCCAACTTTACATTTTCGAGGAAGGAATTTGCTGCGGCAATAGCCTGAAAAGTACCAACATAGACATCATGATTTGGACCATGAGTTGATGTTAAGGTATGCATTTGGTCTTGTTTGTAAACTCCGCCATCTCCCCATGGGCACATACCATGGTCGGTGGAACACTCCTGTAGCTGCCAGTGAGTCAACCAAATATGTACACCATTAAGGCGAGAATAAACATCTGCCATAGCTGCGTTGATTTCGTCGGCCGTCTTATAAAACGTTCTTGCATCTATTTGGTCATACAATTTCTCATCAAGCTTGGTGCATGCACCCGTGATGAATGCAAGTCCTAATATTGCAATTAATGATCGATATATTTTTTTCATTTTTTTATAATTAATATTATTCAATAAAGGTTATAATCAATTAAAAATTAGCCCTAATCCCTAACTGAATAGTCGTTGGCCGCGGATATTTATAGGAATCATTACCTCCTGATACTTCGGGGTCGTAACCTTTGTATTTGGTAATCACAAATAAATTTTGGCCCGTTACATAGACGTTGAAGTCTGATAACCATTTTAATGATTTTACATTAAAATTATAATTCACCGTTACATTTTCAAGTCGCAGGAAAGAAGCATCCTGTATCCACTTGCTTGAATAGATCAGCGTTTCTGTATGCGCAATTCCATTCGAAACAGCACCTTTAGCTATATTAATACGGGCATTATCAGTGCCTGAGGCAATTGCACTGTAAATTCCACTTTTGTCGTTTAAATCAAGAAATGTAGAATTTAAAACTTGTATGCCTTGTACTCCCCTAAAGAATAAGTCTAAACTAAGTCTCTTATTAAGCGTTAACTTACTTCCAAACCCATAGGTAAACTTAGGTTCGTTGTGCCCAATAATAGCCCTGTCGTCAGAACCCAGTTTACCAGCTTTGGGTGTCAACGTTAATTTATTATTCATGTCATAAAACTGTTGCTTTCCTTGTGCATCAACGCCGGCAAATCTAAAACCATAGAAAGTACCCAGTGGTTCGCCTGGCAGGATAATCTGCGTGGATTGTCCGCTGAAACCCGGCACTTGAACCCAACCAGTATAAAGTGCAGTTTGTTTCCATGTACTGTTTGAAATAGAAACAACATTGTTCACATTGTGAGAAATATTTCCATAGGCTTCCCATGCCAATGGACCTTCATTCAATATAACTCCGTTAAGTTCAAGTTCAATTCCCTTATTTTCAACTGAGCCTACGTTAATAGTTGTATTACTTGCTTCAGCAGGCTGAGGAACAGTAAAAGATAATAATAAATCATTTGTTTTTTTCTTGTACAAATCAATTGTTCCGGTTAATCGATTCTTGAAGATTCCAAAATCCAACCCAATATTTGATTGAGAAGTAGATTCCCATTTAAGATCAGGATTGGCATATTGAGTAGGATAAACGGCTCCAACAAAAGTACCATTAATAATATACTGACCGCCCGTACTCAAAATTGGCAAAGAACCATAATTTCCAATTTCCTGATTACCAGTTACACCATAACCAATCCGCAATTTCAAATTGGAAATAAAATTACTACTTTTAAGGAAATCTTCTTCCGAAACTCTCCATCCCAAAGCGGCCGATGGGAAATTGCCCCATTTTTGATTTGCACCAAACCGGGAGGAACCATCACGACGTAAAGTGGCAGTTAACAGGTATTTCTGGTTAAAGTCATACGTGGCTCGCGTGTAGAAAGAAATCAATTTATTACTTGCCTTACCGGAATACAAATTCCAGGTAGATTTATTGCCGGAATTAATGGAGTTATAAGAAGTTGCATCGGAAAGATAATTGGAAGATTCCATAAAAGAATTCGTGTATACAAATTCCTGATAAGAATAACCTCCAAGGGCATTGATACTGTGTTTACCGAAAGTTTTATTGAAAACAAGGTTCGTTTCCAACAACTTTGAGTTGCTAGCACGGGACTCGTGCGCCCCATGTCCGTGAGTAACGGAACCTATTCTACCTGTAATGGGTTCGTACACATAACGGTCGACATTTTCTTTTGTAAAACCAATGTTTACATTCGCGTTCAGAAAGTCAAAAATTTTATAATCTGCCGTTCCATTTCCCATATACCGATAGGTTTCAGTAATATCAGTTCGTACAAGGGTTTCTTCAACAGGGTTTTGATTGTTGACACCATGCCATGTATATGCTCCGGAAACATCACGTACGGGATAAGTAGGATCATTGCGCAATGCGTCACGTATGGTTCCTCCGGAAGCTGCACCTCCGGCACCTTCAGGGTTTGCGGAATTGTGGTTCTTTAAAAAGGCATTGGTTAGATTTAGTCCAATGGTAAGCCTGTCACCCAGTGCTTTGTGATTAATGCTGATACGACCAGTGTATTTTTCGAGATTCGATGCTATAATGATACCATCCTGGTTGGTATAATTTACTGATGCTCTGTAATTGGTTTTATCATTTCCGCCGTTGAGCGCCAAGCTGTGAGATTGGGTGATTGCTGTCCTAAAAATCTGATCCTGCCAGTCGGTACTTGCCCCACCATCTACCCAACCAGTTACAGCATTATCCTTCATGTAGCTGCGAAAATCGGAAGCGGATAAAACATCCAATTTTTTCCGAAGAGTGGAAACTCCAAATGATCCTTCGTAACTAACTGAATTTAGACCTGCTTTCCCTTTTTTTGTAGTAACCAGTATAACACCATTTGCCCCTCTCGAACCATAAATGGCAGTGGCCGAAGCATCTTTTAAAACATTGATCGATTCAATATCCGATGGATTAAGCATGTTTAGCGGATTATTCGAAAGTGTTGTCATTCGGTCGCTTGCAGCGTTTGAAAAACCACCTGTGTTAAAACCAACCGGTACGCCATCAATAACGTACAATGGACTGTTTGAAAACGAAATAGAATTTGCACCTCTAATAAGGACATTCGAATTGGCGCCAGGTTCACCGCTTTGCATGGTAATATTTACACCAGCCACCTTACCCTGCATTAATTGTTCAGGAGCCATAACTAAACCAGCGTTGAATTTATCGTTAGATAAAGTTTTTATTGATCCGGTAATGTCCGATTTTTTTACTGATCCATAACCGATAGCAACAACTTCGTCAAGTCCAACAGTTTCTTCCTCCATTGCCACATTGAAAGATGCTTTTGCAGTAATAGCAATTTCCTGCGATTTCATTCCAACAAATGAGAACACAAGTGTTTTTGCATCCATTGGTACAGATAACGTAAATTTGCCATTACTATCTGTGGTTATGCCAATTGTGGTCCCCTTAACTACCACGCTCACTCCAGGCAATGAAACCCCTTTGCTGTCTTTTACGGTACCTGAGATTTCTTTTTTCTGAGGTTGCTGTATCTCTTCTTTTATAAGCTTTTCATTTTTATTCGAAGGGATTTCGCGATTAGGCGTAATGATAATCTGTTTGTTATTTATTTCGAATTTGACACCGGAATTGTTAAGGACTTTTTCAAGTATTTTATCAACTGTAGTGCCTTCAACTTTAACATCCACTTTTTTGTCAAGATTTATTGTTTCATTCTTGTAAATAAAAACAAATTCACTTTGAAACTCAATTTGCTTAAAAACATCAATTAAGGTAGCATTCTCAATATTCAAAGAAATCTTTGTATTTTGAGAGTAAGTTGAAGCAGCTGAAAGACTCATCAATCCCATAAAGAAGGCTGCGATGGTAAATTTCATAACAAACAACATTTTTTTAATGCGACAATCTAAGCCGCATAATTCATAACGGTTTTTTTTCATACATTTGTACTGATTAAAGTAATTAAAGTAATTTGTGAATTTTAATCTCTGAAGTCATGACCGATGAATGTTGCTGCATTCATCGGTCTTCGTTTTTATAGGAGTCATCTCATAAGCAATACATTGAAATTTAGTTACTAATAGTCTATTGTTAATTATCCTAGTTTTTTATTACGAAAACACCTTTCTCATTTTTCTCGGATCTTGCTTCCATCGTTTTTGCCAGGTACTGGATTACTTCATCTATATTTTCAGATAATACAAGTTTACCTGAAATTAATGTATTGGGTAATACGCTCCCTTCTATGAGTATTTTCTTATGATAATATTTCTCCAAACGACTTACAATATTGATTAAAGCTTTGTCTTTGAATAGAAATATACCATCTTTCCAAGAAATATAGTCGAAAACATTGACATTCCTGATATCTGAAGTTTTTGTTGCTAACGAATAGAAGCAGCCTTGTCCCGGACTCAAATTTTTCTGAGTCGAACCAAACAATTTATTTTTTTGCGACACA
>Ga0209100_1002366_pt1 | contig 11826 bp, 9 predicted proteins | sample lystaG_FD_185480 | JGI IMG/M metagenome (GOLD analysis project Ga0209100, IMG submission 185480) | Glacier valley bacterial and archeal communities from Borup Fiord, Nunavut, Canada, to study Microbial Dark Matter (Phase II) -... | ecosystem: Environmental > Aquatic > Freshwater > Ice > Glacier ...
CCCGGTGAAAGGTTAGACCGTCATAAAATCCCTCGCTGGCCAGATTAATGAAATTGGTCACGGTAATCGGCGCAGTATCAGCATCCAGCTCAATCTTCAGCGTGCCATAGCCATCCACTTCAATCTCGATATGGTGAAGGCCGAACAGATACACATTATTATCAATCACTTCTTTTTTACAGCCCGAAAGGCTCATGCAGCAGATTATTGACAAAAATACAGCAATGAATTTTCTCATGCTTTACATCCTCACTTTACAAATAATTCTTCTAACAAATCATAGTGGTAAAGCATATTCATGTCAAATAATCCGCCCCCTGACATCATTTGATTGTAAGGGGGCGGATTTTCTCATATTAGATATCGCAGATTCAGCAATAAAAGTCGCCTCTATTCACCGGGGCTCAGCTTGCCAGTACAGGAACCGTTATCAGTTTGATTTTTTGGCTGCAGATAAGTTTGCGGGCGGACTCCGGTATGCCGTCGTCAGTGATGACCATGCTTACCTCAGAAAGCGGCAGCTGCCGCGCTACGCCCCTCAGGGAGAATTTACTGGAGTCAGTAAGTACGATCGTGGCATTAGCGCGCTTGGCCATGGTGGATGCAACTTCGGCACGCTGCATATTGTTGCACGTAAAGCCGTCTTCTTCTGAAAAACCATCGGACCCAATAAATAATTTATCAACGTAAAATGACTGCAGCGCCTGCCTTGTCAGCGGACCGACGCATACCTCTGAATCAGGTTGGTAATCACCGCCCAGTAAGATGATCTTTATTCTGGGATAGTCACGTACGAAGTTCGCGATAAAATATGAGTTCGTCACTATCGTTACGTCTTTAGTCTCCGCAAGGATTCCTGCAAGCAAAGCGTTGGTTGATCCGGATTCAATTATGATCGTTTCACCGGACTCAACCATCTGTGCCGCGCGCAAAGCGAGGCGCATTTTAATTTCATAGTTTGAGTTAAGACGACTATCAATCCTTTCATCGAGAAGGCTTGATGCTCCGCCATGGATCCGCTTGATAAGGCCTTTACTTTCAAGAATTTTAAGATCGCTGCGGATCGTCACTTGTGAGACACTATATTTTTCGGACAGTTCCGCCACGGAAATTTTCTCGTTTTCTGAAATATCTTTTAGAATTTGCATTCTGCGTTCATTCACGTAATCGCCGCCCTTTCATAACATTCAGGAAAAGTAGTCTTTCTTATTATTTAAAAAAGAAGTTAATCGGCAGATTAACCCCTGAGGGAAGTTTCCGAAAGAAACCTCCCTCAGGAACAAAAAGGAGGCAAATCCGCATTACACACGTTCTCTCTTACGTTTTCTGGAGAAAGAATCCAACCATATGATAGCTACAATAACGATTCCCTTGGTCAATATCTGGATATAGGAGTCAACGCCCAGCATATTCATAGAGTTCTCCAATACACCGAACACAAGAAGACCCAGGGCAGCTTGGAATATTCCGCCGACGCCGCCGGCGAAAGATACACCACCGACAACAACCGCACAGTTGACAACCAGCGCTGTTGTCTCACCATATATAGAAGAACCGGAATTCAGTTTGGATGATAATAGTACGCCGGCGATAGCAGCTGTTATTCCGCATATTACGAACGCACCCCACTTGATCAGGATAACATTAATTCCTGAATATCTTGCTACATCATAATCTCCGCCAATGGCATAGCAGCTTCGGCCGAACTGTGTGTAGCGCATGATAACGTGGGTTATTAAAAGAACAACTAGCATGATAATAACCAGATTAGTGAATGATAGTATGATCCTTCCGTTGGAAATCATCATGAAGTTCGGATCGGAACCGGTTACCGGCCTTGCATCTGTCAAATGCTGAGCCAGGCCCGTCAAAGTCATGCCCATTCCCAGGGTGATAATGAAGGGCTCCGTCTTCTGATGTACGACAAGGAAGCCATTTATAAATCCTATGACGGCACCAAAAATTACCGCGATAACAATGGCAATCCACATATTCATGAATTCCATAAGCTTTATGGCAATGATGCCGGACATTACCATAACACCGCCGATAGACAGGTCGCAGCCACCGCTGATAACGGTTATTGTGACGCCAAAGGCAAGTATCATCAGTACAGATGATGAATTCAGCATATCGATCAAATTATAAGATGTATAGAAATTAGTGGGAAAGAACAGCATCATGACAAGCATCGCCAGGATTGCTACTAAAGCTTTCTGTTTGGAAGCGAATTTGCCAAGTGTTATTCCAAAACTTTTTACATTCATCTTCGTTTCCTCCTACAGCGGCTTCCGGTTGTCTAACCAGATGGCCAAAACCAGAATCCCGCCCTTCGTCACATTCTGCATATACGGGGTGACGCCAAGCAGATTCAGACAGTTGGACATCAGGATGATCAGTAAAGTACCAAGAACCGTGCGCAGCACACTTCCCTTACCGCCTTTCAGGCTCGTACCTCCGACAACAACGGCCAGGATGGCATTGGTTTCAAAACCTTTGCCCATAACAGGTGCGGCTGTTGTGACACGGGCGAACTGGTTGACCGCACCGAGGGCTGCCATCAGACCTGACAATGTATAAATGACCATGATGGATACATCTACCGGAATACCAGCCAGCCGTGCAGCCGTTTTGTTTCCGCCCGTCAGATTTATCGCGCGTCCCATTACTGTTTTTGACTGGAAAAAATACAGCAGAATGAGGCACACTAAAAAGATCAGGAAAGATACGGTAAAAATGCCTACTGTACCCTGACCGATTCCTTCAAATACTGAAATACTGGATGTAATATCACGCATATTCAGTACAGCGCCACCGGTTGTGATAAGAGCAAATGCTCCGTATACCAGGCTCATTCCAAATGTAATAAACAAAGCCTCGGCCTGCGTAAGCGCACCGGCTGTAAGAATCAAAACACTGTTGAAAAAGCCGCAGAGTGCGCCGAGCAGGAGACCTGCAATGAGAGCCGGGACTTGGCCGATCGGGTCAATCAGGGATACTGTGACAACAGCTACCAGCGAGAATGTACCCGCAACAGATAAGTCGATAAACCCGCCGATGATAACAAAAGTCATACCAAGGGCCACCATGCTTAAGGGGCCGAACTGACGCATGATATTTGTAAGGTTGCCGGATGACAGGAACTTTGGTTCGACAATCATGGTGACCAGAACGAGCAGCACAATGGCAACCAGGACCAGATAATTAGTGAAAAATGATCCAAATGTCTTTCTCAATTCAAATTTCTTGCGCACGTTCATGTACCTCCAAACTGCAAAGTCCAAGAGCACTCTCCATGACTTGGTCAGCACTTACCATCTGCGGATCAAATTCTCCGGTAATGCGGCCTTCAAAAATCGTCAGCACGCGATTGCTCATATTCAGTACTTCAGGCAATTCGGAAGAAATCAGGATGATAGCCCCTTCCTTTTCGGCAATTTCTTTCATCAGCATGTATATTTCATATTTAGCGCCGACATCAATGCCTCGCGTTGGTTCATCCATAATAAATACGCGTGGACCGGTTTCAAGCCAGCGGCCGATAATACATTTCTGCTGATTTCCGCCCGACAGGCTCTGAACCTTCGTTTTAATAGTAGGCGTCTTTATATTCAGGGCTCTGACGTATTTATCAGCGATTTCTTTTTCAGCAGCTCTTCTAAGGACTCCGTGTTTTGCAACTTTATCAAGATTGCCCATGGAAATATTCTGTTCAACGGAAAACGGAAGAACAAGACCCTGGAGCTTACGATCTTCAGATACGAATCCCAATCCGGCATTAATAGCCTGAACGGGTTTTCTGATTATTACTGTCTTTCCGTCAAGCTTAATTTCATGTCCCCTTGCCTTGTCTGCACCGAATATTGCCCTGACAATTTCTGTTCTGCCCGCGCCGACCAGTCCGACCAGTCCAAGGATCTCTCCTTTTCTCACTTCAAAGGATATATTATGCAGTTTTCTGGTATTTATTGATTTAACTTCCATAAGCGTTTCGCCGACATTCTGCGGACGTTCAGGATACTCATTTTCAATTGTGCGTCCGACCATATCTGAGATCATTTCGCCCCGCGTTAATTCAGCGGTAGCCTTCGTGTCAATAATTTGACCATCACGCATGATCGTTACAATATCACAGAAATCAAATATTTCATCTAGTTTATGGCTTATATAAATTATTGATATACCCTGACCCTTCAATTGACGTATGATTTTGGCAAGTTCCTTCATCTCGTCACAGGTAAGACTGCTGCTCGGCTCATCCATGATAATCAATTTAGATTCAAACGATAATGCTTTGGCAATCTCTACCATCTGTTTTTCAGAGACACTGAGTTCGTCTACTAACCTGTGAGTGTCAATCCTGCAGTCGATACTGTCAAGCAGAACTCTGGCTTTACTGTGTATGCCCCGCATTCCGCCCATTTGGCTGAATCGTCCAAGGAAAACATTCTCCCCGACACTAAGTGAGTTTACGAGGTTAAGTTCCTGATATATGATTGCAAGTCCACTGTTCATAGACTTGATCGGTGTCGTGCTTTCGATTTTTTTGCCGTCAAAAATAATAGTTCCTGAATCTTTTGGGTAGACTCCTGATAAGATTTTCATAAGGGTGGATTTACCGGCGCCGTTTTCACCCACCAGGCCGTGAACCGTTCCGCGCCTGACTGAGAAAGATACATTATCCAGCGCTTTTACGCCGGGAAACGCTTTGCTTATGTCCTTGACCGAAAGAATTTCATCAGATATTGTTGACATTTCATCAGCCCCTTTTTCAAGTTTACAGTAAGGAAACCCGCTCCAGGCATTCCCGGAGCGGGCTCCGCTTCAGTTATTCCGATAGGTAAGAATTACCACTCAGGTGTTGCGAAAGTGTCAATATTTTCTTTTGTTACGACATCGAGAGGAATGAAGTTTACCTTTTCAACTGTTTGTCCATCAATGACGGCTCTGGCAAATTCCATAGCCTTCTTGGACATAGTCGTGAAGTTCTGAGCGATCGAAACCGACTGCTCGCCGGCTGCTACCTGGGCAAAACCGTTCTGGTTTCCGTCAACGCCTACAATGAACATACCTTCAATATTTGCTGCTTTGAGTGCTTCGATGATCCCGGTAACGCCGTTGTCCCAGTGACAGAATACACCCTGAATCTGGTCGCCTTCTTTGGTGATCATGTCTTCCATGATTGTCATAGCCTGTGCGGTATCCCACTGCTGAGGTGTCTGGAAATCGATAACTTCAATATTTGAACCCTCGATTGCTTTTGCAAATCCGTCGTGACGCTTTATCTGCGCATCATGGCCGGCCTGGCCGCCGATTTCAACAATTTTGGCACCATCAGGGAACTGGTCAATAAATGCCTGTCCTGCTGCTTCACCTGCCTGTGTATCGTTGACGCCTACAAAGAAGTCACGATACTGCTGAGATTCTTCAGGAAGATCCGAGGAGAACATACCTACTACAATACCGGCATCCTTGGCCTGCATAATGCTGGGAACGATAGCCTTGATATCATTGGGATTGAGGAAAATAGCCTTCATACCCTGTGCAATACAGTTTGTAACCAGCTGGGACTCCGTCTGTACATCACCTTTGGCATCGAGGATTGTTACATCAAATCCATAATCCTTGCCATATGTCTCGAATTGCTTGGATGAATAGGCTTGAGATGGATTGGACATGTCAGCACAGATGAAAGCTACTTTAACCAACTCTCCTGCAGCGGCTGTTGTATCACCGGCGACAGCGGTTGTTTCTCCGGCTGCTCCGGTTGTTGCAGCGGTCGTTGTTTTTGTCTGTGTGCCGCATGCTGCGACACCGGAAAGCATAAGAACTGACAAGAGCAAGGTTACGATTCTTTTGAAATTCTTGTTCATTTTTAATACTCCTTCTTAATTCATCTTTTCCTCATTCAGCCTGATACATTTGCCCAACGAAAACTTCTTCTAACAACTCCTCTCACAAAATGTTTCGAATCTGTTTTCACCAGGCTCTTTACCCTTTGAATTTTATACGAAATGTTTTGTACTTTCAATAGTAAGTTTTATTAATTTCGATAAAAAAGATAGTTTGTCTCTTTTGAACAGTTTTGACGCAGCTTTTTTGTGCATTCAGCACAATACAGATTGTAATAAGAACAATTTTTTAGTATTTATTGCTATTCTCAAAGAAAACACAGGCACACTGACACCTTTCGTTTGTTCTTGATTGTTCTTTCGTTTGAAGATTTTCAAGTGACACAGCAGCACAAAAAGAAATCGATTATATGCGCTGGCAGTCATTATCTTTACACCGGCCTGTTTCGGCAGCAACTTCTTCGATTTGCATATGAAATACTCCATTGACAACACCAAAATGCTATAATACATTTACATTGATTATCAAATAATCAATTAATCAACCAGAAACCGAGGATACCATTCATGATTGAACGAAGAATGCAGATAATTAATGACTTTTCTACAAATGACAGAATCTCAGTGGCCGATCTCGCAGAAAAATACCATGTCTCTCAAGTTACAATCCGGAATGATCTAAAGGCGCTGCAGAACGACAACCTGATCAAACGTATACATGGGGGAGCCTCTTCAACCTCCAATGAATTTATCTCGGCCAGACTTAATGTCAATTATGAAATTAAACTCCGAATTGCTGAGAGAGCTGCCCAGATGGTCAGTTCCGGTGAGACAGTTTTTATAGAGTCAGGTTCAACCAACGCCCTGCTGGCTAAAAAATTAAGTGAAACAAAAGACGTCACGATTATTACGAATTCGTGCTTTATTGCTAATTTCATACGGGAAATTCCGCGAGTCAATATTGTGCTTCTGGGAGGGAACTACCAGCCTTCTTCCGAAGTCTGTGTCGGACCGCTCACCTGCCAGTCCATGCAGTCCTTTTTTGTCGACAAGCTATTCATCGGATCCGACGGGTTCTCTGAAAAGCACGGCTTCACCTGTATTAATCTCCTGCGTGCCGAAGTCGTTGCAGCTATGGCCAAGCGTGCCGAGCATCGCATCATCCTGACCGACTCAAGTAAGTTCAGTCAGAGGGGCGTCGCCCAGCAGCTCTCCCTTACAGAAGTTACTCACGTTATTACCGACAGCGGAATCCCCGACTCAGCAAGAGAAGCGCTGCAAAGAAACGGAGTCGAACTCATTACCGTCTGACATGACTGTCATTCATTTTTTCTGAACATAATCTATCATTGCTTTTTCCATTACTTCAAAAGGAGCTTTGACTCCTGTATACAGTTCAAATTGACCGCACGCCTGGTAAAGCAGCATTTTGTATCCTTCAATGGCTGTGCAGCCGGCTGCTCTGGCTTCTTTAACAAATGTCGTTTCTATCGGAATAAAAACGGCGTCAAGGACAATACTGCCGGGCTTAAAGCGATCTCTGGTCATGATTGTATCTTCACTTTTGAATCCTACCGACGTGCAGTTGACCAAAATATCATAATCCGCATCTGCACAAAGAAGTTCCGGCTTTCCCGCAAAGGCAACGCCGAACTTGTCTGCAGCCGACTGTCCCTCATCTTCAAAGATATTGTAGACGGAAATATTGGATGTGTATTTTTTGAGCCCCCAGACAACCGCTTTACCGGCGCCGCCCGCCCCAATAACAGCAATTTTTTTACCTTGCAGATCTGTTACTTTTTCAAGGGCCGTGATTGCACCCATATAGTCCGTATTATATCCGGTCAAAATACCGTCATCATTGACAATTGTATTTACCGCGCCTATTTCCCTGGCAGAAGAATCAAGTTTGTCCAGATACATGATGACATCCTGCTTGAACGGCATCGTGACGCCCATACCGCGAAATCCAAGATTGCGGACAGACTGCACGGCCTGCTCCAGATTGTCAGGTTCAAATGATACATACACATACTGCATGCCAAGATGTCTGAAAGCAGCATTGTGCATCGCGACGCCCATACCTCCGATGGATCCGGCTATGGAACAGCATACTACAGGAAAGCTCTTTGACATTTCTATACCTCATCTTTCTAAAATACCAGTTTCCTTAGAATTTCCTTATATAAGAAAGCTAATTGTGCTGTGAGAGGCCAATTTCGAGACTCAAATACGATTGCCGGATATCCGGTATTACTCAAAAAGCAACTGTTCTGCACCGATAATACCAAAATCACGTCCAAGTTCAGCAAATTTGAAATAGACAGGGTTCTCTTTCCGGGAGATATTGAAACGATCAAAGTGATATCGGACTTTATCGAAAAGCAGCGGGCCCATATTTACAAGCCCTCCGCCAAAGACAAAACAGTTTATATTGAAGACCTGGTATAGATTATAAGTCCATACGCCAAGATAATAGGCCATCTTATCGATAGCTTTCACAGCCATTGCATCGCCGTCCTCTGCTGCCTGCTGTAAAATTTTACCATTAATCGCCGAAATCTCTCCGCCCGCCATCTCAATCATTTTGGTGGTCTCTCCATCAGCAATCCAGTTTTGAATATGCCGTATTATCATCGATCCCGATGTATGGGACATAAAGCACCCGGGATTTTCACAGCCGCACATCACCCCTTCGTCAGGCGTGATCAGCATGTGCCCGGACTCACCGGCCGCACCGTAACTGCCGCGGAAAAGACTATTGTTTATGATGATCGCACTTGCAATGCCGGTGCTTACAGCGCAGTACAGCATGTGCTGATATCCCCTGCCGGCTCCAAACCTGTGTTCCGCTATTGATGCCGCATGCGTATCATTATCAAGGGCTACCCGCACACCAAGCTTCTCCTCAAAGTAATCGCGTGCATCAAAGTTCTTAAGTGTGCAGATATTCGATGTACACAGGATCCGTCCGGAATCAAAATTAATATAGGAGGGGAAAGCCAGACCCACGCCCATAAGATCAGACAGCAACAGGTCATTATTTGTGATGAGTTTGTAAATACCTTGCGTGACAGCATCGCAGATGTCCTCACAGGACCCGCTCGTAACCGTCGGCTGTTCATAGCGGGTAATAATTTTATGGTTTGAGTCAAAAAGTCCATATGCAGTCTTGGTTCCGCCTACATCTACGCCCACACAATATTTGTCCATTTCCCAGACTCCTTTTCTTTTTTGCTTATTCGTAAAAATCAACAGCATGGGAAACCGACCGGATTTTTCTTATTTCTCCGCGGATCAGCTGATGATAGTCGCTGGATTCATATTCTTGTAGTCCGTTTAGATCTGCAAATTCAACAACAAAGCAGTAGTCAAAGGAACTGGCGGATTTGACGATGTCGAATCCGCAGGTTACGGACCGGACCGATTCAACACGCAAAGCAAGCTGGCCTATAAGTTCATGGCAGCAGTCTGCGCTGAAGCCCTCTTTAAGTTTTATCATAACAACATGTCTGAGCATCTTTCCTCCCGGGCGATCAGAGCATCAGTATAGCAGTACCGGCAGCAAGCCGTTTTCTCGGTTATTACAGGGTATGTTCTGTGCGTGCGATTATATCATTTTGTGTCTCGGGCGAAAGGACATTGAAGAAAGAACTGTAACCTGCGACTCGCACAATCAGGTCGCGATACTTCTGAGGTTCACGCTGAGCAGCCAGAAGTGTGTCTCTCGAGACAACGTTGTACTGAACGTGAAATCCACCCAGATCATTGAAGAATGTCCGGATCAGATACTCAAGCTTCTCGACGCCTTCTTTCTTTGCCAGGCTCGAGGGAGAAAGTTTCTGATTAAGAAGAACACCTCCGGTTATTTTTGTGTTCGGCAGCTTCCCCATCGACTTATATACGGCAGTAGGGCCGTTTACATCAGTTCCGTGAGAGGGCGAGCAGCCTTCTGCAAGTGGCTCCCCTGCTTTTCTTCCGTCGGGCGTTGCTCCGACACTGCTTCCCTGCGGAACATTGGCAGAAATCGAAGACGTACCGGGGTAGTATCCGCCGCCAATCGGGCCGCGTCCGTAACGCGTATTTTTGTAATGATTGATTTCATCAATAAATTCGTTGTAGGCATCGGCAAGCAGATTATCCACGTAATCAATATCATTCCCAAATTTAGGCGCCTTGTTAATAAGAATCTGACGAATTTTCTCGCCCTCAATGCCATCAAAGTTTGTCTCGATAGCGTGCCAGAGCTGCTCTTTGGTCAGGACCCTGTCCTCGAAAACTAATTTTTTGATTGCCGCAAGAGAATTACCGAGATTGGCGATTCCTACCTGAAGGCCGCTGATATAGTCGTAAACAGCGCCGCCTTCTTTAATGGAAAGACCACGTTCAATACAGTCATCCGTAAGGGCGGAGCAAAGTATGTCCGGAGTCTCCTTCTCAAGGGCATAGTCAGCGCATGTATCCATAATGACGGTCTGGCGGGCAAAGTACTTAACTGTTTTTGACCAGGCTTCGAACACTTCGTCAAAGCTTTCCATTTCCACAAATTTCTTGCCGGTACCGGCGTGGATACGTTTTCCGCTGTATGGCTCAACACCGTCGTTCAGCGACGCCATCATAACTTTGCCAAAATTCAGGAAGCTCATTCCAGTGCAGCGATATCCCCACTTACCGGGCACTGCGACCTCAACACATCCGATAGCACTGTAACTGTATGCATCTTCCGGTTTGACGCCAAGCTTAACAAAAGAGGGGATAATCACTTCATCATTATTAAAGGCCGGCATTCCGAATCCAAGTTTGACCACCTCAATGGCTTTATCCAGAAATTCTTTCGGCGTTCCTTTATGATAACGGACTGTAAGGTTCGGCTGTGTAAAATGAATTCTTCCGACACTCTTCATTACCAGATAGCTTAAAGGGTTGGATGCATCTTTACCGTCTGCCGTCTGACCGCCGATCGTTACATTCTGATAGAGCGGACCGCCTGCCGAGAAGCGCGTGTGCCCATAACTGCGGATTTTATTAATTGTATACGTCTTTATCCAGAGGCATTCAAGAATCTCTGTCGCCTGTTCTTCGGTGATGCGGCCGACTGCGAGATCTTTAACATAATAAGGATTGAGATATTGGTCAAGACGGCCATATGAAGTAGAATGGCCATTGGACTCAATCTGCAGGATAAGCTGAATAAACCATGTACTTTGAACCGCCTCATAAAAATTGGCGGCCGGATTTTCCGGCACACGACGGCATATATAAGATATACGCTGCAGTTCAGCCCTGCGCTCCCCGGGCACCTCCTTTTCAGCCATGCTTTCTGCAAGATCGGCAAAGCGATGCGCAAATGCAATAACCGCATCGCAGGCAATCAGAACTGCATGAAGGAAAAATTGTTTTTTAAAATCATTGAAATCAGAAATATCCAGACGATCGAGACGTTCTTGTGTCTTTGTCTTTATTCCTGCAATACCATTTTTCAAAACAGTATCAAACTGCACGGCAATATGCCCGTCACCGGAGGTAATATTACCCTCTGCGCGAACCATTCCGATATCATACAGGAATTTACTTTCCGGCGTCATGAGCTGCAGGGCTTTATCTTCCAGAGTTTTGCCCTTCCATTGATCGCAGATTTCAAGAAGTTCTTTTTTCTTTTCTTCAGTGATAAAGAACTTATCACCCGGACGCTTATCAAATTCATCTATTTCTTTGACGATCCAGTTGACAGCATATTCCGGGAATATCGGCGCCGCCCTGTGAGCAGACGCCTGATTTCCGACAACCAGTTCGCCGTCATCAATGAAGACAGGCATTTTTTCAAGTATTTCCTTCAAGGCCAGTGCCCGCTTAATAATCACTTGTTTGTCTTCATTTTTACGGTAAACATCTGTAATAATACGGGCTCGGTCAATACATATTGTTGATGGCGTATCCAGAATTATATTTCTTAGTTGCTCAATACGGCTGCTGG
>Ga0209100_1002369_pt1 | contig 11812 bp, 6 predicted proteins | sample lystaG_FD_185480 | JGI IMG/M metagenome (GOLD analysis project Ga0209100, IMG submission 185480) | Glacier valley bacterial and archeal communities from Borup Fiord, Nunavut, Canada, to study Microbial Dark Matter (Phase II) -... | ecosystem: Environmental > Aquatic > Freshwater > Ice > Glacier ...
TTGGCGCAGAAGTAGAAGTTAAGTAATTTTCTTATAGAAAATTTTTCTACAGGAATAAGGCTATCGGGAATGGTGCAAACCATCTCTTGATAGCCTTTTGCTTTCCCGAAAATTAATCTGATTTAAATCATACTGCGCTATGATGGTCAAATTAGAAGGAGTTGATCTTATGAGTTTCGTCGGTAATATATTTTGGCTTGTCCTGGGTGGGATAATCCCAGGAATCATGTGGTTTCTATTTGGTTTTCTATGGTGCTTGACAATTGTGGGCATCCCCATAGGGATACAGTGCTTCAAGATGGCAGATCTACAACTTTTGCCTTTTGGGCGCGATATTTTTTATGATCAGGCGGGCGCAGGATCAATGCTGCTGAATATTTTTTGGATTGTTTTCGGTGGAATTGAACTGGCGGCTGTAAATTTGTTCATCGGAATTTTGTTTTGCATGACGATCATAGGCATTCCTTTCGGGCTGCAGAGCTTCAAGCTTGCTAAGCTTAGCCTTATGCCATTTGGGGCGAGGATCAGGCGTGTGAGGTAAAGAAGAAGTCTTTATTTGGAAACTTTAGTGTAAGGCATGGCTAAAAGTAGAAACAAAAAGAGGTTGTGTGTGTCCATTAAGTGCAGTTTCCTTTTTGTTCAGAATGATCTATGACGCTTTAAACACATCGAATAGTGTGGTATAATTTAATGACATAATAAAAAATCTGCTAAATTAATACATCGAAATCAATTAATGTGGTCCGTCAATCGCGACATTTGCGTGTTGATAAAAGAATCCATTGACCAAATGTTAATAATATGATAATATGTATAATTGTACTCTTGTAAAAGAGAGTAAAGTAGGTTAGAATAGTAAAAGGGGTTTTTCGCGATTGTTATTGATAGTCACGGAATTCCGCAGTGTATAGCCGTAATCCAGAAGTGCAAAGTCCCTAGGGAGACTATGCGCATTTTCTGGTTATTTTAGTTTATATAAGGGGTGAATGCTAATGGTACATCCTATTCCTATTTCAACGGGAAAGAGGACGAGAATGAGTTTCGGAAGGGTTAAAGACGTCTACGAAATGCCTAATCTTATTGAGATTCAATTAGATTCCTATAATTGGTTTCTAGATGAAGGATTAGATGAGGTTTTTGACGACATTAACCCTATTTCCAACTATGGAGGAAATCTGGTTCTGAAATTTGTAGGTTTCTATCTGGACAGAGAAAACATAAAGTATTCTATTGAGGAATGCAAAGAAAGAGACGCCACATACTCCGCACCATTGAAGGTCAAAATAAGACTTGAAAACATCGAAACTGGTGAGATCAAGGAACAAGAAGTCTTCATGGGAGAATTCCCAGTGATGACTGAACAAGGAACCTTTATCATCAATGGAGCGGAAAGAGTTATCGTATCACAGCTCGTAAGGTCTCCAGGCGTATATTACAACGAGAGCATCGACAAGAACGGTAAAAAACTGTATTCAGCCACAGTTATACCAAACCGTGGAGCATGGCTGGAATACGAGACAGACTCCAGTGAAGTCATGAATGTCAGAATCGACAAGACAAGAAAATTACCAATAACAGTTCTTGCCAGAGCGATGGGATTCAATTCTGACCAGGAAATCATCGAGTATTTTGGAGAGGATGAAAGACTAAAAGCAACCCTTGAAAAAGATAATACAAACACTCATGAGGAGGGTTTGCTCGAAGTTTACAAGAGACTTAGACCAGGCGAACCACCTACAGTAGATAGTGCAAGATCACTCATCGATTCACTCTTCTTCGATGCCAAGAGATACGACTTGTCAAAAGTAGGTCGTTATAAGTTCAATAAGAAACTGAACATCGCAAGTAGATTGAATAACCATATTGCTGCAGAAGATGTAGTCAATAATGAAACCGGTGAAATCCTTGTTTCTAAAGGTGATAAGATTACCAGAGAAACTGCACAGGAGATTATGGCTGCAGGACTTAATGCAGTAGATATCCTGATTGAAGACAAGGTTGTAAGAGTAATCGGAAATTATTTCGTGCATATCAAGGACTTTGTATCGTTTGATCCAAAGGAACTTCATATCAAGGAAATGGTTCATTATCCTACACTCAAAGCGATTCTTGATTTGGATCTTCAAGAAGACGAACTTAAGGAAGAATTGAAGAAGAATATGCATAGCCTGGTTCCAAAGCATGTCTTGAAAGATGACATCTATGCGAGCATCAGCTATGAAATCGGACTTGGCCATGGCATTGGTAATGTAGACGATATTGACCATCTGGGAAACAGAAGACTGAGATCTGTAGGAGAACTTCTACAAAATCAGTTTAGAATCGGATTATCCAGAATGGAAAGAGTCGTTAAGGAAAGAATGACCATTCAGGATCAGGATAACATTACGCCTCAGGCATTGATCAATATCAGACCTGTAACCGCTGCGGTCAAGGAATTCTTTGGTTCATCCCAGCTGTCACAGTTCATGGACCAGACAAATCCTTTGTCTGAGCTTACCCATAAGAGAAGATTGTCAGCACTAGGGCCTGGAGGACTTTCAAGAGAAAGAGCCGGCTTCGAAGTCAGAGACGTTCATCATTCCCATTATGGAAGAATGTGTCCTATAGAAACACCTGAAGGACCTAATATCGGTCTGATCAACTCCCTGGCTACTTATGCAAGAGTAAATGAATATGGATTTATTGAAACACCATACAGAGTCGTAGATAAGAGAACTGGTACTGTTACAACCGAAGTCAGATATTATACTGCTGATGAGGAAGATGAATTACAGGTTGCTCAGGCTAACGAACTTCTTGATGAGAATTCAGTATTCATCGATGAAAGAGTTACAGTAAGATTCCTTGATGATGTCCTGGTCATCCCTAAGACAGAGGTTGACCTGATGGATATTTCACCAAGACAGATCGTATCTGTTGCAACAGCGATGATCCCATTCCTTGAGAATGATGATGCGTCAAGAGCCCTTATGGGTTCTAACATGCAGCGTCAGGCCGTTCCACTATTAAAGCCATCTGCTCCTTATGTAGGAACAGGTATAGAATATAAAGCTGCACTTGACTCTGGAGTACTTCCAAAGGCTAAGAATGCAGGAACTGTAGTTTATGTCAGTGCCAATGAAATCAGAATCAAGAGAGACGACAATGGTTCCATGGACACCTACAGACTTCAGAAATTCAAGAGAAGCAACCAGGGTACATGTATCAACCAGAAGCCACTTGTGGTAAAGGGCGAACATGTTGAACCAGGCTCACTTCTTGCAGATGGTCCTTCCACAGACCTGGGAGAAATTTCACTCGGAAAGAATATCCGAATGGGATTCATCACATGGGAAGGATACAACTATGAGGATGCTATGCTGATCTCGGAAGAGCTCGTTAGAGAAGATGTCTTCACTTCCATCCATATCGTTGAATATGAATCAGAAGCGAGAGATACAAAGCTCGGGCCAGAAGAAATCACAAGAGATATTCCTAACGTGGGAGAAGATTCCCTCAAAGACATCGATGAAAGAGGAATAATCAGAATCGGTGCTGAAGTAAGATCAGGAGATATCCTGGTGGGTAAGGTAACCCCTAAGGGAGAAACCGACCTGACTTCAGAAGAAAGACTACTAAGAGCAATTTTCGGCGAAAAAGCCAGAGAAGTAAGGGACACTTCATTAAGAGTTCCTCACGGTGAATCCGGAATTATCGTGGATATCAAGATATTCACAAGAGATAATCAAGATGAGCTTCCACCTGGTGTAAATATGTTGGTTAGGTGCTATATCGCACAGAAAAGAAAGATTTCTGTTGGTGATAAGATGGCTGGTAGACATGGTAACAAGGGTGTTATTTCAAGAGTGCTCCCTGAAGAAGATATGCCATTCTTGCCAGATGGACGACCACTACAGATTTGTCTTAATCCACTAGGTGTTCCATCACGTATGAACATCGGCCAGGTGCTTGAAGTTCACCTAGGCTGGGCAGCTGCAAAACTTGGTTGGCATGTAGCCACACCAGTATTTGATGGTGCTTCAGTTCAGGATATCGAAGATACACTGGTACAGGCTGGATTCAATAAAAATGGTAAGACACTCCTTTATGATGGAAGAACTGGTGAAGCATTTGATAACGAAGTTACAGTAGGATATATGTATATCCTGAAACTTGCCCATCTTGTTGATGACAAGATCCATGCAAGAAGTACAGGACCATACTCCTTGGTTACACAGCAGCCTCTTGGAGGTAAAGCGCAGTTCGGTGGACAGAGATTCGGAGAAATGGAAGTTTGGGCTCTTGAAGCCTACGGTTCTGCTCATACCCTGCAGGAAATCCTGACAGTCAAGTCGGATGACGTTGTAGGCCGAGTGAAGACTTATGAAGCCATAGTCAAGGGTGAAAACATTCCTCAACCAGGAATTCCAGAATCCTTCAAGGTTCTGATCAAAGAACTTCAGGCTTTATGCCTCGATGTCAAGATCCTTAATGAAAAGCGTGAAGTCATCGAACTCAAGGAAGATACAGATAATGATGAGTTATCAAAAGACGTAAAGGAAATCAAAATTGATGCACCAGAGGATATCATCCTGGACATCCACGAAGATATTGATGAGGATACATTCCACATTGAAGATTTAGATGATATCAATCCAAATAGTTTCGCTGAAGATATAGAGAAGTAGGAAGGGAGGATGACCCTTGATAGAATTAAATAATTTTGATGCCATGAAGATTGGCTTAGCATCTCCTGAGGAGATCAGAAGCTGGTCAAGAGGTGAAGTTAAGAAACCGGAAACCATAAATTACAGAACACTTAAGCCAGAGAGGGACGGATTATTCTGTGAAAGAATATTCGGGCCGATGAAGGATTGGGAGTGTCACTGTGGTAAATACAAGAGAGTCAGATATAAGGGAATCGTTTGTGACCGTTGCGGAGTTGAAGTAACAAAGTCAAAGGTTAGAAGAGAAAGAATGGGGCACATAGAACTTGCTGCCCCAGTATCCCATATCTGGTATTTCAAAGGAATACCATCCAGAATGGGCCTTATCCTGGATATGAGCCCAAGGTCACTGGAAAGAATTCTGTACTTCGCATCCTATGTAGTGCTTGATCCTAAGGAAACTACGCTTTTAAAGAAGCAAATCCTTTCTGATCGTGAATACAGAGAAATGGTTGAACAGGAAGGTTACAGTTCTTTTGTCGCCAAAATGGGCGCAGAAGCCATTAAGGATCTCCTAGCGGAGATCGACCTTGAAAACATGTCAAAGGATCTGAAGTCTGAACTTAAGACAGCTTCAGGCCAGAAGAAAATTAGAATCATCAGAAGACTTGAAGTTGTGGAATCGTTCAGACAGTCAGGCAACAGACCTGAATGGATGATTATCGATGTTATTCCAGTCATTCCACCGGATATCAGACCAATGGTCCAGTTGGATGGCGGTAGATTCGCCACTTCAGATTTAAATGACCTTTATAGAAGAGTAATCAACAGAAACAACAGATTGAAAAAGCTCTTGGATCTGGGTGCACCAGACATCATCGTAAGAAATGAAAAGAGAATGCTTCAGGAAGCTGTAGATGCACTGATTGACAATGGTAGACGTGGAAGGCCTGTAACAGGACCCGGAAACAGACCCCTTAAGTCACTTTCAGATATGCTTAAAGGTAAGCAAGGCAGATTCAGACAGAATCTTCTTGGAAAGCGAGTTGACTACTCAGGCCGTTCAGTTATCGTAGTAGGACCAGAACTTAAGATGTACCAATGTGGACTTCCTAAGGAAATGGCCTTGGAACTGTTCAAGCCTTTCGTTATGAAAAAACTTGTCAAATCCGGAGCAGCTCACAACATCAAGAGCGCAAAGAGAATGGTTGAACGAGTGCAGCCTCAAGTATGGGATATCCTCGAAGAGGTTATCGTAGACCATCCAGTACTTCTAAACCGTGCGCCTACACTTCATCGACTTGGTATTCAGGCATTCCAGCCTGTACTGATCGAAGGAAGGGCAATAAAGCTTCATCCACTGGTATGTACAGCATACAATGCCGATTTTGACGGTGACCAGATGGCTGTCCATCTTCCACTTTCAATGGAAGCTCAGGCTGAGGCAAGATTCCTTATGCTGGCATCAGGTAACATCCTGAAGCCATCCGACGGAAAGCCAGTGTCTGTTCCAACTCAGGATATGGTTCTAGGATCATACTACCTGACCATGGAAAAAGAAATTCCAGTAGCTGATATGAAGATCTTCTCTTCCAAGGAAGAATGTATCATGTCCTATCAGTTGCATAACGTCTCCCTTCAGGAAAAGGTTAAAGTAAGACTTTACAAGACCGTTGATGGCGTGAAGAAATCACAGATTGTGGAAACATCCCTGGGTAGGATCCTATTCAACGAATCCATTCCGCAGGACTTGGATTTTGTTGACCGGTCAATTCCAGAGAACGAATTCATGCTGGAAATTGAAACCCTTGTAGATAAGAAGAAACTAGGACAGATCATCGACAGATGCTATATCAAGCATGGCCCGACAAGAACCTCAGTCATGCTCGACGAAATCAAGTCACTGGGCTTCCACTACTCAACCGTTGGCGCTGTTACAGTTGCCATTTCCGATATGATTGTTCCAGATGCGAAACAAGCACTTCTAGATGATGCCGACGAAACGGTCAAGAAAATCGAGACTATGTTCAAAAGAGGCCTCATTTCAGATGAAGAAAGATATGACAGGGTAATTGAAAAATGGACAAAGACCACTGATGAAGTGGCTGATGCCCTGATGGATTCCCTGGACAATTACAATCCAATATTCATGATGGCGGATTCCGGAGCCAGAGGTTCCAAGTCCCAGATCAAGCAGCTTGCTGGTATGAGAGGGCTTATGGCCAATCCATCAGGTAAGATTGTAGAACTTCCAATCAGAGCATCTTTCGTTGAAGGACTTAACATTTCCGAGTACTTTATCTCCACTCATGGAGCGAGAAAAGGTAATGCTGATACTGCGCTGAAGACTGCCGACTCAGGTTACCTCACAAGAAGACTGGTTGACGTATCACAGGATGTTATCGTAAGAGAAAATGATTGTGGCACTGAAGAGGGTATTGTTGTAGAAGCGATCAGAGAAAGCGGAGACATCATTGAAACCCTTAGAGAAAGACTGACAGGAAGATATGCGCTCGAAGATATCATTAACCCAACTACCGGAGAAGTCATGGTAGCCAAGAATGAATATATCGAACCGCTGGTGGCTGAAAAGATTGATAATGTCGGCGTGCAGAAAGTTCTCATCAGAACCGTATTCACCTGTAAGACAAAGGTTGGAGTCTGTGCGAAGTGCTACGGCATGAACATGGCTACAGCACAAAAAATCAACATCGGTGAAGCTGTCGGAATCATAGCTGCCCAGAGTATCGGTGAGCCAGGAACCCAGCTGACCATGAGAACATTCCATACCGGTGGTGTTGCCGGTTCAGATATTACGCAAGGTCTTCCTAGAGTTGAAGAGCTTTTCGAAGCAAGAAAGCCTAAGGGACTTGCAATGGTATCCGATATTCACGGTACAGTTCGTATCGATGAAACGAAGAAGAAGAGAATCGTATACATCCTTGCTGAGGATGGAATAGAATTCACTTATGACATTCCATTCGGTTCAAGACTAAAGGTAACGGATGGAGAGGTTCTAGAACCTGGTGATAGTATCACTGAAGGTTCCATCAATCCTCACGATATCGCTAGAATCAGAGGAATCGATGGCGTTAGAAACTACCTGCTTGCAGAAGTGCAAAAGGTATACAGGCTTCAAGGTGTTGATATCAATGATAAGCATATTGAAGTTGTTGTAAGACAGATGACCAGAAAAGTAAGAATTACTGAAGCACATGATACCTCAATGCTGCCAGGAGTACTCGTCGACATTTTCTCTTTCATCGATGAAAATGAAAGAGTCAAGGGATTAGGTCTCGAACCAGCAGAAGGTGAACAGGTACTTCTAGGTATAACTAAAGCATCACTGGCTACAGACTCATTCCTTTCTGCTGCATCATTCCAAGAAACCACCAGGGTTCTTACAGATGCCGCAATTAAGGGAAAAATCGATCCACTGCTCGGCCTAAAGGAGAACGTTATTCTTGGAAAACTGATTCCAGCAGGAACCGGTATGACAAGATATAATGCAATGAAACTTTCTACCGAGAAGGAATTGAACGATGTGCATGAGATTAAAGAAGCTAAAGTTTTTGAGGATGAAGAATAATTCCTTTGACACTATGATGCATAGGTGATAAAATAAACTTTGTGTGATTTTACTGGGACCATGACCGGAGAAATATTTCGGTCATGGAAACCATTTTAAACTCATTGAGCTGCATATCTTTACAATAAATTAAAATGGAGTTAAAGATTGTAACTTTTATATGGGTTAAAATGAAACCTGTAGTCTCACGCAGGAACAATGAAGCATTGTTCCATGAACAATCCAGTATTGTTCAAATTAACTTGCTATATTAATGTTAATATAGATTTACTTATTAAAATGGAGGTGAAATGATGCCAACTATTAACCAATTAGTTAGAAAAGGCAGAGAAAGAGTCATTTACAAGACACACTCACCAGCTCTTAAGGACGCTCCTCAGAAGAGAGGCGTATGTACGATTGTTAAAACAACAACTCCTAAGAAGCCAAACTCAGCACTTAGAAAAGTAGCAAGAGTTAGACTTGTTAACGGATTTGAAGTTACAGCATACATCGGTGGAGTAGGCCATAACTTACAAGAGCATAGTGTTGTTCTTATAAGAGGTGGAAGAGTCAAGGACTTACCAGGAGTAAGATACCACATTGTAAGAGGTGCCTTGGATAGCGCTGGCGTTTCAGGAAGAATGCAGAGCAGATCTAAGTATGGTGCCAAGAGACCTAAGGTCAAGAAGTAATAAAAACTAAATGGTGCTATGTTTATAATATATATTGGAAAATAGTTAGTTTTCATTCATATAGAAAAGCAAAGCACTTTGCGGTAAACATTACCGAGTACCTATGAATTAATTTAAATGTTAAGGAGGGAAGAAAAGTGCCAAGAAAAGGTTATATTGCAAAAAGAGAAGTTTTACCTGATCCAGTGTACAATTCAAAGGTTGTAACAAAGCTTATCAATAGCGTAATGCAAGATGGTAAGAAGGGCGTAGCCCAGAAGATCGTTTATGAAGCATTTGGTATCATCCAAGAAAAGACAGGAAATGATCCTGTTACTGTTTTCGAAGATGCTATGAATAACGTTATGCCATTGCTAGAGGTTAAATCCAGAAGAATCGGTGGTTCAAACTACCAGGTTCCAATAGAGGTTAGACCAGAAAGAAGACAGACACTTGGTATCAGATGGATTCTGATTGCTGTAGAAAAGAGATCTGAGAAGTATGCAAGAGAAAGATTAGCTCAAGAGCTGATGGATGCTGCAAACAACACAGGAACAGCAGTGAAGAAGAGAGAAGATACACATAGAATGGCAGAAGCTAATAAGGCCTTTGCTCATTACAGATATTAATTTTTGAGCATAAAACTGTTTTGGCATAGCTAAAACAGTTTTGTGCAATTTAATCACGAGAGGAGGAGTCCGTATGGCAAGAGAGTTCCCATTAGATAAGTATCGTAATATTGGGATTATGGCACATATCGACGCAGGTAAAACCACAACAACTGAGCGTATACTTTTTTATACTGGAAAAACCCATAAAATCGGTGAGACACATACTGGTGAATCACAGATGGACTGGATGGTTCAGGAAAAAGAAAGAGGAATAACAATAACATCAGCTGCAACAACCGCCCATTGGAAAGGTTATTGCATTAATATCATAGATACACCTGGCCACGTAGATTTTACTGTAGAAGTTGAAAGATCTCTTAGAGTTCTTGATGGCGCAGTTACAGTACTAGATGCTAAATCAGGCGTAGAACCACAAACCGAGACAGTTTGGAGACAGGCTGACAAGTATGAAGTACCACGTATCGTCTATGTAAACAAAATGGATGCTACAGGTGCAGATTTCTTCAACTGTATTAAAACAATGAAAGACAGACTTAAGGCCAATGTAGTTGCAATACAGATTCCAATCGGATCTGAAGGCGACTTCAAAGGACTTGTAGACCTCGTTACCATGGAAAGTATCGTACATCTGGATGACCTTGGAAAAGATATTCAAATAGGTGAGATTCCTGCTGAAGTTCTTGAAAAGGCTAAAGAATATAGAGCGATACTTATAGAAGCTGTTGCAGACTTGGATGAAGATCTTACAATGAAGTATCTTGAAGGTGAAGAATTCACTGTAGAAGAAATCAAGAAAGCTTTAAGAGCCGGAACCATTACCAACAGAATCGTACCAGTAATATGTGGTTCATCCTATAAGAACAAGGGTGTTCAGGAAATGATCGATGCTGCTGTTGATTACCTACCTTCACCAATGGACATTCCAGCTATCGCTGGAACAACAATGGATGGAGAAGTATCTTCAAGAGAAGCGAAAGATGAAGCCCCAATGTCAGCATTGGCCTTCAAGATCGCAACTGACCCATTCATAGGAAAGCTTGCTTTCACTAGAATATATTCAGGCGTAATGACTTCAGGTACTTACGTGATGAACTCAACAAAGGGTAAGAAAGAAAGAATTGCAAGATTGGTTAAGATGCATGCCAACCACAGACAGGAAATCGACGAGCTTAGAGCTGGCGATATCGGTGCAGTGGTAGGACTTAAGGATACAACGACAGGAGATACACTTTGTGTTGAATCTGATCCAATCATCCTTGAATCCATGGTATTCCCAGAACCAGTTATTTCAGTAGCAATTGAGCCTAAGACAAAAGCCGGACAGGAAAAGATGGGCTTCTCACTAGCCAAGCTAGCTGAAGAAGATCCAACCTTCAAAACCTATACGGATCATGATACAGGACAGGTTATTATAGCAGGAATGGGCGAGCTTCATCTTGAAATCATCGTTGATAGACTTCAAAGAGAATTCAAGGTAGAGTGTAATGTTGGTGCTCCTCAGGTTGCTTACAAGGAAACTATCCGTAAGGCTGTTAAGGCTGAAGGTAAGTTTGTAAGACAGTCAGGTGGACGTGGACAATACGGTCATGCTGTAATCGAACTTATTCCTACCGAAGAAGATTACACATTTGAAAACGGCATCGTTGGTGGTGTTGTTCCAAGAGAGTATATCCCAGCGGTTGATCAAGGTATAAGAGAAGCTTCTGAAGCCGGTATTATCGGTGGTTACCCAACAATCAATTTCAGAGCCAGGATTGTAGACGGATCATATCATGATGTCGACTCATCTGAAATGGCCTTTAAGATTGCTGGATCCATGGCGTTCAAGAATGCTATGGCAAAAGCAGACCCAGTTATCCTTGAACCTATGATGAAGGTTGAAGTCACTGTCCCAGAAGAATATATGGGAGATGTTATTGGTGATATCAACTCAAGAAGAGGTAGAATCGAGGGTATGAGCGATAGAGCAGGTGCGAAGATCGTTTTATCATTCGTTCCACTATCAGAAATGTTCGGATATGCTACAACCCTTAGATCAAAGACTCAGGGTAGAGGTGTGTACTCCATGGAGTTCGACCACTATGAGCCAGTTCCAAAGGGAATTCAGGAGCAGATCGCAGGAAGAAAGAATAGCTAAGGTTAGTATTAAGGAGGAAAATTAAAAATGGCAAAAGTAAAATTTGAGAGAAACAAGCCTCATGTTAACGTTGGAACCATCGGTCACGTCGATCACGGCAAGACCACACTTACAGCAGCAATCACCACAGTGCTTTCACTGAGAGGATTTGC
>Ga0209100_1002370_pt1 | contig 11809 bp, 6 predicted proteins | sample lystaG_FD_185480 | JGI IMG/M metagenome (GOLD analysis project Ga0209100, IMG submission 185480) | Glacier valley bacterial and archeal communities from Borup Fiord, Nunavut, Canada, to study Microbial Dark Matter (Phase II) -... | ecosystem: Environmental > Aquatic > Freshwater > Ice > Glacier ...
TGACTGAAAATTTCTTTTTGGTATTCATGAGGAAGCTCTTCGGTGTTTTGGGTACGCTCCATTCTCACCTTAAGCCAGTCGATAAGCTCAGGATTTCGCATGTAAAGATATTCGACACCAATTGATTCACAATAAGTTTGTTCGAGGTGCGAAATAATTGTGCTTAATGTAGCAGGTCCAATTCCGATCTCCTTTCCTGCTTCGAATACAATATTAAGGTCACTTTCTTCAAGACCAAAATTACGGTATTCAAGGGTCGGGGAGTACTGTCGCCGACGCCTTACAGGATTGGTACGTGTAAAAAGATGTCCCCGTTGACGGTATCCATTAATCAGGTTAAGGATGTTAAATTCCTTTTGCAAATGACTTTTATCGACCAATTCCATTGATTTGGCATCGTAAGATTTGCGCGCCAATTCAAACCCTTCGAAAAAATTACGCCAACTCTCATCAATCTCCTGAGGGTTTTGCAGATAACTTTTGTATAAGTCCTCTATTGCCCCAATTTCATGATTTCCTACCAGAGAGAATCTATCCATGTCTAAAATTTAGTTCCACTATTATTACAAATAAACAACAGAATAAGTTCAATATAAACCATTCTTCCATCTTCTTTATACGTTATTCAAAAAAAAGAACCAATTTTAAATATTATTTGGAATGCATTTTATCATTATTGTTAACTGGTAGCATTTATGAAAGGATTTCTAAAGCAGGTCGCAACTCATTTGTTTGATAAACATCGTGATAACATAAGTCAACTAACCTTGGTTTTTCCGAACAGGCGTGGGGGCGTATTTTTTACAAATTATCTGAATAGTTTGGTAACCACTCCATTGATTTCACCCGAAATTATTACGATTAATGAATTGTTCTCATCGCTTTCCCCGTTGCACGTTCCAGATCGTTTAAGCTTGATATTCAGGCTTTACAAGGTGTATAGAGAATCGACAAAGTCAACTGAACTTTTTGATGACTTTTACTTTTGGGGAGAGATGCTGATCAGCGATTTTGACCAGGTTGACAAATATCTCGTTAATGCACACGACTTGTTTACAAATGTTACAGACCTTAAAGAGATTGATGCCCGATTTGACTCTTTGCATGAAGACGAAAAAGAGCTCCTCGGAAATTTTTGGAAAACACTTTCTGATAAAGAAAAAACGCCTAATCAACAAGAGTTTATAAGGCTTTGGGAAGATCTGAATGGTGTTTACGAGAAATTGAGGGCATCGTTATTAAGTGAAGGACTTGCATACGAAGGAATGCTGTACCGTGGTGTGGTCGAACAGATGATCAAAAATGAGGGTTCGTCATTCGACGGTAAGCACTTTGTTTTTGTTGGATTTAATGCTTTGAACAAATGCGAAGAGGAGCTTTTCGATTATCTCCGGAACAATGGGAAAGCTTCATTTTATTGGGATTACGACAACTACTATTTAGAAGATCAAACTCAGGAGGCTGGCTATTTCTTGCGAAAAAACCTCATCCGCTTTCCGCATAAAGATTACATTCCTGAATGCAAATCGCTTACATCCTCGCCCAAAACGATGAAGATTGTAAATATTGCTTCGCAGGTTGGGCAGGCCCAGGTGGCAGGCGCTGAACTCTTGTCTCAATTTAGTGGAGAACTGAATTTTGATGAAACGGCTGTCGTGCTTTGTGACGAAGAGTTACTTTTACCGGTTATCGATGCGTTACCTGAAAATATTGAAAAAGTGAACGTTACAATGGGTTATCCGCTAAAGATGACGCCTGTTTTTAGTTTGGTTTCTCAATTGATTGATCTGCAAAAAAATGCCCGAAATTCAGCAGACGTTTTCTCTTTTTATAATAAAGATGTTTTACGGGTTCTAAGTCATCAATTGGTCATTGATTTTGAACCATCGAAAAGTAAAGAATTGATCGAACTGATTCTGAAAGATAATGCAATCTATCTGACAGAAAAAGAGTTGAGTGGAAACGACTTATTCCGACAGCTTTTTGTTGCGCCACAAAATATTATTGATCTTTCGGATTACTTCCTTGGTATTTTAAAAACCGTTTTTCTGCATTGGGAAAAGAAGAGTGATGATGAAACAAACCGGAATTTATTTTCCCCCAGGGAAGTTGCTCCTGATGAAAATTCTGCTATTTACCGCGAATACCTTTATCAGTCGTGGCTTGCTGTCAACCGACTCAAGGACATCCTTGTTAATGATGGTATCAAAGTATTTGAGTCGGATAATTTTGTTTCGAAAGAAGCATTTTTCCGCTTTTTGTTGCAGTACCTGAGTGGCCTTGCTATTCCGTTTGATGGTGAACCTCTTGAAGGATTGCAGATTATGGGAATCCTTGAAACCCGTACGCTTGATTTTAAAAACCTGATTATTCTTTCGATGAATGATGGAATTATGCCCAAAATTTCTTCGACAGGTTCGTTTATACCTTATAATTTAAGGCGCATCTTTGGATTGCCGACTATCGAGGAGCAGAATGCCATGTATGCCTACTATTTCTACCGTTTGCTTCAACGCGCCGAAAATGTGACTTTTGTTTACGATTCAGGCGCTGGCGGATTGTTTACAGGCGAAAAAAGCCGTTACCTGTATCAGTTACAACTCGAATCGCCCTTCCAAATTTCAGAGACCAATATGGTTTTTAGTGTTGAAAATATTGCGGTTCAACCAATAAGCATTGTAAAAGATGAAAAGGTGATGACCCGACTAAATAATTATCTGAATGGACAAAGGCGACTGTCTCCAAGTGCGATTGATAAATATCTTACCTGTCCTTTGCAGTTCTATTTCAGGTATTCAGCCGGATTGGATGAGCCTGATGAGATTTCCGAAGAAGTTGATGCGATGATATTTGGAACACTTTTTCACGATGCCATGGAGAATATTTATAAGCCATTCATTGATAAAACCATTGATTCTGAAATTATTAGTGAAATAATTAAGAATCAGGAACTGATTAGTGATACGATCATTACTTCTTTCCGAACCGTCTACTTTAAAGGAATGAAAGCGGACGATAAAGTATCGCTGACAGGGCGAAACTGGTTGATTTATGAAGTTGTAAAGAAATACGTGAATAAATTGCTTGAGGTTGACCGGAAGCGGACTCCATTTGAGATCATCGGACTCGAAAAAAAGGTTGAGACATCGATTTCAATTAATGAGTTGAAGCAAAATGTTTTAATAGGCGGAACGATCGATCGCATTGATCGGAAAGATGGCCGGTTATATATCTTTGATTATAAAACAGGCAGTGCAGAACTAAGTTACCCGATGTTAATTTCGCTGTTCGACAAAGAGAATAAAACCCGGAATAAGGCAGCATTTCAGACACTTGTTTATTCCTATATTCTGCATAAAAATCAACCTGCTATTACCAATATACATCCAGGAATTTACTCATTGCGTGGAATCTTTGAAGATGACTTTGATCCTTCACTTCGTTCGAAAGAGATTGGAAATCAGCCTGTGGAATTTGTAGCAAATTCAGATCAGTTTGAAGATCATTTTAAAATATTGCTTAAAGAAATCTTCAATCTGGAAATACCATTTGTTCAGACCGAAAATGAGGAGCATTGTAAATACTGCAGTTATCGGCAGATTTGCAGGAGGTAACTGTCTGAATTAGGATTTGCAGGATTAAAAGATTTTAGGATTATGTGACAGTTATTAGGCAATATGGTAAATAAGCTGCTTCCACAAAAATCCTCAAATCCTAATTCAGACTTCATTGTCCTTCAGCATATCGGGCCTGATTCTTCTTGTCCTTTCGTAAGCTTGTTCCTGTTTCCAATCGTCGATCAGTTTGTCGTTGCCCGAGAAGAGGATTTCGGGAACGCGCCATCCTTTATATTCTGCCGGCCTAGTGTACACCGGGGGAGTAAGTAACCCATCCTGAAAAGAGTCCGTAAGCGCCGACGTTTCATCCGATAAAACCCCGGGAATCAATCGGACAATGGCATCTGCAACAATGGCAGCCGCTAATTCTCCACCCGTCAGGACGTAATCACCTATCGATAACTCCAGTGTAACCAGGTGGTCGCGAACTCGCTGATCGATACCTTTGTAATGTCCGCAAAGTATTATCAAATTCGTTTTAAGCGATAACTGGTTAGCATCGCGTTGAACAAACTGACGTGCATCGGGTGTAAGAAAGATGACTTCATCATAGTCACGTTGACTTTTTAATTCGGTGATTGCACGATCAATCGGTTCAATCGACATAACCATTCCTGCACCTTTACTAAATGCGTAATCATCAACCTGTTTGTGTTTATTTGTTGACCAGTCCCTGATATTGTGAATGTAAATCCCGGCAAGTCCTTTGTCTTTGGCTCTTTGCAAAATCGAGTGATTAAAAGGACTTTCCAATAATTCAGGAACAACGGTAAGAATATCGATACGCATGATTATTTTTTTGTAAAAGTAGTATTCCCGATCGATCTTCACAATTGACAGATTGTTTTAAATCTAATCAACCTATTCAAAAAGAAAATTGAGATGACACAATGGCATGCTTTATATGTTATTAGCGCCATTATGTCTGTTTTTTGAATGAAAATGCCGCAATTATTGAATTGGTATATCAATTGAATAGTAAGACACTGAATAAGAATTTAGTTTTAAACAATTTTAAAAATAAAGCTATGAATGTATTAAGATTTACAAACCCGTTACGTTACCACGCATTATTAGATAGCTCATTAAATAGTTTATTGAGTGATCTGAAAGATGAAACATGTTACGATATTCCGCAAGCCAATGTGGTCGAAAGCAAGGACAACTTTAGACTTGAGCTTTCTGTTCCGGGATTTACGAAGGAGCAAATCGGAATTCAGTTTAAGGATAATCTGCTAATTGTAAAAGGCAGTGTGGATGAAAAACCAGATGAAGAGGAAAAATATTTGTCAAGGGAATTTGGATTAAAAAGTTTTATCAGGCGCTTTTCGATTCCCAAAACGGTAGAGACAGACCACATCAGTGCGAGCTTTTCGAACGGAATATTAACAATAGTTGTTCCTAAAATGGAGGAAGTCAAAGAAAAGGAACCGAAAGATATTCAGATCGATTAAGTTTCTATGTTTTTAATAAACAATACTTTAAGGGGCTTGTGGTCAACGACTGCAGCCCCTTGTTTTATTTGGTTCAAAAATATGTTTTCGAATTTGTTGAGTATTAGCTTGTAAATATCTATTTTCGTGAAAAATAATATTGAACACACATCCTGGCTTAATCGCCGTAACGAAATTGCAGATGGAATCTAACGAATTGACAAAAAACGCAGCATCCAAAGAAATCGAGGTTCTCAAAAATGGTGAGACAATTGAAAAAGATGTAGCAAAAGCGTCAGTTGCTGTTCTCGAAAGCACTGACAATGAATCACTGGTAGAAGAGGCAGAATCTTCGCTTGTTTTATCAGAACCTGTACCTGAGCTTGTTCCAGAATTAGAACCAGAAACCACTCCTGAACTAACACCTGAATCTGTTCCGGAATTAGTGCCGGAAATTACTCCTGAACTTGAACCTGAATCAGTTCCTGAACTCGTACCGGAAACAATTCCGGAAATTGTGCCGGAACCCAACCTTATCAATGCATCGTCTACCGAAGATGTTGCAGAGCTTCATGATAGTGAATCTGTTCAATTAGCAGATAAGCAAGATGTTGTCTTTGAAAATGTTGTGGCAGTTGAAACAGAAGTGAAAGATGTTCTTGAATCTGAAACATCCGTTAAAACCGAAGCTATTCCGATTCCTGTGAAAGAGGTTTCCGGAACTGCTGAAACTACTTTAATTGATCAGATCGTTCAGGTTCCTGTAGAATCTGATGATGATGATGATGATCTTTTCAGCGACAAAGAACCCGATGCGAATGCAATTCCAATCCATGATTATTCATCATACAGTAAAATACAGTTAATAAATACTTTACGCAAAATATTGGCGGATGGTACGATTGATGAGATCAGACCTCATGCCGAAGCAATTAAAGGTTGTTTTTATAAAATCCGGAATGCTGAGATTCAGGAGCAGAAACTTGCCTTTACAGCCGAAGGAAACGACGAAGTTCTATTTGAACCTCAAGCCGATTCGTTTGAAGCTGAATTGAAGGATCTTCTTCGTGAATATAAAAATCTTCGTGCCGAATTAAACAAAAAACAGGAAGCGGTAAAAGAAGAGAATTATTATAAGAAACTCGCTATTATTGAGGAAATTAAATCCTTAATAAACAGCGAAGAATCGATTAACATGACCTTTCAGGAGTTCAATAATTTGCAGGACAAATGGAAAGCAACAGGACAGGTTCCTCAAACCAGGGTTAAAGATTTGTGGGAGAATTACCACCATCACGTTGAACTATTTTATGATTTTGTGAAGATCAATCGTGAACTGCGTGACCTTGATCTTCGCCGTAACATGGACGAGAAAGCCAAACTTTGTGTAAAAGCCGAAGATCTTGCAGCGGCTGATTCCGATCCATTATCGACTTTCAGGGATCTTCAGAAACTCCATGAGGCATGGCGTGAAATTGGTCCTGTGCCACGCGATATCAAACAAGATTTGTGGGAACGTTTTAAAGTAGCTACAACAGTTATTAATAAAAGATATCAACAATTCTTTGAGCAAGAACGCTCTACACAGAAAGAGCAATTGCAGAAGAAAATTGAGCTTTGCGAATTAGCTGAACAACATTGTGGATTCACTTCGGATAATCCACGTGAATGGAACGATGTAACCGAAAAGGTGATTGCCTTGCAGGAAGCCTGGAAAGTTTCAGGATTTGGTCCTCGCAAAGAGAATGCAAAAGTTTGGGAACGTTTCAGAGCCGCCAATGATGCATTCTTCCAAAACAAACGTAATTTCTGGAATAAGAGCAAGGATCAGCTTAATAAGAACCTGGCACTTAAATTAGAAATTTGCGAACAAGCTGAAAAGCTGAAAGATTCTGATGACTGGAAAGCAACAACGGACAAACTGATTGCTTTGCAGAAAAAATGGAAAGAAGTTGGACCGGTACCACGCAAACAATCGGAACTGATCTGGAAGCGTTTTCGTACTGCCTGTGATGAATTTTTTAATCGTAAGACAACCCATTTTTCGGGCGTAACAGGCGATCAGGACGAAAATTATAAAAACAAAAAAGCCTTGATTGCTGAAATTGAAGCATTCAAACCAACAGGCGATGCGAAGGTTGATATTGATATTCTAAAGAAATTTCAGGACCGCTGGACAGAAATTGGTTTCGTTCCATTCCGCAAAAAAGAAGAGTTACAGGCCCGTTACCATAGTCTGGTTGATGCTTATTTTGATCAGTTGAAATTGGATGATCAGGACATGGGACTGTTTAAATTTAAGAGCAAAATTGAAAATTTAGCTTCACAACAACGTGGATGGTCGAAAATTAATATGGAACGCGATCGGTTGTCACAACATTTAAAACAGCTTGAAAACGACGTCAATACGCTTGGTAACAATGTTGGATTCTTCGGAACGAGCAAAGGTGCCCAATCTTTAATCGAAGGTGTGAACGCTCAAATGGAAAAGATTAAAGTTCAGATTGATTATATCAAGTCTAAATTGAAGATAATCGATTCGCAGGAAGAAGTAAACTAATGTTATATTGATATTTAAAAACCCGTTTCAGGTCAAATGGAACGGGTTTTTCATTGTAATAAGGTAACCGAAATTTAACCGAAAGCTGTAAGGGTTTCGATTATTATTAGTTACTTTGCAAACTTTTAGAACGTACAAAAAAACTTATAATTGTGGCCACAACGAAGTATATATTTGTGACAGGCGGTGTGACCTCTTCTCTCGGAAAAGGGATTATTGCTTCATCCCTTGCGAAACTTCTTCAGGCAAGAGGATACAAGGTAACTATTCAGAAATTAGATCCCTACATCAATGTTGATCCGGGAACTCTTAATCCCTACGAACATGGCGAATGTTACGTAACCGAGGATGGCGCCGAAACTGATCTCGATCTCGGACACTACGAGCGATTTCTTAATTCACCTACATCACAAGCGAATAACGTAACTACCGGAAGAATTTACCAGTCGGTAATCAACAAGGAACGCCGTGGTGATTACCTGGGAAAGACGGTTCAGATCATCCCTCATATTACGGACGAGATTAAAAGATATATCAAATATCTGGGTTCGAAGAAAAAATTTGATGTCGTAATCTCTGAGATTGGTGGCGTCGTTGGTGATATCGAATCTTTGCCTTTTATAGAAGCCGTTCGTCAGATTAAGTGGGAGATGGGGAGCGATGCCCTTTTTATCCACCTTACACTGGTTCCTTACCTTCAGGCATCGGGCGAATTGAAAACCAAACCTACTCAGCATTCTGTTAAAACAATGCTCGAAAACGGCGTTCAGCCGGACGTTCTCGTTCTTCGGACCGAACATCCTCTTTCGCCGGGTTTGAAAGAAAAAGTTGCCCTCTTTTGTAACGTAAACAAAGAATCGGTTATCGAGTCGATAGATGTACCAACGATCTATGAGGTTCCGATTAAAATGCTGGAGGAAAAACTGGATGAAATTGTCCTTAAGAAATTAGGTCTTCCATTGGGAGATCCACCTGCACTTAAGGAATGGAACGAATTCCTTTACAGGTATAAAAACCCTAAAAGAGAGGTGAAAATTGCCCTGATTGGAAAATATGTTGAACTTCATGATGCCTATAAGTCGATTTGTGAGGCACTGATTCATGCTGGTGCAGCCAACGAATGCAGGGTCAATATTGAGTGGATTCATTCCGAAAGGGTAAACGAAGAGAATATTGAGCGAAAATTAAAGGGATGCAGTGGTATCATCATTGCACCTGGTTTTGGCCATCGCGGCATTGACGGTAAAATCGTTGCAGCTAAGTATGCCAGGCTTAATAAAATACCATTCTTTGGAATTTGCCTTGGTATGCAGATTGCAGTGATTGAGTTTGCACGTGATGTTTTGAAATTGTGCGATGCCGACTCCACCGAGATGAATTCAGAAACTAAATTTCCGGTCATCAGTTTGATGGAAGAACAGAAGGAAATCACCGATAAGGGAGGAACAATGCGTTTGGGTGCTTATACCTGTCTTCTGAAAAAGGATTCCAAATCTTTTACAGCTTACGGAAAATCTAAGATTACTGAAAGACACAGACATCGCTATGAGTTTAATGATGCCTATCTGAAACAATTTGAAGATGCCGGCATGAAAGCAGTTGGGGTCAATCCCGATACTACACTTGTTGAAGTGATCGAAATTCCCAATCATCCATGGTTTGTGGGCGTTCAGTTCCATCCTGAATACAGCAGCACCGTTTTGCAACCTCATCCATTGTTTGTAGCATTTGTAAAAGCAGTTCTCGAAAACTCTAAATAATAAAAATACGATCACTATTACTTATGGATAAAAATACGATCACAGGCCTGGTCCTGATTTTTGTGATTCTGGTGACATTCAGTTATTTAAACAAACCATCGGAAAGCGATATTGATGCGGCCAGACGTCAGCGCGATTCAATTGTCCAGGTCGAAGCAGCGAAAGTGATGCAGGCCGAAGCTGAAGCGAAGGCGGCTACAGCTACCCTTCAGGCAAAAGTAACCACGCCACCTACCGATAGTGTCGGTATTGCCGGCGTTGAAAATGACCTGAAAAACCTTTACGGTGTTTTCTACGAAGCAGTCAAGGGAACTGAAAAATTCATTACTTTAGAGAATAACCTGATGAAGGTCAGGGTATCAACAAAAGGTGGAAAGATCTATTCTGTTGAATTAAAAGGGTATAAAAGATACAATGGCCTGCCACTTGTTCTTTTTGAAGGGGACAAAAACCGTTTTGGATTGAATTTCTTTTCACAAAACAAGAGCATTCAAACCGACCAGTTCTTTTTTACACCTTCGGTTTCGGATACCATATTGACGGTTTCGGGTGCTGCAGTTTCGAAGGGAAAAGAAGGACGTGAGAAATTTAATAAGGAAGGCAAGCAGGATTCGACGTCGCTGAAAATGCTTCTTGATGCTGGAAATGGTGTGTCTGTTGCATACGTCTACACATTGAAGCATAATTCTTTCATGGTTGGGTTCGACATTCAAACTGCCGGACTTAAAAAAGTGATGGGTGCAAATTCTGACTATATTAACTTTGCATGGACCCAGGAAATGCCACGCCAGGAGAAGGTCTCGAAATTTAGTGAAGATAATTACGCGACCACCTACTTCAGGTATTTTAAGGATGAAGTTGATAAAATAGCCACTACAAAATCGGAGACGAAAGCGTTAACAACAAAAGTTGAATGGGTAAGTTTTAAAACGTTGTTCTTCTCATCTGTGCTGATTGCAGACAAAGCATTCCTGAACGGCCAGGTAAGCACCAAAGTAAGAGGTGCCAAAGACACAGCATATGTATCAGATATGACCGCTGATTTAACGATTCCGCTCGACAATTCGGGAAGCGAATCATTTGATGCCCGGTTTTATTTTGGACCAAATCAATACAATACACTAAAGCAGTACAATATAAAACTTGATGATGAGTTAGCATTAGGTTGGACAATTATCGGATGGGTCAACAAATACATTATCATTCCGGCATTCGACTTTCTGCGCAGATATATCGGAAACTTCGGAGTAATTATCTTGTTATTGACGATTTACGTTAAGCTTATCATTGCACCATTTACCTACAAATCGTATATCTCGCAGGCAAAAATGAGGTTGCTTAAACCTGAAATTGAGGAGATTCAGAAAAAATTTGGTGAAGATAAAAAGATGGAGTCGCAACAGGCAACGATGGCACTTTACAAGAAGGCGGGGGTAAATCCAATGGGGGGGTGTTTGCCAATGCTCTTTCAGATGCCAATCCTTGTCTCGATGTTCTATTTCTTCCCGATCTCTATCGAATTGAGGCAACAAAGTTTCCTTTGGGCGCACGACCTTTCATCTTACGACTCAATTTTGACACTTCCTTTCGAAATCCCCTGGTACGGAACGCATGTAAGCCTTTTCTGTTTGCTGATGACCGTTACCAACATTCTGTATGTGAAGTATAACAACGAAATGAGCGCCGCCGGAACGCAGCAGATGCCAGGTATGAAAACAATGATGTACCTGATGCCGGTCATGTTCCTGTTTATCTTTAACAGCTACGCTTCAGGCTTAAGCTTGTACTACTTCTTATCGTTGGTCTTTACATTTGTTCAGATGTGGATATTTAAGAGGCTGATTAATGAGGACGCAATACACGCACAACTGAAAGCCAAACAAAAAATGCCGGTTGTAAAATCGAAATTTACAGCAAGGCTCGAAGAGATAGCCAAACAACGGAATGCACCGCAAAAGAAAAAATAATCAATTGATTAAAAAAAATGCTCCGAAAAAGGAGCATTTTTTTTTGTGGGTCCCGCGATTTGCAATCGCGGAAAAAACAAAGCGATTGAAAATCACTTGACCCTAATCCGACAACCTTTTCGCAGTAATACGTTGAAAATAGTTTTAAGAGTATCGTTTAAGTGTTGTGCAATATACTTTCCGAATCAGGTTTTAATTCCTGTAAATTCTTTCTCACAACATCTGGCGAAGTGTTTGCATAACAATAAACGCATAGATGATTGCAGGTGTTATACGACCCGATATCCTTACTGATCATGCAACCACACGCTTTACGCTGGCCTTTGTCTTTGAGATTGGGCTTTTTAACAGGAATCGCTTCATCAAAAAGCAATTGATCCTGGGGTTTTACGCCAATTAAGTCCATTAATTTCTGGTCGTTTGGGAATAGTTTTTCAATTAATGCATCATCAATACATTTATTGTGCGAAAT
>Ga0209100_1002371_pt1 | contig 11809 bp, 9 predicted proteins | sample lystaG_FD_185480 | JGI IMG/M metagenome (GOLD analysis project Ga0209100, IMG submission 185480) | Glacier valley bacterial and archeal communities from Borup Fiord, Nunavut, Canada, to study Microbial Dark Matter (Phase II) -... | ecosystem: Environmental > Aquatic > Freshwater > Ice > Glacier ...
AACCGCCGAGATCAAGACGATGCAGGGCTGGCTCGCGGCCTGGTACAAAATCGACTACAAGCCGGTGGCAATGATCAGCAGCATGAGTGGTGGCATGTCGGATATGGGTGGAATGATGGCTACGGCGCAGCCGACAGCCGCCGCAACGCCAGGCATGGCGACCGACCCGGCGCAGATGATGGGCATGATGGCAGGTCTCGATCGCTTGCAAGGGCGCGATTACGAGATTGCCTGGCTGGAATCGATGATCGATCACCATGACGACGCGATCCACATGGCGCAGCATATCTTGAAGATCGCCGAACATCCTGAATTGCGCGACATGGCTCAAAAGATCATTGGCGATCAAGGCCACGAAATTCAGCAGATGGAAACGATGCTTGTCGGTTTCGGCGACAAATAATGATACCTTCAGCAATCCGCGTGGTGCTGGCGGACGATCACGGCGTCGTTCGACGCGGCATTCGTGATTTTCTCACTGAGTCAGACGACATCATCGTCATTGCCGAAGCCGAAACAGGCGCACAAGCATTCGATTACGTGATCCAGCACCGGCCCGATGTGGCGGTATTGGACAGTCAAATGCCCGCTCACCGCGTGTCAGTGTGCCAGTCTCACCGAAGATCACCGCGTTCAATTTGGCCGGGGCTTCCAGCGCTTCCACGTTTTTGTAGAGAATACCGTTTTGCGCGCCCAAGCCAATGCCTACTGCGACGGCGTACTCGACGTTAGCGATGCTTGCCCTCGGCCAACCCGATCAGCAGTTCGGCGGCGCGATCGACTCCGCCTAACGCGCCTAATTCCGCTTGTAGTGCGATCGCGTTTTCTCGCACTTGCGGATCACTGCAAACGGCGCGAATGGCGGGCAAAAGTTGGTTATTTTTGACATCGTGCGCACTCAGATTCAAGCCGACTTTAGCCTGTGCAACGCGCCGCGCTTGCCCACGCTGATCGGCAGCGTGCGGTACCACCACTTGCGGCAAGCCTTGCAACAGCGCGCGATGCGTCGTACCCATGCCGCCATGATGGATGATCACCGCCAGGCGCGGGAACACCTGATCGTAGACGATCCACGCCAATAAGCGCGTCCCTGCCGGAAGCGCCGCCTTGAGCTTGACTTTATCTTCCGGCGCGATCGGATTTGTGCCGAGCACCACCACCGGAATCAGGCCGAGCCGTGCGGCTGCCTGCGCTGCCCAACTGAAAAAGCCGAGATCGCCCGTGAAGGTGCTGCCAAGCGTGATCAAGGCCAACGGCTGATCGGCTGGAATGTCTGCCAACCAGTCTGGCACGGCGCTATCTCCGGTATCCGGGGTGGGTGCAATGCCGCCGACGAACTGCGTTTGCGGCAAAAAGTCGGGATCGGCCTGATACCAGTTGCGACTGAAATAGCTGATGTGCAGATATGGACTTTGCACCGAAGGCGTCACACCGTCCGCAAAGTTGATCCCGCGCAAACCGAATCGATCGAGCAAGCGGCGGATGCGTTCCTGGCTGATGTGCCCTAACTCGGATTGCACCGCGAACAACTGCGCCTCGTCCAGCGGCTGACCAGCAGGCCAACCTGCTACCGCCAGCGGCACGTCTAACAGTTCGGCGGCTAATGCAGACGCGCTCAAAAATGGATCGGTCACCAACACGTCCGGCTTGCCGTGTTCAGCCGCCAAATCGCGCAAACATTCGACGGCGGGCGGTATCAAATCTTCGCTGAGCCATGTATCCAGCGCACGACGATAACGCAAAAAGATCGCTTCAGCGGGTTTGATCTTGCTCAGATCAGGTGGCGGCGGAGGCGGCCATAACCAACCCGTCTCGCCGATCGGCGCAAACGGAATGCCGCTCGCCTCGACTAAGCCGCCGATAGCGGGCTGTGATACCCATAACACTTCGTGACCATGCGCTTGTAAGGCTTGCGCCGTCTTAAGAAAGCCACCCCAATCGAGATGACCGGGCAGCGGCGCTGAAACGAACCAGAATTTCATACTGGTTGAACTGAGACGATTTCTTCGCCTAACAATGCCTGAATACGGGTGATCAAACCTTCGGTCATGCGCTGCTGTTCGGCTTCTTCCGCTGATGGTGCGACAATGTCCCGTAACGCAGTCAATTGTGCGTCAAGAAACACCAAAAAGTCGCGCGCCACGCTGTATTCGCCGCGCCAGATATGATATTCCGCGAAACTCTCAGCGCAAATGCCACATCCGCGCGTTCCGCAATATTTATCGTACAGCGCCTCACCTTTACGCACCAGCGCATCGCGCCGTTCGGTGGATACAGCGATCTCGTCGTCCTGACGGAGTTCTTGCATAATGGGGGCATCGGGTTTGATCACAGCACACCTCTATCCTGTATCCTGGCAGCTTTTGCAAACTATAACACCAGCATCTGTCATTAAGCACGTTATGTGAGCATTGCTTCCTGATCTGGCAAATTTGCCACCTGTGCGCCTTGCTTTCCGCCAGGATTTCGCCAAAAATGAGGCTTGCCCGTAGACTGTGTTAGACTCTGGCATAGAAACTGTTGACAGGTAGAGGCGTTGGTAAAAGAAGGCCGATCGTGACTGATTTTCAAGATCATTTAATGGCGACATTTCGCGAAGAAGCGGGTGGCTATGTTGAGGACTTCATTGCCGGGCTGCTATCGCTCGAACAGGGGCTGGAGCCGTCCGTGCGCCGCGAATTACTCGATGAACTGTACCGCAAAGCGCACAGCTTGAAAGGCGCGGCGCAGGTTTCCGGGCAGCTTGCGACACGCGATCTGGCGCATCAATTAGAGAGCGCGATCGATGCGATGCGGCGTGGTGACGTAGCGCCCGATGCGATCGAGTTTGATCCGTTGTACGGCTTGGTCGATGCGATCGGGCGCAGCGTCAAAGCGAGCGCTTTGCAAACCGTCGAGGTCGATGCCGGGCAGGGTGCAACGCAAACCAGCGTACAACTCATTGGTGGCGGAATACGCGAGACACAAACGACGGTGACCGTTGATACGAGCGTTGCCGAATCGCCAACCCCCGAACCACAGCACAATGAACCACAGCGCAGCAGTGCCGAAAGTGTACGCGTTACCACGCTTAAACTTGACGCGCTGTTTGACTCGGCGCAAGAATTATTGTTGAATGTGCGCCGTACCGATCACTGGCTGATCACGTTGGAGGCACTGCATCGCACGATCCGCGATTGGCAGCGCAGCGAAGCACTGGCGCTGCCTTTTTCAACTTCACAGAAAACTGCAAACGCGGCACCCGTGGCGCTGACAGGGATGCCCGTTGCCGCGCAATTGGCGCTGTTAGAACAGCAAGTCGCCACCATTTTGAGCACCATTACGCAGGATACCAATACACTTCATCGCACCGTCGGCAACCTGCAAACGCGCGTGATGGAAACGCGAATGCAACCCGCCGAAACGTTGGTAACGCTGCTGAAACGCGCCGTTCGCGATTTGTCAGCGCAAACTGGCAAGCCGATCGACTTTTCAGTGCAGGGCGAAATGATCGAAGTCGATCGGTACGTACTGGACGCTCTGCGCGATCCGCTGATCCAAATCCTGCGAAACGCGGTCGATCACGGCATTGAGTCACCCGAACAGCGCCAGAATTCGGGAAAGTCACCCATTGGCAGCGTCGCTTTGCGCTTGAGCATCACCGGCAATTATTTACGCGTCGAAGCCAGTGACGACGGCGCGGGCATGGTGGCGGATGATCTGCGCAGTGCCGCTGTGCGTCAGGGTTTGCTAGGCGCTGATGAAGCACAGCATGTGTCAACTCAGCAGTTGGTGGCGCTGACGACGGCGGCAGGTTTCAGCACGCGCACGCAAGTCAGCGATCTGTCCGGGCGTGGCATGGGCTTGAATATTGTGCAGCATCAGATCGAAAATCTGCACGGTACGCTGGATATTCACACGACGCCCGGCGTTGGCACTCGCCTTTTGATGCAAGTGCCCATTACGCTGCTGACGATCAATGCGTTGATCACCGTGGTACGCGGTCAGACCATGGCGATTCCGCTGACCACTGTGAGCCGCGTTTTGCGGATCGACGCGGCGCAGTTGATCAACCTGAACGGACGTCCGGCGCTCGCCACCGCCGAAGGGCCGCTGCCCGTTTTCGCGTTGGCACATCTGCTGGAAATGGGTGGCAAGCTGCCTGAGCGCGGGACGCTGGTGCTGCTGTTGGTGGGTGGCAGCCGTCCGTTGGCGTTGCAAGTCGATGCGGTTGAAGGTGAGCAGCCCGTCGTCGTTCGGCAGTTCGGTTATCCGCTGCGGCGTGTGCGTAACCTGAGCGGCGCGACGTTGTTAGATGATGGCAAGCCCGCCGTCATTCTGAATGTGACGGATGTGCTCAAAAGTACCGAACGGCATACGATGCCCATGCAGCTCGCACCGCCCACGATGATCGTCAAACCGCCGCGTATTCTGGTGGTGGACGATTCGATCACGACGCGCACACTGGAAAAGCAGATTTTGGAGCATATGGGGTATAACGTGGCAACCGCCGTGAATGGTCGCGAGGCGCTGGAATTGGCGCGCAAGGCCGCGACCAGTGCGCCGTTCGATCTGCTGATCAGCGATATGATGATGCCGATCATGAATGGTTTGCAGTTGACCGAAGCAATCCGCGCAGACCCGCTGTTGGAGCATTTGCCAGTGGTGCTGGTGACTTCGATGTCGTCGCCAGCCGATCGGCAGCGCGGCATGGAAGTTGGCGCAGATGCCTATGTGGTGAAAAGCGAATTCGATCAGGAACAGCTTATTGCGACGATTCAGCGTTTAATTGGTTGATAGGGTAAAATCAGGCGATAGAAATGATGGTTTCACGATGACAAACAGTAATGGAGAACCGCTGGTCGGCAACGATCGGCTTATTCGGGTTTTGATGGCTGAGGACTCACCAACGGTCGCTGAACTGCTGGCGCGCGTAATCCAGCAGGACAAAGCGCTGCTGCTGGTGGGCGTGGCGCGGGACGGCGCGGAAGCGGTGCATCTGGCGCTGAGCACACGCCCGGACGTGATCACGATGGATGTTGAAATGCCGATCCTGGATGGCCTGGAAGCGACGCGCCAGATTTTGCAGCAAAGGTCGATCCCGATCGTCGTCGTCAGCGCGATGGCCGACAGCCCCGATAAGGTGTTCAACATTTTGCAGGCGGGCGCATTAACGGTCGTACCCAAGCCCATCGGCGGCACGGCGCGCGATTTGGCCTATCTGGGCAGTCAGGTCATTAACACGATCAAGATGATGGCGCGCACCACGGACATGAACAAAACACAGCGTCACGGCCCGATCATGCCGACTGCCACGCCGATCCAGGATATACCACGCGAGTCGAATGCCTTGATCGCGGTTGGATCATCGGCGGGCGGGCCTGCTGCACTGACGCGCTTATTGGCCGATTTTCCTGCCGACTTTCCCGCACCGATCGTATGCGTTCAGCACATGCCTAACGGATTTATCGGCGGGCTGGCAAGCTGGCTCAACGCGCGTTCGCCGCTGACGGTCAAAGTGGCCGAACATGCCGAACGGGTACAACCGGGTTTTGCGTATATTGCGCCCGACGATCAGCACATGAGCGTTGTCACGGGTGGGGTGATTCGGCTGCATCGCACGCCACCCGTGGAAGGTCATCGTCCTAGCGTGACGCGTTTGTTCGAGTCGGTCGCGCAAACGTATGGCTACGATGGGATCGGCGTGATCCTGACCGGCATGGGGCGTGACGGCGCAACAGGGCTTCAGCAGATGCGACAAGCGGGCGCTGAGACACTGGCTGAAGATGAATCGACAGCGACCGTATTCGGGATGCCACGGGTGGCGCTCGAAATCGGGGCAGCACGCCTGGCCGTCCCAATCGATAAAATGGCGGCGGCAGTGGTCAAGGCGCTTCGTGAGCGCGTTCAGAGTCGTTAGTGCTACAGGGATACGAATGAGAGGCATGGATGCAAACAACTTCTGATACCAATCAGCGCGATCTTGAAGCGCTGCAAAACAAATACGATCAACTCACGCGCGAAAAAACGACTCTCGAACAAGATTTTGAGCGGCGCGCGGATCAACTCAATACTTTGCAACGCGTCACGATCGATATTTCCAGTGGGCTGACGCTTGGCGAAACCTTGCAACGGTTGGTAAGTCATGCAGTGCGCTTGTTAAATGCATCGGCGGGCTGCGTAGCGCTTACGCAAGGTGACGGTGCGCTGGAAATCATGGCTGTTCAAGGGCTGCCCGACAGTTTGCTAGGCATCGCAGTGCAGTTAAATCAGGGCATGATAGGACGGGTGGCCGCCACTCAGACGCCGCTGCGAATCAATGATTATTCTGGATGGGGCGATAAACTGCTGTTGGCACCGGATGTTATCGCGCAACACGGCGCTATCGGCGTTCCAATGCTCTATCAAGATCGGGCAGTCGGTGTGATTTGTGTATTCGAGGTACGGCCTGAGCGCACTTTCAGCGATGACGATGAAACGATCCTTGAAGCGCTTGCCGCACCTGCCGCCGTTGCCACCATCAACGCCGAATATTATTCGCGTGCGCATCGCCTTTCGCAGCGCATGTCCGTCTTATTGGCGACGCAGCTCCGCTTGAGCACGCAAACCACCCATCCCGATGTGATGCTGGATACGGTGTGCCAAACTGTGATCAGCTTGTTTGGTTGCAATGGTGCCGCAATCTGGCGCTGGCGTACCAACCTGTTAGAGCGTACCGCCGTGCGTTTTGTAGATAATGTAACACTGCCCGATCCGACGCTCGCCTGGAATGAGGGGTTGCCCGGACGCGCGCTGGCACAAAGTGTGCCGCTGGTTGAAGATGATCCCGATCAGACCGGTGTGACGCACGCCGCCTTGCCGATGATGTGGCAGGGGCAGCCGGTGGGCGTGCTGGTTGCCACCTACGCCAGCAATGAAATGCGCTTCAGCCGCGATGATATAGATTTGCTTTCGCTCTTTTGCCAGAGCGTCGGAGCGGCGCTGATCAATGCTGATCTGCTCAACTCTTTGCAGGCAGAACGTGATCGATTGGAAACGATCCTCAGCAGCACGGTTGATCCGGTGTTGGTGGCCGATCAGGCGGGACGGCTGGCATTGATCAACCCGATCGCGACCTCGGCGCTACAAGCAACCGTTGGTCAGGAGCTGATTGATTTGATCGGCGGGCAGGTTGTGCTGCCTGATACGCGCCAGGGCGTACTGGAGTCGCTGGAAAACAATGAGGCGTTCACGTTCACACTGCGCTATGGGCACACCATTTATTCAGTACGCGCCGCGCCGCTGCGTCAACTGGAGCAAGGTTGGGTGCTCGTCCTACGGGATGTGACGGGCCTCAAAGAGCTGGAAGAACTTAAAACGCGCATGATCCACATGATGTCGCATGACCTCAAAAATCCACTGACGGGCATTATCGGTCTGTCGCAAATGCTGGTCAAAAAGAGCGACGGCTTTACCACTCGCCAAAAGGATTACCTCGCGAATATTGCCAGCAGTGCGCTCCGCATGGAAGACCTGATCAACAATATTCTTGATCTGGAAAAAGCATCCAGCAGTGGTTTGAACACGCAGGAGATCGACGGCGAAGTGTTGTTCCGGCGGCTAGTGAGCGAATATCAAACCGAAGTTAAAAACCGTGCGCAAACGCTGACATTGGAAATGCCTGGCCCGATGCCGCGCTTATTGGTCGATGAAGTGCAGTTTTATCAGGCGCTTACCAATCTGGTCGGCAATGGCCTCAAATATACGCCTAACGAGGGGAATGTGGCGATCAAAGTCAGCGTCGATGGCAAATTGCTGGACGTATCGGTCAAGGACGATGGAATCGGCATTCCGGCGGATAAGCAGGATCGCCTGTTCGAGCGCTTTTATCGTGTACGCAGCAGTGAGACTTCACACATTCCAGGGACTGGCTTAGGCTTGAGTCTGGTCAAGGCGGTCGCTGAAGCGCATGGCGGCGCGGTGTGGGTCGAGTCAGAGGAAAAGAAGGGCAGCACCTTCCATTTGCAAGCGCCTGTGGTGGTTGTCTAAAACGATCCGATCCTCATAAACAAAAATGGCTCACCTTTTGAGTGAGCCGTTCCAGATTGTTTGACTGTAGAAAAAGCGCTTTGTTAAAATGCGCTTGACTGTAGAAAAACACACTTTGTCAAATGCGCTTGACTGTAGAAAAACGCGCTTTGTTGAATGCGCTTGACCGCCAAAATAACAAATTAGGCAGTAACTGAACCGCGATTGAACAGGCGCAGAATGCCCAACAAAATGATCGCACCAATTACTGCTGTTACGATGCTGCCAATATTCAGATCATTAGCATTAGCGCTGGTACCGATATTCAGAGCATTCAGCACAAACCCGCCGATGAATGCGCCAACAATACCGACGATGATGTCGGCAACCAAGCCCATCCGAGTCTTCATGATCATGCCAGCAATCCAGCCAGCGATGCCACCCACAATGATCCATGCAATGATACTTAACATGTCCGATACTCCTTAGTTTGTCATTTGAACCTGTTTATGATAAAGCACATTGCGTACCACCAATGCCGAGTTAAGCCCCTAATACTTGTAAAAACTTATAAAATTTCGGTTAGAAGATAATTAGTGCCCAAGTGCGTCAAGGCCGAGCGCGTCCGGCGTGACTTTCTGCGACAGATCATAAAAGACCATGTACGAACCGATGCGCTGCTTCTGATAAGTAATGCTAGCCTGCTCGAACCGTGCCGCGATGATCGCATCGAGCGCGGGCACATTGGCGGTCACGTACACCGGGCGATCGGCAGCGGCGACGGCTTGCGTATAAGGTGGGTAGCGTCGATCCAATGGAGTGTACAGGAGCGAGGCTTTATTAGGCAGCCAGGCATCAAGGATCACCTGTTCATGCGATAAATAGGCTAATCGAAACTCGACCCAATAGGTACCGTAGCCGCGCGTGCCATGATGTGCCAGCAAAAAATCGATCACAGCCTGATCGCTGTCATTACGAAAATCGTTGATCGGATCGAACTGCGACGTAATCCCCGGCGGAATCGTGCTCATGGCTGCAAAACTGCCGACCAATCCAAAGATGAGCAAGCCGCCGATCACTCCATAAGCGAGCACGCGTGACACCCGTTGAAGGGCATAGCCGAACATCGCCAGCAAAATGCTCAAAGTTGGAATAAGGGGCGTCATATAGCGTCCGGTGGCATCCGAGCCAAACGCCGACACCACGAATATCAACGCAAAGCTGCCGAGTGCCACCATCACAAAGCGAATGCTGTGCTGCGTTTGAGTCGTTTCAATCCGATCCGCCTGCCGCGCTCCACGTTTCCGCCGTGATAAGGCCATGCGTATCCCATAGGCCAGCGCAATCAGATAAACGGTGATCACCAGTGCGGATAGCAAGCCTGCCCAATATTGCGCTGTCCATGAGTAGCGGATGCCTATCGCGGCAGGCAGACCAACGAAGATCAAGCCGAGCGCTCGATCGCCAATGCTGAACGATACGCCGCTGTCACTTTGCAAGCCGCCGATCAACCAATGCAGGGCTTCCCACTGGTGCGTCAGGTTGTAAATCCACCATGGCGCGCCGCCGATCACGAACAGCAGTGCCGCCACGCCGTACCGATACCAATGGCGAAGCGATGCGCGCCGCAAACCGAACAGCACTACCGGAAAGGCGTACACCACGATTAAGCCGTCCGTCCACCAGCCCACGCCGGTGATCAAGCCGAGCAACGCCCATCGCCACAGCGAATTCTCGCGCTCGCCTGTTACGTCATAACCGATCAATAAGATCAGATTGCCGAATAAGAGCGTTTCGCCATATCCGCCGAGCGTCATGGTAGTGTATAACGTCAACACCACGGGCGGAAGCGCGACCAACAATCCGGCAGCGATCGCAATCCAGCGCCGCCCACTCAGCCGCCGCGCCAATAGTACGGTCGTGACGATGATCAGCAGGTATAACAGCGACTCGGTGATGTGGATCGTTTGCACGCTGTCACCCAATACGCGAAACATTACGCTGATCAGCAGCGGATCAAGGCTGCCCATGTAGACCTGTCCGTAGAAGAATGTCGGAATCGGCAGCCCAGCGTTGATATGACGCGCCATTAGCCCGACGATCGCCTCATCGGAATGAAACGAGACTGCGCCGCTTGCCAGTACCAGCACACGCAAAATGATCGCGGCACTGAGGATCAACAGCCAGCCGCCGCGCCCGATCTTCTCTGATAGTCTAGCTGGAAACTTATTTGAAGAAGCGTTCAGTTGATTTGTTTTCCATGCGCCGAATGATAAAACGTGATAAAACGCGCATATTCATGCGAACTGCTTTAGTGCAGGACTCTGGGGCAATATTCCAGCCTAAACCGTATATGCCATCTTTTTCGAGCTGTATATTCGCCTGGGTTGCGATCCAGCGGTTCAGTTCATTGGGGTTGGTCAGCACGTCCCAAACGCGCTGCGGTGGTGCATCGATCTCAGTCTCGTGATGAATATAACCGCGCATGGGACTACTGTAATCCACGTGGGCATCGCTGGGCTTGCCATCAAGGTAACGACGCAAATTTTCCAGCGAGAGGAACCAGAAATCCTCTGCGACACCTTGCGCTGAACTCCCTGCGCTGTCAGCTGCATGACGCAGCGTTAGCAATGTACCCTGCTGCTGAGGATGCAACCGGAACGTTACCTGTGTTTTATGGTCGCCGACACGCCAGCGATAGGACAATACCTCGCCTGGCACACAGTCAACAATGGGGTGTTTTCCGCTGCTCCGATCTGGCATAGTGGGTGTGTATTTTCCCCAGAAATCGTACTGCTTTGCTGCCAGGTCGATTTCGGCATGTTCACTGAACCATGCACATACCACTTCGGACTCGGTGAGCGCTTTGAACACACGGTCAGGATCGGCACTTAACCCAATTTGCATCCGTGTCGTGGTAAACGTCATGACTTTGACTCCTGTTTCGGATAACACATCAATACAAGGCGGAAGTTTATTGAAGCATTAGCGTCTTCAGCAACGCCATACTTCATCGCAATGCTCTGAAAAGTCGCTTGCAGTTCTTGTAGAAACGCTGCACGTTGGACGGAATCGGCAAGGTGAATCTGCGCGGAAAGGGAGAGCGATGCGACGGTCTGCCCTGCCTCGGATTTGCTGCCTAGCCGCGCCGTATCCTCGATCACATCCTCTGCTAGTTGCAGCAGAATACGCAAGCTGGCCTGATCGCGAGTCTGTTGGAGTGAACCAACCTTTCCAACCAGACTTGGTGCCAGCCAGTAGGAGCGCGCTTTGGCCTGATAATAGCCCTCGACGGTGCCACGTATTCGCTTCTCTGCAACCTTTTCTACCAATCCGGCCTCTTGCAATGCTTTGACATGGTAATAAATCTTCTGCGGCGAGTTCTCGAAGACCTCAGCCAGCTCATCGCAGGTACGCGGTTCATCGAGCCGTCGCAGAATTTCCAGTCGAATCGGCTTGAGCAGCGCTATCGCCTGATCGACTTCTTCTATGTAGTACACATCTTGCATTACAGCACCATCGTAAAATTTAGTTTTATTATAAAATATTTATTTTCCATGCGCCTGGTCTTAAACCTCCGTCTTTAGACGGATAGCTTCAGCGTGCCTTCTTTCGCATTTTGTATTGTGCTTTTGCATTGAACCTTTAGTCGCCCGCATGGGCGATAAACCGACTTTCAGTCGTTACCCCAACCCCTCGCCTTTAGGCGAGGGTGGTTTAGTTCGTACTACTCACATGCACGATTATATCGTGATCGCTTGCAGATTGATCGCGTGAATGGCGTCCGTGCCGTCGCGTGAGTCGCTGCCAAAAATGCCGCTGT
>Ga0209100_1002381_pt1 | contig 11784 bp, 14 predicted proteins | sample lystaG_FD_185480 | JGI IMG/M metagenome (GOLD analysis project Ga0209100, IMG submission 185480) | Glacier valley bacterial and archeal communities from Borup Fiord, Nunavut, Canada, to study Microbial Dark Matter (Phase II) -... | ecosystem: Environmental > Aquatic > Freshwater > Ice > Glacier ...
ACGCTCAAAATCCAGTAGTTTAGGAGTGGATATGGCAACTAAAAAAGCCGCCAAACCCGCCGCCAAGCCTGCCGCCAAGCCTGCCAAAAAAGCAGCCGCCCCGGCAAAGCCTGCAGCCCCGCAGAAGGTCGCCAAGACCCAGCTCATCGAACTCGTCGCCTCCAAGACCAACCTCAACAAGAAAGAGTCCGGCGAGGCCATCAGCGCCATGCTCGATTCGGTCATCGGGGCGCTCAAGGACGGTAAAAGCGTGGGCTTGCCCGGTCTGGGCACCTTTTCGGTGGCCCTGACCGCCGAGCGTCAGGGCGTGCGCCCTGGCACCAGCGACAAAATCACCATTCCGGCGGGTAAGAAGATTCGCTTCAAGGTCGCCAGCACCCTGAAAGGCGAACTCTAAGCCAGTAGTGTGGACGTCAAGCCCCCCAGAAATGGGGGGCTTTACTTTTGCCTAAAAATGTATCAATATGATATCACTTTGATGTTGAACGACGGTTGCAGAGGTCGCTCGAGTCGAGGTGCGCTCGAGCCGGATGTTCTTCAGGAATGCCCACCTCTCGAGTGCTCGAGGGAGGAACTTATAATGGAAACCCGTGAACGTAAAATTGGCGCGCTTGGTGGTGGAGTGATGCTCATCGTCTGGCTGGCGCTCGCCGCAGGAACCGCCTACCTTTTTAGCCTCGAGAACACCCTGCTTTTTGCAGTGTGCATCGTGCTGACCCTGGTGCTGGCCTTCGGACTGATAGGCTTTATCATCGTGCAGCCCAACAACGCGATGGTGCTCACCCTGTTCGGGCGCTATGTCGGCACCCAGCGCGAGAACGGCTGGTACTTCATCAACCCGCTCACCTCGAGAAAAACTATCTCGCTCCGCATCCGCAACTTCAACAGTGAACACCAGAAGGTCAACGACATCGAGGGCAACCCCATCGAAATCGCGGCGGTCATCGTGTGGCGCGTGGTGGACAGCGCCAGGGCCAGTTTCGATGTCGAAAACTACGAGAAATTCGTGGGCATTCAGACCGAGACCGCGCTGCGCCACCTGGCCAGCCGCTATCCCTACGACGCGCCCACCGGAGAGCTGAGTTTGCGCGGCAGCGCCGACGAACTGGCCAAGGCGCTCGAGGTCGAACTCACCGAGCGGCTGCTGCACGCCGGGGTTTCGGTGCTTGAGGTGAGGCTTTCGCACCTGGCCTACGCCCCGGAAATCGCCGCCGCCATGTTGCAACGCCAGCAGGCCGGGGCCATCACCGCGGCCCGCGCCCAGATTGTGGCCGGCGCGGTGGGCATGGTGCAGATGGCCTTAGAACAGCTCGAGCGCGACAACATCGTGCATCTGGACGACGAGCGCAAAGCGCAGATGGTCAGCAACCTTCTCGTCGTGCTCACCAGTGAACGCGGCACGCAACCGGTGGTGAACGCCGGAAGTCTGTACTAGGGAGGCCCAGATGGCCTCCGACCCGGACAGCAAGGCCCGCAAGAATTTTCCTTTACGCATCTCGCCCGATTTGTACGTGGCCCTCGAGCGCTGGGCTTCCGACGAACTCCGCAGCGTGAACGCCCAGATTGAGTTTTTGCTCACCGACGCGGTGAAGAAGGTGGGCAGGCTCTCGAGAGGGGATGAAAACCGCTCTGCCCAAGACGCGGGTAGGGTTAAACGCTCGAGCGGGGAAGAAGAGTAATTTCTAGCAAAGGAGGGTAGAGGAAATAGACCGTTGCCCTCCTTTGCTTTCCCCTCGAGCTTGTACTTTTACCTCGAGTTAGACGAACCTTTGCCCCATCGCTCAGAATTCGCCTACACTGACCCCATGATGCGCGGCATACGCGGGGCGACCACCGTTACAGAAAACACCGCAGGGGCCATCCATGAGGCCACCCGAGAGCTGCTCGAGCGCCTTTTACTCGACAATTCCCTCGAGTTCGAGCAGATTTGCAGCGTCATTTTTACCGTCACGCCCGACCTCAACGCCGCGTTTCCGGCGGAGGCAGCCCGCGCTTTAGGCATGACCATGGTGCCGCTCCTCAACGCCCTCGAGATTGGGGTTCCGGGACGGCTCGAGAAGGCCATTCGGGTGATGATGCACGTCGAGACCGACAAAGGTCAGCTCGAGATAAAGCACATTTATCTGCGCGGGGCCACGGTTTTGAGACCGGATTTAGCCAGCGCTCAGTAAGTCGGATGGCAGATGCCCGTCGCTCGAGGGTGGGTATAAAATCAGCGAATGACCGAAATTCGCAATCCGTTTGTGTACTCGAGCGCGGCCCAGCGATACAGCCGAAGTCGTCCTGAATTTCACCCCATTGTGATGGAGCGAATTCGAGCGCAGCTCAACTTGCTCGAGCGGGTTAGCCTTGCGGTGGATGTGGGCTGCGGCACCGGGCAGAGTGCTCGAGCGCTCACCCTGCTCGCCCGGAAGGTCATCGCTACCGACATTTCACCTCAGATGTTGGCCGAGGCCGAACCTGACCCGCAGGTTCAGTATTTACACGCACCCGCCGAAGATTTGCCGCTCGAGCGGGCCAGTGCCGACCTGATGACCGCCTCAGTGGCGTTTCACTGGTTTGACCAGGCCCAATTTCTGACCCAGGCCGCTCGAGTGCTGAATCCGGGCGGTCATCTGGTGATTTACGGCAACTACTTCACCCGGCACATGCTCGAGAACCCGCTGTTTTTCGAGCACGGGTGGCCCACCCATCAGCGCTATCCCAACGTTTTACCCCACGCTCCGCAGCAGGGCGAATCCACCGCTGCCGAGGTCTCAAATCAGTTCGGCCTCGAGCACCTCGCCAGCGAGCAGTACAGCAACGAGGTCCGCTTCACGCTCGAGGAACTGGTGGCCTACCTGCTGACCCAGAGCAATTTTATCGCCCCACTCGAGCGAGGTGAGACCACTGTGGAGGAGCTGACCCGGCAGCTCGAGGACGAATTGAGAGCTTACTTTTTGAGCGGGTGGGCCACCTTCGGCTTCGAGGGGCCGATAGATTACTTCCGCAGGGTCTGAAGTTTCTGTACCTGCTATCCTCGTGGGGTGCCCAACCCCGAATTTGTCGGACTCATTCAATCGCTCGAGGCCACCGCAGAAGCGGCGCTGGGCGAACTCAGCCCCTTATCCAATCAAATTCGCGGTGAGCTGGGCGGTGATTTGGACGGTCCTCGAGCGCGCAGAATGGTGGAGCGAAGCTTGAAGATGCTCGAGACCCTGGCCGAGAAAACCCGTGGCAATCTAGATTTTGAGGAGGCCGAGATTCTGGGAAACGCGATTCAGAATCTGCGCTCGAGGCTGGTCAACTGAATGCGAATTCTGTTGCAGCGGGTCTCGAGCGCGTCTGTCACGGTAAAGGGCGAAGTGGTGGGCCAGATTGGGCGCGGCTTTGTGCTGCTGGTCGGGGTGGGTCAGGGCGACCTCGAGCGTGATGCCGAAATGCTGGCGGCTAAAATTGCCAAGCTCCGCATCTTTTCCGATGAAGCGGGCAAAATGAACCTTTCGCTCGAGGGGGTTTCGGGCCAGATTTTGTCGGTCAGCCAGTTCACGCTCTACGCCGACCTGTCTCGAGGGAACCGTCCCGGCTTCTCCAGTGCGGCCCCGCCCGACGAAGGGAAACGACTGTGGGAGTACTTCAACGCGGCGCTCGAGCGGCTGGGCTTCGAGGTGAAAAAAGGTATCTTTGGCGCAGATATGCAGGTAACACTGGTGAACGACGGCCCGGTGACACTGTGGCTCGATTCGCGGTCTTGAAGGGTAATTGGGACTCGCTCGAGCACCCACACCTATCCAATTAACCTATCCTTCCCCTGTCACCCAAAACCCAAAACCTGTAACCTTTGCCTATGGCCCGCAACTGGATTTCTCCGCTCGAACTGCAAACCCGCCTCGGGAACCCTCACTTAGTCATTTTCGACACCCAATTCAACCTGATGAACCCGGCGCTGGGCCGCGAACTCTACTTTGAAGGTCACTTGCCGGGAGCGTATTTTCTGGACATCAACGAAGACCTCTCGATTCCCGTTCTCGAGCATGGAGGTCGGCATCCGCTGCCCGAGGTAAGCACGCTAGTGAGTAAGCTCGAGCGTTGCGGCGTCACCAACGCCTCTGAAATCGTGGTCTACGACGACATGGGCGGAATGTACGCGGGTCGGCTGTGGTGGTTGCTCAAGTACCTGGGGTTCGATAATGTGAAGCTGCTTGACGGCGGCCTGCACGCGTGGCTCGAGGCGGGATTCGAGATGACGGCTGAGGTTCCAGAGGCTCGAGCCGGAAAGTTTATCCCGAAGGTGCGTCCCGAGCTTTTAGCCACGCTTGAGGAGGTTCAAGCTGCGGTGGGCGACGGAAAAACCCGCCTGCTCGACGCTCGAGCCAGTGAGCGCTACCGGGGCGACAAGGAAACCGTGGACCCCGTAGCGGGTCACATTCCCGGTGCTGAGAATTACCCCTTTACGGACAACCTCGAGAACGGGCGTTTCAAGCCGCTCGAGCAGCTCTCGAAGCGCTTCGAGGGCGTGGATGACCGCGCCATTTTGTACTGTGGAAGCGGTGTGACGGCAGCGCACAACGCGCTGGTGCTGGACGAGTTGGGCGTGCAGCCCAAACTCTACGCCGGAAGTTGGAGCGACTGGATAACGTACCCTCAAAACGGCATCGAAACGGGGGATAAAAAGTGATTGTGATTGTGGGAGCGGGTCTGGCCGGTCTGACCGCCGCTCGAGCGCTCAAACGGGCGGGCAAGGAAGTCAAGCTGCTCGAGGCCCGTGACAGCGTGGGGGGCCGGGTTCGCAGCCGTATGCTCGAGGGCTTCAACACCGACGTGGGCTTTCAGGTGCTGTTCACCGCGTATCCGGCGGTCAGGCGCAACCTCGATTTGGAGGCGCTGGATTTGGTGCCGCTCGAGCCGGGGGCGGTGCTGCTAGGCGAGAAGGGCCGCTCTACTCTGGGCGACCCGTTCAGAAGTGTGCGCGACCTGCTGCCCACGGTGTTTTCTCCGTATCTGGGCGTGCTGGACAAGGCCAAAGTGGGTCGGCTGGCCCTCGAGCTGAAACTGGGCCATGCCAGCGACCTGCTGAGAGGACCCGACACGAGCACCGAGGATTTCCTGCGTGGGTACGGCTTCTCGAGCGGCGTTATAGATGCGTTTTTTCGGCCCTTCTTCGGCGGAATTTTTCTGAATCGCGACCTGCACACCTCGAGCAGATTGTTTCGCTACTACTTCAGGATGCTCCTGGACGGGGCCATCGCGCTGCCACGCGGCGGAATCGGGCAGATTACCCGGCAACTGGCGCGGGGCCTGGACGTGGAATACGGCCAGAAGGTGGTGGCGCTCGAGCGCAGTGCCGCAGGCTGGACCCTAAAAACCCTGCGCGACGAGTTCGAGGCCGAGCAAGTTTTGCTGGCGGTGGACCCGCCCGAACTCGAGCGCCTGGGTGGAATCAAAAATCCCTTCTCGAGCGTCGCCAGTCGCTATTTTTACTATGCCTCAAACGAGCGGCTCGAGCGCTCGAACAAGTTGCTGCTGAACTCTCGAGCGGGAACGGTGAACAACTTTTTGTGGCCCTCCAACGCAGTGCCGGAGTACGCTCCGGAAGGTCGCCACCTGCTGGTTGTCACCGTTCTGAGTGACATGGCCACCGATGAAGAAGTGCAAGACGCTCGAGTGCGCGCCGAACTCTCGCAGTGGTATCCGGCCACTAAAGTACAAAAGCTGCGCCTGCTGGGTTCGGACCTCATCAAGCACGCCCAGTTCGACCAGCCCGCCAGGTTCGCCTCGAGCTTGCTGGGCCACGCCACCGGACTGCCTGGAGTGCTCATCGCCTCGGAACTCACCAGTATGAGCAGCATTCAGGGCGCGATGGAAAGCGGCGAAAAAGCGGCGGCGGTGCTGCTCGAGGATGTGATGGGACTGAGCCGCTCGAGGGGGTCGTGAGGGGCGAAGGGGCGAAAAGAACGCCTCCAGCGGGTCATTGGTTTTTGGTTATTGGTTGGTTTGCATTAAAACGCCCACAATCAAACCGACCAAGTACCAACTACTAAAAACCCGCCGGAGGCGAACCACTCACCCCTCACGCTTGTAAATCCCCGCTCGAGCGCCTAAAACCTACCCATGCTTTCCGAATACACGCTTCCTGAATACACCGTCAAACACGCTGCACTGCTAGTGGACTACTGTCTCGAGGTCGAGCGCGGCCAGCGGGTGTTGGTTCAGTCCTCGACCCTGGCCCTGCCGCTGGTTGAAGCGCTCTACCGAGCCATTCTCGAGCGGGGCGCAGAGCCGATTCTCAACCTCGAGTATCCCGACCAGAGCGCCGATTACGTCCGTCTGGCCGACCCCGACCTGCTCGAGCGCGTCCACCCCACCCGCCTCCAGGAACTCGAGCGCGTCCACTCGAGCCTGCGGATTCTGACCCCGCACTTGGGCACTGCCGCGCCTGCCGAGCGGGTACAGCGCTTCAGGCTAGCCTCGAGCGCCCTGGCCGAGATTCGACGTCACAAGCGCTGGTCGCTCACGCTTTTCCCCACTCAAACCGGCGCGGAACTGGCCGAGATGCCGTATGCGGACTACGCCGATTTCGTGGCTCGAGCGATGTTTCTGGACTGTTCCGACCCGATAGCCAAGTGGCTCGAGGTGCGCGAGTTTCAGGCCGGATTGGTAGAACGGCTTTCCCGAGCGCGAGAAGTGCGATTGGTCAGCCTCGAGACCGATGTGAAAATGCAAACCGACTCTCGAGTGTGGCGCAATTCGGACGGGCTTCGCAACATGCCCAGCGGCGAGGTGTTCACCAGTCCGCTCGAGGACAGCGCCAATGGAACCATCTTCTTCGACGTGCCCACGATGTACGGCGGTCAAAAAGTCTCTAATATCCGCCTCGAGCTGGTGAACGGCAAGATTACTCGAGCCAGCGCCGAGGAAGGCAACGACGTTCTACAGGCCGCGCTCGAGACCGACCCCGGAGCGCGCTTCCTGGGCGAAATCGGCATCGGCAGCAACTACGAAATTCAGCGCCCTACTCGAGAAATTCTCTTCGACGAAAAAATCGGCGGCACGGTGCATCTGGCGGTTGGCTCGAGCTACCGCGAGTGCGGCGGACTCAACGAAAGCGCCATTCACTGGGATATGATTTGCGATTTGCGTAAGGGCGGCGAAATCTGGTTGGATGGGGAGATTTTTCAGCGAAACGGGGTTTTCGTTTGATTTAATCGTCTTCAACAACCCAAAGAATGCCAGCATTGTTTGCATCTATGAGTACGGTTCCCCACTGAAAAGCATAATCCTGACTTCCCAATCCCATGCCTATATATGCTTTGGGGTTTTTGAAAAGTTTTGCAAACTTATCGACCATTGACATCGCTATTTCGTGCGGTATAGTGTCTACGCTGTGGCCTACAGAACCTCCACCTTTTAAAACCAATACGGCTAAGTTAGTAGCGTCTTCTAAATCAGTTTGATAATCAGACCAACTTCCGTCTTCAGGAGGTGAGTAGATTTTAGGCGTGGTAGGTTTATCCCATTCTGAAAATAAAGTCTCGAGAAGTTGTTCGCCTTCAATACCCTTCTGCTTTAGGGGGTGAATATCTATCAAATCAATAATGTGATAGCCATAATTACGCTTGTGGCTTTCAATGGACATTTTTAGTTGTATGAACTCAGATATATCAGGCCGTGCAAACTCTATAAATATCACCCTACTCGATAACGACATAGCTTTGCGCCGTTAGAAATCTGCGATTCGCGCACCACTGGAACGCCCAGCAGGCGCTGATAAAGTGTTTGCTCCACCCCACAAATCTGCTTGAAGTGGCGCGCCACCTCGAGACTGGGACAATTCCCCTGCTCGAGATACAGGTTTCCGCGCTCACACACGCACACCCTAGCCTGATAGCCCGCTTCGCTCAAGAGGGCGCTCAGCCGCTCGAGCTTGGTCCGCAGCGTGGTTTCGGCCTCAAGCAGCGGTTTCCAGCTCTCGAAGAGCTTGTCCTCCCTGGCGCTGAGCACTTGCAGCAGCGCGCCCTCGCCAAACAGGGTTTGCAGGTGCTCGAGCACGTCCAGGCACAGCCCGGCGTAACTTTTGGGAAAGGTGCCCTCGCCTTTTTGCGACAAGCGGTAAACGTGCTGTGGACGGCCCCGGCCACACGGTTTTTCCACGCTCAGCTCGACGAGTCCATTCAGCTCGAGGTCGCACAGGTGCTTGCGCGCGGCGACCACACTCATGCTCAAACCCGAGGCCAGCTCGAGCACGGTGGAGCCGTGACTGGCCTTGAGCAGCCCCAGCAGCCGTGATTTTGAGTTGTCGGTCAGGGTGGCCATCATAAAAACCTCGAGCTGAAGTGGGTCGTTCGGTTAAACCATCGGAAGGGACACCAAACTCTGCACGCTGATGCGCCCCGCCAGGGTTCTGGCCACGCCCTCGAGCGCCAGCGCCGCCGCGCTGTGCGGATTTGAAATCACCACCGGGGTTCCGGCGTCTCCCGCTTCTCGAGTGGGAATGTCGAGCGGAATCTGACCCAGGAAAAACAGTTTGTTCTCGAGCGCGTAGCGCTGACCGCCGCCTGTGCCGAACAGGTCGTAGCGTACCCCGGTATCGGGGGCCACAAAGTAACTCATATTCTCGACTAAGCCTAAAATAGGAATCTGGTTTTTGCGGAACATGTCGATGGCCCTGGCCGCGTCAATCAGTGCCACGTCCTGCGGGGTGGTCACAATCACCGCTCCGGCGATGTCCACGCTGTTCGCCAGTGAAAGCGGCACATCGCCAGTGCCAGGGGGCAGGTCAATTACCAGGTAATCGAGTTCGCCCCAGGCCACGTCCCGGAGAAACTGCTGCACCGCCGAGTGCAGCATGGGACCGCGCCACACCAGCGCCTGACCGCTGGCCGCTAAGTTTGCCATGCTCACGAATTTGAGGCCGTGACGCTCGAGAGGCATCATCTTCTTGTCCGCGTTCGCTTTGATGCGCTCCCCCCCCATGCCCATCATGTGGGCCACGCTGGGGCCGTAGATGTCGGCGTCGAGCAGGCCCACCGCCGCGCCGCTCAAGGCCAGCGACACCGCCAGGTTGGCCGCCACCGACGACTTGCCCACCCCGCCCTTGCCCGACCCGACCACAATCACGTTCTTCACTCCGGGCAAACTCGCCTTGCTCGAGCCGCTCGAGGCCCGCACATCGGCCCCGAACTCGAGCTTGACTGACTCTGCGCCCACTGCCTCAAGCGCGGCCTTCACCTCACGCTCGATTTGACCTTTGAGCGGACAGGCCGGAGTGGTGAGCTTGATTTTGACGTCCACCAGCGTTCCATGCACCTCGAGCCGTTCGACCATGCCCAGCGCCACCAGGCTTTGATGCAGTTCCGGGTCGTTCACACCGCGCAGGGCATTCCAGGCGGCTTCCAGGGTAAGCGCAGAGGTCATATGGGTTCAACGTAGCACCCTCACCAGGGGGCGGGTAGGACTCGAGTTACAAAAGTTGCTCTGGTTTGCGGCTAGGAAGGGTTTGGGCGCAACGGTTAAAGTGTTTTGCGCCTCCGACTGTCTTGGATAGAACGGCACCTAGCGGGCCCATCCGCGTCTTGAGATAATCGGCACCTAACGGGCCATCTCGCGGGTTTTTGGTCATTAGTTCTTGGTCGGTTTGATTGTGAGCGCCTGAAATCAGACCGACCAATGACCAACTACCAATGACCCGCCGGAGGCGCTATCCTCCACCTCCCCTCGAGCACTCTCAAACCCACCCCTAAATTTCATCGCCTATACTCTGGGGGTGGATATTTACGGCCAATACGTCGCAGACCGCGTGATTGAATACGGGGACATCACCACGGCCTACGGCATAGACCGCATCACCGGGATGCCGGTGCTGGTGTTCACCTCCGACGCGCCGCTGATGGCCCAAACCGAACCCCCGCTCGAGCACCCCAATTTAGCCCTCACCCTCGAGCAGGGAAAACAGGCCGAGCGTTACTTCGTGGTGCAGGCCCTGCCGATGGGGTACACCCAGGTCAAATCGCTGCGTGGGGTGGCGCTCGAGCACTTTTACGACGGGGCCAGAGCGGCGCTCTCGTACCTGCGGGGTCAGGACAAACCGCACGGCGCGGTCCGCATGAACCACCTGTGGTGGGACGGCAGCCACCTGCTGCTGGCGGGCGCGGGCCTGCCCTGGAGCACCGCGGCGACTGTTGAAGCCGATGTGGGCGCGCTCGAGAGTCTGGTGGCGGGTCTGGCCGGAACCGAGCTGAGCGGGGGCCGTCCGGTGGGTCCAGCCAAACTGGGTTTTGTGCCCCGGAGCTTAGAAATCCCAGACCGAGAGATGCAGGGCCTAGAAACCTCCTCCTCGAGCGTGGAAACTCAGGGTTCAGGACCGCTCAGCTCGAGCGCGGTGCAAATTCCGCTTACGCCGTCGGTTCTACAGGCAGACCTCGAGCCTGCGCCCCCGGTTTCGGGTTTGCACTCCAAGTTTTTGCCGCCAGACGCGCCCCCCCAGCAGGCATCCAACAACCCAGAGAGAAGCTCTGGTGGTGCGCCCCCCCTGAGCACCGCCCCAAAGCCGCCCACCCGCTCGAGCGCCGCTGCGTCCTTCTCGAGAGGGCTGATTTCGCGCCTTCCCAATTCCTCGAGCGAGCTACGGTCCTCGACTGAAGAGGTTGACCTCGCACCCGCCGAGCCGACCCTGGGCCGCGTGCCGCCCGCCGACCTCAGCGAGGCGCAGGGCGTGATGCGAATCGGCTTCGAGGACGACAACTCCTGGCGCAAGGTGCGCGCCATCGTCACCCCTGCCGTTTCTGGCCTGAGAAATCCCCTCCTGCTCATTGTTCTGGGCGTGCTGGCTGCCGCTGCGCTCATCGGGGCGGGGTCCTACTTTGTGCTGCGCTCACCCTCGAGCGGTTCGGTTCCCGCGACCTCGGCAAGCGACCCCAAACCCAACGCAGCGGCGGGCAACGACACCTGCTGCGTGGTCAATTTCTCGCTCGAGCGCAGCGGAAAACCCCTGACCAAACAAGCTAGATTGCTGGTGGCCGAGTCGCCCGCCGGAAGCCCCCTGAAAGCCGGAGACGTGCTGGGCATCATCCCCGGCCCGGTGCGCCTGCCCGCCAATCCGGCCAAGTATTCGCTGCTGGTGCAGCTCGAGGGTTACGCCGACCAGACGCTGGATTTAGAGATGCCCTCGAGTCAGCCGGTGGTGATTGGGCTGCCGTGAGATGGCTCGAGAGTGGGAAAGCGGGTGAAAAGAACGCCTCCGGCGGGTTTTTAGTTCTTGGTCATTGGTTGGTCTGCCCTCAAGCGCCCTAAATCGAACCGACTAATTACCAAAAACCAAAAACCCGCGTCCTGGTCTGGTAGGCGAGCAGGCCCCACGGGGTGCCGTTCTACTCAAGACAGTGCCGCTCAGGACAAGACAGCCGGAGGCGCAATACTCGTTGTTCATCGCGCAAATCCAACTCCTGTAACCTGTCACCCGTAACCCGTCCCCTATAATCGCTATTCATGAGCATCGTCATCCTCGACTTCGGTAGCCAGTTCACCCGCCTCATCACCCGCAGACTGCGTGAACTCGGCGCGTACAGCGTCATCTTGCCGGGAAACGCCGCCCTCGAGCGGATTATGCAGGAGAACCCGCAGGGTATCATCTTTTCCGGGGGACCCTCGAGCGTGTACGACGTGGGAGCGCCCCGGCCCGTGAGCGGCGTGCTCGAGCTGAGCGTTCCGATTCTGGGCGTGTGCTACGGGATGCAGTTTCTGGCGCACGAGGCGGGAGGAGCGGTGGCTCGAGCTGGAAGGCGCGAATACGGCAAGGCCGAACTCTCG
>Ga0209100_1002382_pt1 | contig 11783 bp, 11 predicted proteins | sample lystaG_FD_185480 | JGI IMG/M metagenome (GOLD analysis project Ga0209100, IMG submission 185480) | Glacier valley bacterial and archeal communities from Borup Fiord, Nunavut, Canada, to study Microbial Dark Matter (Phase II) -... | ecosystem: Environmental > Aquatic > Freshwater > Ice > Glacier ...
TCGGCGCTCTGGACCCGCTCGAGTACAGCTTGCGTTTCAGTGCATTCGCTCCCGGCGTCTCGAGCGCCATTCTGGGAACCGGCAGCTTGGAACATCTCGAGAAGGCGATTCAGGCGGTGGAGAAAGGACCCTTGCCGCTCGAGGAAGTGGCCCTTGTCCGGGCGCGTTTCGAGGCGTTGGGAGCCGACTGGGAGGGACAGGTCTAGCCGCTGTTCTTTTTAATGAACTCGAGCGCGATTTTGGCGTCTTGCATCGGGTTCACGTCGCGGCGAATCTGAGCGATTTTGCCCTGTGGGTCAATGAGTACCGTGTCGCGGTTGTACCAGCCGCCCATGTTCTGCACCCCCAGCGCCGCGCCCAGAACCCGCTTGGTGTCGGGCAGCATAATCATCTTCAGGTCGTTGGCCTTGATGAAGGCGAGCTGCTTGTCGGCGCTGTTGCTCGAGACCCCGTACACCACGGCGTTAGCGGCCTTGAACCCATCCATGAGTTGGGTGTAGGCGTAAGCTTCGGCGGTGCAGCCTCCGGTGAACACGGCAGGGTAAAAGTAGATGACTTGCCACTTGCCCTTGTTGGCGGCAAAGTCCACGGTGCTTCCGGTGGCGTCCTTCACCACGGGCAACTTGGCACTCTCACCCACGTTCAGGGCCAGCGCGGCGCTCGAGGCCAAACTTGAGGCGACGATTAGGGCCAGCAAGACGGTTTTCATGGCTCGAGTCTAACGCTCGAGGGTGAATTTTTCCGGGTGAATTGGGACAGATTAGGGTGACGGGTGACAGGTAACAGGTTAAGAATTACGCTCGAGGAAGTCAGCGAAAACCGAGAACCTATCCTCGAGCTTGACTTTTACATACATTTATGTTTGTATATAGCTATGAAGCGCAGTAAACAAGACGCCGCCCAGACTCGAGACGCTCTGCTCGAGGCCGCGCTGGTGGTGTTTGGCAGCAAGGGCTACACCGCCAGCACGCTCGAGGATATTGCCCAGGCCGCAAAGGTGACTCGAGGGGCGCTTTACCACCACTTTGCCGGGAAGGCCGAGCTGTATCACACCCTGGTAACTCAGGCGGCCAGTCAGCCTGGACTGGTGGTTCAAACGGCTATCGCGGAGGGCGGCAGCTTTCTCGAGATTATCCGCAAGGTGTTTGTGCGGCAAATCGTTTTACTCGAGACCGACCCCCAGTACCGCGCCACCGCCGAACTCGTGATGTTCAAACTCGAACCCCACACTGAACTCGAGCAGGCCGCCGAGCTGCTGAGCAGCGGACGCAGGGCCACGCTCGAGCTGCTCAGCGGGGCTTTCGAGCAGGGAATCGAGCAGGGAATCGTTCGCTCGGACCTGGGCAGTGCGGAGCTAGCCCGTACTTTCATGGCGCTTCAGATTGGTCTTTTTCACGTCTGGAGCACGCATCCACACGCCTTTGACCTCGAGCAAAGCGCTCAGGCCGTGGCCGAGGTGTTGATTGCGGGTATTCAGGCTCGAGTCTAAATTTTTTACCTTGTTTACATACAGACACAAACGTATCAAAAGGAGAAGTCTATGAACAAGCGCAACCCGAAACTCTCGAGAGGTCGTAAACTTTTAATAGCTCTGGGCGCGGCTCTGGCTTTGGTCGGGGCGGGCGTGGCTTATGTGCTTTCGAGCGCCGTCATCCCCATTCCCAGACCCAGCGGACCCCACCCGGTAGGCTTTTCCACGACTACCCTGACGGACTCGAGCCGTACCATGCGTGTGAAGAGGGAAAACACCGCTCGAGTGATTACCCTGGACATCTGGTATCCCGCCCAAAGTATCGAGGGTTTTAAAGCTGCGCCCTACACCGAAACTGCGCTCAACAAGATGCTCGAGAAGTATCAGGGCATTCCCGCCAGCCTGAACAGGGAGTCGCCCTCGTTTGCCTTTTTGGGCGCGCCCGCGCTCGAGGGAAAGCATCCCACCGTGATTTTTAACCACGGCTACGGCAGCTTCAGCAAGCAGAACGCCTCGAACTTTCAGGAACTCGCCAGCCACGGCTATGTGGTGATTTCGGTAGCGCACCCCGGCGATTCACTGATGGCCCAGGACGGCCAGGGACATGTGCTTGAGTTCGACGGTCAGGACAGCGTTTACCTCGACATTCAAAAGAATGCTAAAGCTCAAATTCCTGCGCTGGCCGCACGCCTTGAAGCGCAGCGAAGCGCCCACACGCCCGCTCAGTACACCCAGGCCAGCCACGAACTCGCGCAAAGCTTGCCGTACAGCCTGCTCGAGCCGATGAAAAAACGCTGGCTCGAGGACACCCTCTTTGTGATTCGTTCGCTGTCGCAACCCGGTCAGGCTGGGGTTCTAGCGGCGGCCAGCGCGGGGCAAATCACGTTGATGGGCCACTCCTTTGGGGGCATCATCGCGCTCGAGGTAGCCCAAAACCCACCTGCCGGGGTGCGAAACATCATCGTGCTGGACAGCCCGTGGCTGGAGTACAACTCCAACCTCGACGCTCGGCTTCGCGTACCGATGCTGGCCCTGCTGAGCACCCAGAACAGGCTCGAGAACCAGGACCTAGGCTTGCACGGCACCTTTGATGCCCTGCTGGGGCACGCCTCGAGCGGAACCCACCTTCTCGAGCTGGCGGGTACGGCCCACATGAACTTTACCGACCTGAACTTTCTTCCCATCCTCAAACGCTTCACGCCCCTGCTGGGTCCGGTGGACAACAAACGCATGGCAAACTTGATGAACACCGCCATGCTCGAGTTTTTACGAAGAACCCCCTCGAGTGCGGACTTCTCGAGACCCCTGCTGGGCGTGCAAGCCGACCTAGAGCAAAAGTTTTTTCCGGCGGTTGAGTGAGCTCCAGAATCAACATTCTCACCCTCGAGCGAATATCCGAGTAAATACTCGAGCAAAGCCCATCAACCCGGCAACCCTTATAATCGCCACCATGTGGGAACCCGTCATCGGCCTCGAGATTCACCTGCACCTGAGCACCCGGACCAAGATTTTCAGCGCCTGCCCCACCGATTATTACGGCGAAGGTCCCAACACCCGCACCGACCCGCTCACGCTGGGCCTGCCGGGAACGCTGCCCACGCTCAACTTTGAAGCCGTCGAGAAAGCCATCATGTTCGGGCTGGCGCTCAACTGCGACGTCTCGGGGTTCACCCAGTTTCACCGCAAAAACTACTACTATCCCGACGCGCCCAAGAACTTCCAACTTTCGCAATACGACCGCCCGATTGCCCGGAACGGCTGGCTCGAGGTGAACGGGACCCGCATCGGCATCACCCGCGCCCATTTGGAGGACGACGCCGGAAAACTGATTCACCCGGCCTACACGGATTACTCGCTGCTCGACCTCAACCGCGCCGGAATGCCGCTCATCGAGATGGTCACGGAACCCGAAATTAGGAGCGCGGACCAGGCTCGAGAGTTTCTGAACATCGTGCGCTCCATCGCGCAAGCGCTCGGCGTGTCCGACGCTAACCCCGAAGAAGGCAAGATGCGCTGCGATGTGAACGTGTCCATCCACCGCCCTGGGGAGCCGTTTGGCACCAAAGTGGAAGTCAAGAACCTGAACAGTTTCAAAAGCGTGGCCAGGGCGCTCGAGTACGAGATTGAGCGCCAAACCAAAGTGCTCGAGCGCGGCGGCAAAATCGCTCAGGACACGATGGGCTGGGACGAGGGTGGCCAGAAAACTTACGTCATGCGAACCAAAGAGGGCGAGGCCGACTACCGCTACTTTCCCGAACCCGATTTGCCGCCCCTGAACATCACCCCGGAGATGATTGCCAGGGTTCGGGCCAAAATGCCGGAGCTTCCAGCGGCTAAGGAAGCGCGGTTCAGGGCGCAGGGGGTGCGTGAAGCCGACACCCACACGGTGGCCTACAGCGTGTCGCTCTCGAGTTTTCTGGACTGTGCGCTCGAGGGGTACTCGGGAAAGCCGCAGAATCTGGTGAACTGGATGGTGGGTGACGTGAGCGGTCATTTAGCGGCGCAGGCGCTGGACATCTCACAGAGTGCGCTCAAGCCGTCTCACCTCCGCAATTTGGTCGAGCTGATTGACGAGGGGACGATTTCGGGCAAGATGGCCAAAGAGCTGCTGCCGGAGGTGATGACGGGTTTTGAGCCTCGAGCGCTGGTTTCCGAGCGCGGCTTAGCCGTGGTCACGGACACCGGGGCCATTGACGCGGCCATTGACGCGGTGATGGCGGGCAACTCAAAGGTGCTCGAGCAGATTAAAGGGGGCAACCTCAAGGCGGTGAACTCGCTCTTTGGGCAGGTGATGAAAGCGATGGGCGGCAAAGCCCAACCCGAGCTGGTGCGCGATTTGCTCAACGCCAAGTTGGGTTTGTAGGTTACTCGAGGGCCTTCATTTCAAATTCAAATCGGTCCAAAAAGCGCACTTGTGGTCGCTCGAGAAGGTCGTGCTCGAGGTCACACCGCCGGGACTGAAGCTCTGCACGCTGCCCACGGCGGGGTCAAAGGGTTTCCAGGCGCTGTTCTGGCTCGAGGGATTTCCCGACTTGATGAAGTTCACCCAGGCGAGGCTGAAGGCGTCCGAGAGCTGGCGCTGCTGGGGCGAGAACTGCGCTGGGTCGGCCAGACCGACGAGTGGCGTCTGGAAGGCGTAAACCAGACCGCTCGAGTGAAACGCGCCCAGTCCGGGCAGGTCGGACGGAGACTTGAGACTCGTGACGGCCTTGGGGTCGTTGAACTCAAATTGGTAGACAGGGACGTACTTGGACAGGGCCGAGGCCACGTTCAGGGCCGGACAGGAAAACATCGCGTCGGTGAACACGGTGGCAAAAGCCAGCGCAGGTGTGCCGTAGTTGCGGTAGGGATACTGCCCCAGCACCTGCCCATTCTTAGCCACCCCGACGAGCAGGCCGCTGCCACCCCAGTACAGCACCGGGGTCACGGGCTTGCCCCTTGGGGCAATGAGCGAGATGAACAGCCGTCCCTCGTCGTGGTTGCTGCCGCCCAGCACCGGAACCCGGTTGAACTTGCCCTGAGCAAAAGCGTCGGCCAGGGTGAGGGGCAACACGCTCGAGCGGTATACCGGAGACCACACCAGGTTGCCCGCCCCACGCACGCCCGAAACCTTAGTTCCGGCGATTTTTGCGGCGCTCACCCGGCGCAGACAGGCCATGTCCCCTGTTTTACAGCCCAGCTTGACCGCGTACTTGAGGTTTCGGTTGGACGCCTCAGCCAGCGTGACCGTGTTGTTGGGACTCGAGCACAGGCCGCTCTGGATAATGGCTTTTTGGAACAGTCCACTCGAGAGCGGCGAGGCCAGATGTCCACACACGCTCATCCCGCCCGCCGATTCACCTGCGATAGTCACATCCGCCGGGTTGCCCCCGAAGCGCGCGATGTTGCGCTGCACCCAGCCCAGAGCTGCCTGCTGGTCGAGAATACCGTAGTTTCCCGAGCTTCCCTGAGCAGATTCAGCGTTTAAACCCGGCAGGGCCAGGAACCCCAGCGACCCCAGGCGGTAGTTGAGCGTGACCGCTACGATGCCGTGCTTCTCGACCAGCACGCTCGGGTCGTACTCGCTTCCCGCGCCGGAGGTGAAGCCGCCGCCGTGAATCCAGACCATTACGGGCAGTTTGGCGCTCGAGCTGGCCGCTTTGGGCGCGTACACGTTCAGGTACAGGCAATCCTCGTTGCCCTGCACGGTTCCTTTGGGTTCCTCGAACAGGCCCGAGGCAATCTGAGTACACACGCTGCCAAACTGGGACGCGTCTCGAGGACTCGTCCCAGCTGCCGCAGTCTGGGGCGGCTTCCAACGCAACTCGCCCACGGGGGGCGCAGCGTAGGGAATCCCTTTAAAGCTCGAGACGCTGCTTTGCCGACCCACCACGGCTCCGCCCTCGGTCTGCACAGTCTGCAAAGTGACGGCTTGCTGCGCGTGGGCGGCGCAAACGGCGAGGGCGAATAAAAGCAGGCTCGAGCGCGTGGTCAATGTCATAAATCTCCAGGAAACCAGGAAAGAGGACGAGGGATAAAACGGTCTGGGAGAGGCTGCTCGATGAATAGAAGTTTCTAGAATATTAAACTGTTCCACTCCAATATAGACCGTTTCAAATCCTGTTTTCTCAAGTTTTGAGGTGAGGTCCGCTTTCACTCGAACCGCCTTCATCAAAGCCTCTGAACAGCCCTCGAGCGCCCTTACGCCTGCTAATCTGACCCTATGGAATACCGGCAACTGGGCAGCACAACTTTGAACGTCTCGAGCATGGGTTTTGGCGCGTGGGCCATCGGCGGCAGTTGGGGCGAGGTGAGCGAGGACAGCGCGATGGCGGCGCTGCACGCGGCGCTCGACGCGGGAACCAACTTTTTCGACACCGCCGACGTCTACGGCGACGGGCGCAGCGAACGGCTGCTGACCCGGTTGCGCCGTGAGCGCATCGAACCCTTTTTTGTGGCCACCAAAGCGGGTCGCCGCCTGCCCGCGCAGACGGTGGAGGGTTACTCGAGCGCCAATCTGCGCGCCTGGGTCGAGCGCAGCCTGCGAAACCTCGAGCGTGAAACTTTGGATTTGCTGCAACTGCACTGCCCGCCTTCGGAGTTGTACAAGCGTGACGATGTTTTTGAAATGCTCGAGGACTTGAGGAAAGAGGGTTTGATTCGTCATTACGGCGTGAGTGTGGAAAAGGTGAGCGAGGCTCTGGACGCGCTCGAGAGAGGCGGCGTGGAGGTGGTCCAAATCATCTTCAACCTGTTTCGCCTCAAACCCGCCGAGGAATTCTTTGCGGCGGCGAAAGCTAAAAACGTGGGCATCATCGCTCGAGTGCCGATGGCCAGCGGTCTGCTGACCGGCAAAATCACGCGTGAAACAAACTTCGCCCCTGACGACCACCGTAACTTCAACCGCCACGGCGAGTCCTTCGATGTGGGCGAGACCTTCTCGGGCGTGGATTTCGAGACGGCGTTAACGGCGGTAGATGAACTCAAAGAACTCGTGCCAGCGGGCATGACCCTGGCCCAGTTCGCCCTGCGCTGGATTTTGATGTTTCCCGAGGTAAGCTGCGCCATTCCAGGAGCCAAAACCCCTGAGCAAGCCCAGCAGAACGCCTCGAGCGCGGATTTTCCTGCCTTGAGTGACACGGTGATGACGCAAGCTCGAGCGATTTACGACGCCCGTATTCGTAATCTGGTACAGGACCGTTGGTAGGCTTCATCTCATCCCCACTCGAGCTAAGATAAACTCCAATCATGATGCACGCTCGAGCACTCCTATGGCTGACTTTTCCGCTGCTGCTGGTGGCCTGCCCCGCGCAGAATGCGGCAACCTTGACGGGTCTAAAAACATATGACGTGGGCGCAGCAGGCGACCACAGAGGGGGCCTCATCAGCTACGACCCGGCCAAATTCGGCCTGCCCCCTTCGGGGGGTCCACACAACCCGGCGTGGCAAAACTGCGGCGTTTACGACAAACCCATCGCCACCGAACACGCGGTTCACTCGCTCGAGCACGGCGCGGTGTGGATTGTGTATCAGGAAAGCCTGCCGAGTACCGAACTCGATACGCTCAAAAGCTACGTCAAGGACAAGACCTACACCCTGCTCTCGCCGTATCCCAAGTCGCTCAGTGGCGTGGCTACGCCCGCGCTGCCCACCCCCATCGTGGTCTCAGCCTGGGGCGTGCAGAAGGGCTACTCGAGCGCTGACCCGGAAATCAAAACCTTTATCGAAAAATACGCGGTGGGGTCGGATAGCAAAGCTCCCGAAAAAGGCGCTCAGTGCGTGGACGCCATAGACACTCCTGACGAGAGGGCGCAGTAACCATGAGCCGCGAAAGCTTGCTCGAGCGGCTCGAGCACGGTTTGGACGGTCTGGAAACGCTGCTGGTCGGCAGCACCCCGGCGCAGCTTGGGCGGCGCACACCCGAGGGCAAGTGGTCGGCGCACGAGAACCTGGCCCACCTGGGCCGCTATCACGAAATCACGCTCGAGCGCCTGGACCGTATTTTAGCGGGTGCCGAGGCTCCCCGCATCAACCGTTACCGCGCCGAGGACGACCCCGAGGCGTCTTCGTGGCTCGACATGCCCACCGGCGGGGTAGTGGGCGAGATGCGCGAGGTCCGGCGCGTCCTTTTTGAACGCTTTTTGCGCCTGACCTCCACTGACCTCGAGCGGCTGGGCATCCATCCACTCTTCGGCCCGCTCACGCTGCGGGGGTGGCTCGAGTTCTTTCTGGTCCACGAGGGGCATCACCTGTACCTGGCGCTGCTGCGGCTGGGCGAGGCTCGAGCGGCAGAAACTGTGACAGAAGCGGCAGCAGAGCGAGAGGCTGAGTCTACGACGGTGAGCGCAGAAGACTGGGATTTGAGCGATGAAAGGTGAGCCATCGGCCAGCCCCCAAATTTGCGTGTCCCTCGAGCTTTCCTGAAGTCTGAAATCTGAAATCTGAAGTTCTATGACCCTGCTCAAACGCCTGTCCCAATCCCCGCTCGAGCTGATTTTGGCCCTGAGCCTGCCCTTTATCTGGTTTGGCGGTCTGGGGGCCACACCGTGGTGGGTTTTGCCGCTGTGGACAGGGGCGCTGCTGCTGCGCCGCCTGGACAACGGGCGGCGCATGGTCGCGGTTCCGACGCTCGTTCTCATCGCCTTCGGGCTGTCGCTGTTCTTTTACCCGGACCCGTGGGGCATGGTCACGGAGTTTTTCAAACTCCTCGCCGTAGGCGTGGGGCTTTACCTCGCTTACGGGGCGCTGCTCGAGGGTTCGGGGTTCGGGCTGGTTTTGCTGGCCCCCATGCTGATTTTTCACCCCCACCCGCTGGGTCTGGGTGTGATGCTGATTGCGCTCCTGGCGCTGGGTGAGGCGTCCATGCGCGGCAAGGGCGGGGTGCGCTCGAGCCGCGCCCTGCCGCTTTTGATGGGCTTGGTGGTGGCGGTGAGCCTGCTTTCTGCGTTGCTGCCTCGAGCGGGTCTGACCCTGCGTGCACCCCCGCGTGGTGAATCGGCGGCCCCGAATGCTCCCACCCAGCTCGAGCCGACCCCCCCCGCCACCCGACCTCCGGTAGCTCCAGCTCGAGAAAGCGTGACCTACCAATTGCCTGCGGGTCAGGACCCGGTTCCCGAATGGGTCAAAGTCCTCATCCAGTTGAGCCTTTCGCTGGTGATGGCCACCAGTGCGGTGCTGTTCGGCCTCCTCGTGTGGCGCTCCGGGCAGCTTCCCGGCGGCGCTCGAGTGAAATTGTGGCACTTCGTTTTTCTGGGCGCGGTGTTCGCCTTCGCCGCCATGCTGCTGCTCTACCTCGCGCTCAGCACCGGAAACACCCTCGCTGGTAGCCCCACAACTCCCAGCGCGCTGCCTGATGGGAGCACTCCGCCCTCGAGCGTGGTTTCCTTGAGCGCCGATTCACCAGCGGTGCGGGTTTACGCTTTCATCAGCTACTTCTTGCTCTTCGCACTGCCGCTGCTGCTGGCCTTTCTGCTCTACGGCGTGTGGACCCTGTGGCGTTTCCGGCCTCAACACCCCGAGCCGCCCGCGCTGACCGTCAAAGCTGAGGTCGCGCTCGAGCCAGGGGTGATTCCACCGCTCGACCCCGACACCGTGAGGGCGCTGTACGCGCGCTTCCTTACGCACATGAAGGCGCGCGGACTCATTCGCCTGGAGAGCGAAACCCCCTGGGAGTTCTGGCGCACAGTTTCAAAAGCGCACCCGGAACTCGAGGCCGATGCCCACGCGCTTACCTGGGCTTACATGCCGGTGCGCTACGGCAACCTGCCGGACCGTGAAGGCTTCGAGGCCGCGCTCAGGGCGCTCGAGCATCTGGAGAGTTTGCGGTGGGAAAACAGTGCGAACGCACCAACCCCTTCCTGAACAGAGGGCGCTCGAGCGATTCATACCCTTCTGCTAAATTTGAACCTTTGACTGCTTTGTGCTACACTCTTTTCTTGCCGCTCGAGGGGTGCCGTTTGGCCCAAGCTCTTCGATGTCGGGACTTCATAAATTCAGAGAGGAATCAATCATGGCTTTAACCGCACCCGCCGTCGCCGCCGTTGTACAGGAGCACGCCCAGAGCGAGAAGGACACCGGAAGCACTTACGTGCAGGTCGCCCTGCTCACGGCCCGCATCAACAAGCTCAGCAGCCACTTGAATGCCAACCGCAAGGACAAGCACGGTCAGCGCGGCCTGCAAATCATGGTGGGTCAGCGCCGCCGCCTGCTCAAGTACCTCGAGCGCACCGCTTTTGAAGACTACATCGCGCTCACCGACAAGCTGGGCATTCGCCGCACCCAGGCCACCCTGCGCTGAACCGCACCTCAGTTAGGCCAAGTTGTACAAAAAGTCCGCCTCGAGCGGGCTTTTTTCGTTTACACCAAATTCTTGAGTGCTGTGTGATAATACGCTGACAAATGGGTTAGAATAGGTCCATACTGAATGTGTTTGACCGCTCGAGCACTCAGGAGGAATTCATGAACAAACTTTTTCTACTTATGGGGATGGCCTTGCTGATGGGTGCTTGTACCTCGCCTGCACCCGCTCCCATCGTCGAACCTCCCCTTGTTGTCGCGCCTGACTTTAGCAGTTTGGTCGGCACCTGGACCGGTCCCTGGACCGGGGAGAGCGGCTTGCTCAAAGACCAGTCGGGAACGGTTTCCCTCACGGTCGCACCTGACGGCAAGGTGAGCTGCACGCTTACTCAGAAATCTACCGCTGGAGGGGTCATTCCCGACTCGACCAGCGCTTGTGGCGGCACGTTGGTGCTCAACACCAGCACCCCACCTTCGGTTGCCATTGACCTCAAGTACACTTATCCAAAAAATCCCGAAGTCAGTGCCACCGGGTCCGCTCGAGTGTATTTCAAGGACACCGCCAAAAACATCATCGGGGCGCTCAACAACGTGGTGACGGGAACCGCTGGCCCCGGCCAGTTCTCGGATGAACTGGGCAACTTGTACTTCGAGTTGAGCAAGTAGATTTTCAGCCACCAGACCTCACTTTGCGGCTCGAGCGCAATTTAAAGCATTTTTCACTATCATTGCGCCACCTACACTTCGTTCCGTCTGGCTCCATTTTCGTAAAAGGTGCCCTCCTGTTGTTACTCATGTTAGTCGGGAAATATCTCGCCCCTGGCTCAATACTTCCGCAAGATGCTTTAAAGCAGGAACACTCAAGTTCGAGTGTTCCTGCTTTTTTAGGCTCCAGCTCCAGCGTCAGTCTCCCAGCGTCAGCAGGGCGACCTGGAGTCCCTCGGTGTAAGTCGGGTGAGCCAGCACCGCGTCGCGCACCACGGTGTAGGGTGCTTTGAGCAGCATCAAGCTCGAGAGCAGATGAACGAGTTCTCCAGCGTGGGCCAGCAACAGGGTCGCGCCCAGAATTTCCTGGGTCTGCGGACTCACCAGAATTTTAATGAAGCCCCGGGTGTTGCCTTCCTGCACCGCTCGAGCCACCCGAGTCGCTGGAATCTGCGCCACTTTGTATTCCAGACCCTGCTTTTTAGCCTCGGTTTCACTCAGGCCCACCCGCGCCAGCTCGGGGTCGGTCCAAATGCCGTAGGGAACGAGCCGCGCGGTGGTGCGGGTGCCGTCTCCGATGAACTGATTTTCCAGAATGCGGTAGTCGTCGTAACTGGTCGAGGTGAGCTGAAGTCCGGGGCGGATGTCGCCGCTGAGAAAGAGACCAGGAGCTTTAGTTTCGAGCCGGTCATCGCACTCGAGCGCTTTAGTGCCGTCCAGGCCCAGCGTCTCGAGTCCCAGGTCATGTGTGTTGGGCTTGCGGCCCGCCGCCACGAAGAGGTGGCTACCCTGTAAAACGGTGCCGTTCTCGGGCGTGAGCATCACGCCATGT
>Ga0209100_1002383_pt1 | contig 11779 bp, 9 predicted proteins | sample lystaG_FD_185480 | JGI IMG/M metagenome (GOLD analysis project Ga0209100, IMG submission 185480) | Glacier valley bacterial and archeal communities from Borup Fiord, Nunavut, Canada, to study Microbial Dark Matter (Phase II) -... | ecosystem: Environmental > Aquatic > Freshwater > Ice > Glacier ...
GAGCCGTGAGCAATGAGTAATGAGCAAGCTCGAGCAAATGCCTAAGCGACTCAAAACTCAGAACCCACAACTCAAAACTTCTAAGTAGACCCACACATCCCCACACCTAAAGAGTGCCCGATTCCTCGGGAAGAGCGGTGGTACCGCGCCACAGTGTTTCAGAAAGAAACACAGGCGTCCGCTCGAGAGGGTCGGGCTGTTTTTGTTTTTGGGCCGCAAATTTCAGGTTTGAACCGGGAGAATCATATGAACGAGAACACCGCCAACACCCACAAGAGTGCAGAGGCCGATTTACCGCTCGAGTGGCGCGAAACGCCCTTCTTTGACACCAGCATCTTCTGGATGGCAAGGCAACCGCTCGACGTGGGCGCGCTGCGTGGAAACCTGCTTGACCGCTCTGGACTCGAGCAAGAGCGTACCGAGCTGAAAGAAGCGCTGAGTGACCCTGAACTGGACGCCGAGGAGCGCGCCGAGCTACAGGAAATGCTCGAGGAACTGGAACTCGAGGCCACCGAGGAGAGTGAGGCGCTCGAGGCGTTGCCTCCCCAACGCGAAATCATTCCCGGCTGGTACTTTCAGGTTCGAGTCACCTTCGGTCAGTTTCTGCCCACGCCCGAGGCGGCCCGCCAGCTCATCCGGGACCGCATCCGGGGCTGGAACCTGCCTCCCATCATTTTGTTTCACGACACCCCTCGAGAAGCTCCGGTGTGGCTCACCAAATCCGAACGCCGTAAGCTGCTGGCCGAGTTCGACGCCGTACCCCTGCTCGAGCAACCCGAAGGTGAGGAACGCGCGTTTCTGCGCTTTTACAAGCCGCTCAGCGAAAGCGCCGCGCTGGGCGTGGAGATTATGGACGTGGCGCACCGTAGCGAGTTCGTGACCGTCACGGGTGCCCCCAACGACCCTCTAAAAACCCTGGTAGGAAGGCGCGGCACGCTTTCGATGCTCGAGAACCCCAATGAGGATAGCCAGAGTGACGACTGGGAAACCCTGTCTGCGGGTGTGGTCTCGCTCGAGGGAAGCACCCTGCGGGTCGGCACCTTGCAGCTCGAGGTGATGCCGGGGCAGGAAATTAACGGTGTCGCCTTCGATTCAGCGTACTGGACCGAAGCGAGCACGGGTAAAGCATTTGACCTCAACCTCGACCCAAAGGAAGCGGGGTGAGAGCGCTCGAGCAGATGCCGATTGCAGGACGCGAACGGGTGTGTTGCTACATCACCCGAGGGCGCGAGCTTTTGGTCTTCGAGCACGACCAGAAATACGACGATGGAGCCGTGGGAATTCAAGTGGTGGGCGGCGGTGTGGATGAGGGCGAAACCCTCGAGCAAGCGGCCCTGCGTGAAACCTTCGAGGAATCTGGATTAGTGCTCGAGCAGGCGGTCTTTCTGGGCACGACCCGACGCGTGGTTATGGATTATTCATCACAGCCCGAGTGGGTTGGAAAAGTCGCAGTGCGGCACTATTTCTGGCTCGAGGCCCCACCGGAAACGCCGAATAGCTGGAGTCACACCGTCTCGAGCGGCGAGTTAGATAAGGGAATGGTTTTTCACCATCGGTTCGTGGCACTCGAGAATGTAGATTTGGTGTTTGAGATGGGGGAAATGCTCGAGCGTCTGAAAATGATTATGGAGTGTGGGTCTGGTGTAGACCTCCTCTTTCTTGGAGATGATTTAATAGGATTAATTGAATTGGAATTTGAACGTGATTCAATCTGTCATGGAACTATGTTAACTACCAATGAATTTGAGAAAATACGTCCTACGTTCAAAGAAGTTTATAAATGTATAAATTATAACGAAGCAAAAGGTATATTACTTCTTAGGGAATTATTTAGTCGTAATATTCGCCTTATTAATACTAGGGTTGGCAAACCCAATTCAGATTTCTTCTTTACTATTAGCAGGGATTCGGATTTAAGTGTTAGTGAGGTGTCGATGGTATATACTAACTTAGAAAATATTTGGGACAATATTAATTTAATGGAATCTGGCCTACACAGAGATTTTTTGATTTATTTGGCTGGAGCGCAAAGAGCACCTGCGACAGACCTTGAATATTGGTCATCGCTTTGACTGGAGCAAACTCATGAATGAACTGCCCAAATCCTACGAACCCCAAACCCTCGAGCTGCGCTGGGCCGCTAAGTGGAGCAATGAACCCTTCCGGGCCGACGCCACCAGTGGCAAGCCGCCCTACACTATCGTCATGCCGCCGCCTAACGTGACCGGGAGTATGCACCTGGGAACCGCGCTGGTGAACACCATCATTGACACCCTGATTCGGTACAAGCGCATGGCAGGCTTCGAGGCGCTGTACCTGCCCGGAACCGACCACGCGGGCATTGCCACCCAGGTTCTGGTCGAGCGCGACCTCAAGAAGGAAGGATTGACCCGCCACGACCTGGGGCGCGAAAAGTTCCTCGAGCGGGTGTGGCAGTGGAAGGAGCGCAGCGGGGGCGAGATTATGGGCCAGCTCAAGCGACTGGGCGCGTCTGCCGATTACACGCGGGAGCGCTTCACCCTCGATGCGGGCGTCTCGAGGGCGGTGCGTCACCAGTTCGTCAAGCTGTATCACGAGGGGCTGGCCTACCGAGGCGAACGCATCGTCAACTGGGACGTGGTGGCCCAGACCACGGTGAGCGACCTCGAGATTGACCGCAAAGAGCAAAAAAGCCAGATGCACACGCTCTCGTATAAGCTCGAGGACGCTTTGAGCGCAGCCAGCAACGGCGAGGCCGGAGAGATTCGGATTGCCACCCAGCGCCCGGAAACCATTTTTGCCGACGTGGCCATCGCGGTTCACCCCGAGGATTCGAGGTTCAGGCATCTGGTGGGTCAAAAAGCCCGAATCCCGCTGACGGACCGCTATATTCCTATTATCGAGGATGAGGCCGTGGAGATGGATTTCGGGGTGGGCGCGCTCAAAATTACCCCGGCCCACGACCCCACCGACTGGGAGATTGGCGCACGGCACAGCCTCGAGCACCCCAGCGTGATTGACCTGAGCGGCAACCTCAGCAACCCCGAACTCACGCCCGCCCAGTTTGTGGGCCTCGAGCGTTTCGCGGGCCGTAAAGCGGTGGTTAGGGCGCTCGAGGAATCCGGCGATTTGGTCGAAACCCTGGATTACAAGGTGGCACTGGGCATCTCGAGCCGCACCGGTTCGGTGGTGGAACCCATCGTGAGTACCCAGTGGTTCGTGCATATGAAGCCGCTGGCAGACCGCGTGCTCGAGGGGCTGGACAAGGGCGACATGACCCTGTACCCGGAGCGTCACCTCAAAATCAACATTGATTGGCTCGAGAATATCCGCGACTGGAACATCTCGCGGCAACTGTGGTGGGGCCACCAGATTCCAGCCTGGTTCGACGACGAGGGCAACATTTTTGTGCCCCCGCTCGAGAACCCCGACGCCGACCCGGTTCACCCCGAGGGAAAGCCACTCCACCGCGACCCGGACGTGTTCGACACCTGGTTCTCGAGCAACCTGTGGCCCTTTTCCACCTTAGAGTGGCCGAACACGGCCTCCGAGGATTACCGCAAGTTCTACCCCACCGCGCTGATGGTCACGGGCTACGACATCCTGTTTTTCTGGGTGGCCCGGATGCAGATGATGGGCTATCACTTCACCGGGAAGGCCCCGTTCAAGCAAATTCTGCTGCACGGCCTGTACCTGGACACGAAGGGTCAGAAGATGTCCAAGACCAAAGGAAACGGCCTGGACCCGCTCGAGCTGATAGACACTTATGGCGCGGACGCCTCGAGATTCGCGCTGGCTTACTTGGCCACCGGTGGGCAGGACATTCGCCACGACCCCAGAAGGTTCGAGCAGGGGCGTAATTTTGCCAATAAATTGTGGAACGCGGCTAGGTTTGTGATGATGAACCTGAGCGAAGCTCAGGAGCAAACGTCGAACGTCGAACGTCTGGGGGAAGCTGTGAACTCAGTGACGACCTCGAGCGCTAGCCAGCCCACCCTCTCACTCTCAAACCCTGTCTTGGACAAAGCGGCACTGTCTTGGCCCAACTTCAGCACCTCACGGGCTGGGCCGCCTATCGGGCCTGTCCGCCCAACCCTCACGCTTGCGGACCGTTGGATTCTCTCGCGCTTCAACGAAACCGTGAAGGTCGTGACCACGCAGCTCGAGGCCCTCGACCTGGGCGCGGCCATTCGCACCGCCTACACCTTCGCCTGGGACGAGTTCTGCGACTGGTACATCGAAGCAAGCAAGCCTGCCCTCAAAAGCGGAAACTCGAGCACCAGAGAGACCATTTTGAGCGTACTCGAGGGCATTCTCAAATTACTTCACCCGGTGATGCCGTTCATCACCTCCGAGATTTACGAATCTCTGGGCCACAAGCGCCAGATTGCGGTTCACAGTTGGCCCAAGTACGACCCCGCGCTCGAGGACGCCCAGGCCACCCATGCCTTTGACATTCTGCGCGACGCGGTGAACGCGGCCCGCAGCCTGAAGAGTGAATTAGGGGTGTCGCCACAGGAAAAGGTGAGTGTGGCGCTCGAGGGCGAGAACACTGCGCTGGTGCGTGAAAACGCCTACGTGGTGGAAGGCATTGCCCGTGTGAATCTGGTGCAGTCTCTCGAGGGCCGCACCCTGAGCTTCGTGACGCCGAGTGTGACGTTGAAAGCCGCGCTCGAGGGCACCGTGGACGTGCAGGAGTGGCTGGGCCGCTCGAGGAAAAAGCTATCCGAACTCGAGAAGCAGATTGCACAGGCCCAGGGGAAGCTCTCGAACGAGGGCTTCGTGAAGAACGCACCCGAAGATGTGCTCGAGGAGGAGCGCCGCCGGGTGGCCGACTTTACAGCACAGAAAGAACGGCTCGAGGGCGTGCTGGCCCAGTTTGAATGATTAGACTTCTTTCAGAAGTGGCAATAAGCAATGAGCAATATCTGACACGTCATAGGAATCGGACTTATGAAAGAGGTCAATTGCATGGAGAGGGAGGTGGTAAACTAAACTCATGAACCTGCTCGAGACCAGAACCACCGCGTCAGAGCTGCTCTCATCAGACTTGCCCTACCGCTTCACGGTGGAGCAGTTTACGGACATGCTCGAGTCTGGCGTACTGCCACAGGACGAACATTTTGAGCTGCTTGAAGGAGTGATTTATCCCTTGAGTCCCATCTTCGACGGTCATTACGCGGGCGTGACCCAACTTGTCAACGAGCTGATACTCAAACTCTCGAGCGCGGTGATGGTCTCGCCTCAAAATCCTATCGCTATCGGTGAGCGGCTCAGTTTTCCACAGCCCGATTTGACCGTCATCCGGCGTGAACGCTATACCGCCAAAATTCCCACGCCCGAAGAAGTGATTCTGGTGGTCGAGGTCAGCGACGCCACGCTGCTCAAGGACCGCAGCCTCAAGACTCCACTGTATGCCCGTCACGGAATTCCCGAATATTGGATTTTGGATGTTAAAGCTAACCGTCTCGAGGTGTACCGCGACCCTCACGGAGAGGAGTACCGCAGCAAGAAAATTCTGCTCGAGGGCGAGTTTGCCACCCTGCTCGAGTTCCCAGACGTTTTGATTCAGTGGTGGTGAGAAAAAGCTCGAGTTGAACCCGAAAGGGCGCACGGTAAGCGCCCTTTTTTCATGTCCGCTCGAGCCTTGTTACCCTCGAGCGTACGTCTAGACAAGATTACAATTTTGGTACTTTAAGAAGATTACAATTTCTATCACTTATTGTGAAGGGAGCCGGACATGAGCGACATCGAAACCTTAAAAAAAGCAAAACCTCCGTTTGAAGCCATCCTGGCCGACATTCACCGTTACTCGAGCGAGGGCATCGAGCAGATTCCCGAGGGTGAGCTGGATTTGTACAAGTGGTACGGCATCTATCCACAGCGGCCCCAGGAGGATAATCACCTGATGCTGCGGGTCAAAGTGCCGGGGGGCGCTCTGTCGGGTGATGCGCTGCGCGTGGTGGCCCAGATTGCCGACGACTTCGGACGCGGCTTCCTCGACGTTTCAGACCGTCAGGCGTTTCAGTTTCATTATCTTCGGCTCGAGAACATTCCCGAAATTTTTGATAGGCTCGAGGCCGTGGGGCTGCACACGCGTGGGGCCTGCGGCGACACCGTGCGGGCCATCATCACCAGCCCGATTGCAGGATTGGACGCCCGAGAAGTGTTCGATGTCGGTCCCCTCTCGAGAGAAATGGACGCCACCTTCTCCGGCAACCCCGACTATCAGGACCTACCGCGCAAGTACAAGGTCAGCATCACCGGAACTCCCCAGCTCGAGGGGATTCACCTCATCAACGACCTCAGCTTTCTGGCCCACGAGGTGAACGGCCCAGGCGGTCAAAAACGGGTGGGGTTTGATGTCTGGGTCGGCGGTGGCCTGGGCGCGGTGGCTTTCTTGGCCAAGCGTTTAGGCGTGTTCATTGCGCCCGAAGAGGTGCTCGAGGTGACGCACGCCATCACCAGTGCGTACCGCGACCACGGGTACCGCAAGAACCGCAAGCAGAGCCGCCTGAAGTATCTGCTCAAGGATTTGGGTCCAGAGAAGTTCCTCGAGATTGTGGAAATCGAATACTTGAAGCGCACTCTCGAGCGGGGACCCGCCGCGCCCGTGGCCCCCAACGGCGGGGTGGACGTGCTGGGTGTTAACCCACAGAAGGATGGTCGCTTTTACGTGACCGTGGCCACCACCGTGGGCCGCATCTCGCCCGATAAAGCTCGAGCGCTAGCCGACATCGCTGAAAAATACGGCAGCGGTGAGATTCGCACCACCGCGTACCAGAACATGCTGATTCCCAACGTGGCTGCTCCAGACCTGGAAGCCGTGACAAAGGCGCTCGAGGGCCTCGAGCTGGCTCCCAAAACCACCCTGCGCGGCACTACCATCGCCTGCACCGGGAACCAGTTTTGCAGGCTGGCCCTCACCGAGACCAAGGCCCACACCGCCTCACTGATTGACGCGCTCGAGAGCAAGTACAGCGCTCTGGACGTGCCCGTAACCATCAACCTGACCGGCTGTTCCAACGCCTGTACCCGCTATCAGGTCGCGGATTTGGGCTTCATGGGCGCAAATCACCTGGGCGAGGAAGTCTTTCAAGTTCACCTGGGTGGCTCACTCGGTCAGGCGCAGCGCCTGGGGGCCAAACTTAAAGGGCGCATCCCCGCCGAGCAGCTCACGCAGTACGTGGACGGCGTGCTCGAGCAGTTTGGGCGCGACAAGCAGCCGCTCGAGAGCTTCACCAATTTCGTGGACCGCATCGGAGGCGAGCACTTTTCGCCCGAAGTCATTTTGGCCCCCACTCCCGTAAAAGAGGCGGTCCTGGCATGAACGTACACTCGAGAGGGCAAGACGGGCAGGTCATGTGGTTCACCGGGCTTTCCGGTGCGGGCAAAACCACGCTGGTTTACGCGCTCGAGGGGAAACTGCTCGAGGCGGGACGCAAAGTGCAGATTCTGGACGGCGACTTGGTGCGCGAGAATCTGAGCAAGGGTCTGGGTTTTTCAAAGGAGGACCGCGACACCAACGTGCGCCGCATCGGGTTCGTGGCCGGGTTGCTGGCTCAGCACGGCGTGACCGTGTTGGTGAGCGCCATCAGCCCCTACCGTGACACCAGGGACGAGGTTCTGGCCACCTTTGCCCGCAAGCTCGAGGTGTTTGTAGACGCCAGCCTCGAGACCGTGACCGCACGCGATGTCAAGGGGCTTTACCTCAAGGCCATCGCTGGAGAAATTGCACACTTCACTGGGGTTTCGGACCCTTACGAGGCTCCTTTAAGCCCGGACCTGCACCTGCGAACAGACCGCTCGAGCGTGTCCGAGTGCGTCTCGAGGCTGCTGGGCGCGTTGGGTGTGCGCGAGGCCGTAGGCGCATGAACACCGCCCTGGAGGGTGTAGAAACTGCTCCTTTCACGCCCGAGACCTCCCCGCTCGAGGTCATAACGTGGGCACTCGAGACCTATCCAGACATTGCCATGCCCAGTGCCTTCAACCTGAACGGCGTGGTGCTGCTCGACTTGGCCGCTCGAGCTGGATACCGGGGCAAGGTTTTGTTTGTGGACACCGGCTATCACTTTCCGGAAACCTTGCAAACACGGGACGCGCTGGCCCAGCGTTACCCTCAGCTCGAGTTCAAAACCTTAAACGCGAATTTGCCGGACACCGCGCAGTATCTCGAGGATGTGGACGGCTGCTGCGCGGTTAGAAAGGTGGGGCCACTCAACGACTACCTCGAGCAGAGCGGGCCGAGCGCACTGCTCAACGCCCGCTCGAGGGAACAGGCCAGCACTCGAGCCGAGATTCCCTTTGTAGAAACCGGCAAGCGCACCCGTATCAACCCCCTGGCCCACTGGACCCGCGAAATGCTCGAGGCTTACGCGCTCGAGCACGACTTGCCCGTGAATCCGCTGTACTGGGACGGCTTTTTAAGTGTTGGTTGTTGGCCCTGCACAAGGGCGGTGCGCCCCGGCGAAGACGCTCGAGCGGGCCGCTGGGCCGGGAAAGGAAAAGTGGAATGTGGTTTATGGGTGGGGGAAAAAGCAGTTTGACCCAATCTTTTGTAGGGGCGAGTGGCGGCCTAGCCCGTGAGGTGCTGAAGTTAGGCCAAGACAGCAGTTCGCCCAACCCGCTCGAGCCAAAGCCTTCCTAAAACCCCAAATACTCGAGCCACACAATCAAACGAATAACACAGGAGCTAAAAAATGACCTCTTTGGTAATGAGTCCCCTTCCCACGCCGCTCGGCGGAACTCTGGTCAATGGAATCCTTGAGCGTGACCCTTCCGAGTACGCTCACCTGAGCATCCTGGACCTAAGTGCGCGTCAGTACGCCGACCTCGAGCTGATTGCCACCGGGGTGTACTCGCCCCTGAGCGGCTTTCTGGGTCAGGCTGATTATTTCAGTGTGATAGAGCGGATGCGGCTCTCAAACGGCACACCCTGGAGCGTTCCCATCACATTAGGCGTCTCGAGCAAGGATTCTGCACGTCTGAACGGCCTGATTGCCCTGAAATTTGAAGGCGAAATCGTGGGCACGCTCGAGATTTCAGAGAAATACGCACCCGACAAGGCACTCGAGTCCCGTGAGGTCTACCGCACCGAAGATGCCGAGCACCCCGGCGTGGCGGCCCTACTGGACAGCGGAGACGTAAATCTAGCCGGAGAAGTGAAGCTGCTCAAACTCTCGAGGGGAGATTACCCCGAGCACCACTACACCCCGCTCGAGACCCGCGAAATTTTTGCGGCACGCGGCTGGAAAACCGTGGTAGCCTTTCAGACCCGCAACCCCATTCACCGCGCTCACGAATACCTGCACAAGGTGGCGCTCGAGCAGGTGGACGGCTTGTTTCTGAACCCCTTGGTGGGCAGCACCAAATCCGACGATGTGCCCGCGCATGTGCGCGTAAAAGCCTACGAAACCCTGCTCGAGCACTACTACCCTGCCGAGCGGGTATTGCTCGGGGTGTATCCGGCAGCCATGCGCTACGCGGGTCCACGAGAAGCCATTTTGCACGCGCTCTCGAGGCGCAACTACGGCTGCACCCACTTCATCGTGGGCCGCGACCACGCTGGGGTGGGCAACTATTACGGCAGCTACGACGCGCAGCAGATTTTTGATGCCTTCTCGAGCGCGGAGTTGGGCATCGAAATCCTAAAATTCGAGCACACCTTTTACTGCAAAAAGTGCGCGGGGCTGGTTTCGAGCCGCACCTGCCCGCACGGTAAAGAGCACCACCTGCTGATGTCCGGTACCCAGGTGCGCGAAAAACTGCGTGCGGGCCAGAATTTACCACTCGAGTTCACCCGTCCTGAAGTGGCCGAGGTGCTGAGGGCGGCCTACTCGAGCTGAGGGAGTCTGAGTTTTGAGCTTTATTCGGCCTGGAAAACCCTCGCCCTGGCGGCTCTCCCGTCTGTCCCTCTCCCAATCTGGGAGAACCCGAAGGAGTGCGAAGCAAGGGCCGCCACGCAGCGGCTGGGTGAGGGCTGTCGGCACTCGAGCGGAAGCTTCGCACACGTTTTTACTCAAAACTCACTCAGAGGTCGCGCACGGCTCGTGCATTTGGCTTACACTGCTCTCATGTTGAATTATTTACTAGTTTTTGTGCCCATCGCCATGCTGCTCGAGTGGGTGTTTCACGCTTCTCCCACGCTGATTTTCGTGGCGGCAGCGCTGGCTATTTTACCGCTGGCCGGGTTGATGGGTCAGGCCACCGAAGAGATTGCTGCACGCACCGGAAGTGCAGTTGGGGGCCTGCTCAACGCGACCTTCGGCAACGCCACCGAACTCATCATCGCCTTTTTTGCGCTGCAAGCCGGAAAGCTCGAGGTGGTCAAGGCCAGCATCACCGGGAGCATTCTGGGCAATCTGCTGCTGGTGCTGGGTCTGGCGCTGCTGTTGGGTGGCTTCAAGTTTAAGACGCAGAATTTCAACCTCAAAAATGCCCGATTGCTGTCCTCGATGCTGTTTGTCAGCGTGCTGGGCCTGCTGATTCCAGCCCTGTTCGATATCGGCGCGCGAGACTATGCGGGCGTGCCCAATCCAGCGAATGTGGACCTGTCCATGAGCGTGGCTACCGCTGTCATTTTGATTGTGATGTACGCAGCCAACGTGTACTTTTCGCTGGTCAGTCATAAAGACCTGCTCTCGAGCGCCGACGACGAGGGCCACCACGAAGCCAAGTGGAGCATTCCGGTGGCGGTGGGCGTGCTGCTGGGCGCAACCGTGCTGGTGGCCTTCATGTCCGAATTTCTGGTAGGCGCGCTCGAGCCAGCCGCCGCCAGTCTAGGTCTGTCCGAGTTCTTCGTGGGCATCATCGTCTTGCCCATCATCGGCAACGCCGCCGAGCACTCGAGCGCGGTGTTGTTTGCGCTCAAGAACAAGCTCGATTTGGCCGTCACCATCGCGCTGGGCAGCACCATTCAGGTGGCGCTGCTGGTGGCTCCCTTGCTGGTGCTGCTTTCACTGCTGGTGGGCAAACCGATGGATTTGGTGCTGCACAACCCCTTCGAGCTGGCAGCGGTGGTGGCTGGAGTGGTCATCGCGGCCTCGGTCTCGAGCGACGGCGAAACCAACTGGCTCGAGGGCGCGCTGCTGCTGGGCATGTACTTTATTCTGGCCTTCGCCTTCTTCTTCTTTCCGGCTAAAACGGCGAGCAAGCCCGCCCATACGCTATACAGTGTACCGTCGCTAGCTCGAGCGGATTTGACTTCTAAGCGAACGGAAACGTGTTGCGCCTCCGGCGTCTTGTCCTGAACGGCACTGTCTTGGACAAAGCGGCACCTAACGGGCCTGCTCGCCTATCCGGCCAGGACGCGTCTTGAGCAGGACGGCACCTAGCGGGCCTGCTCGCCTATCGGGCCTCGCCGCCTGCTCGCGGGTTCTTGGTTTTTGGTTCTTGGTCGGTTTGATTTCAGACGCTCGAGGGCAAACCAACCAATGACCAATGACCAATGACTAATGACCCGCCGGAGGCGCAAAATTTACCTAAGCAATTCTCTCAACCCGCTCTCAAGAAACTCTCTTCACAGTCCTCGCGTAAACTAGAGCGTGATGAAACCAACCCTGATTGCCGCTGCCCTGCTCTCCTCGAGCCTGCTCACCACCGCCGCCACCGCCCAGAGTGCGTCCTCACTGGCCCGCTTTATTCCCTCTGACGCGCTGCTCACCCTGGAAGTCAGCGACCTGACCGGAGCCGAGGCCCGCTTGGGTCAAACCGGCAAAGACCTCTCCGGCCTGGACCTGTTCGCCCTAGCCGGGGTCGAGTGGCCCGCCGAGGCCCGGAAGGTGGGCTTCTCGGGGCCGCT
>Ga0209100_1002388_pt1 | contig 11761 bp, 11 predicted proteins | sample lystaG_FD_185480 | JGI IMG/M metagenome (GOLD analysis project Ga0209100, IMG submission 185480) | Glacier valley bacterial and archeal communities from Borup Fiord, Nunavut, Canada, to study Microbial Dark Matter (Phase II) -... | ecosystem: Environmental > Aquatic > Freshwater > Ice > Glacier ...
GTGTAAAAAGCCCGCCTCACGGTCCCCGTGCGCCGCTTGATTGAGGTTCATAAAGTCCATGTCAATGCTGTCCCAGGGCAGGTCACGGTTGTATTGGGTGTGCAGGTGGCACAGCGGTTTGCTCAGCACGCTCAGGCCACGAATCCACATCTTGGACGGCGAAAAGGTGTGCATCCAGACGATGATTCCCGCACACTCGGGGCTGCTGTTGGCCTCGAGCATCAGCGCGTAGATTTCTTCAGGGGTGGTCAGCAGACCTTTGAAGACCACGGGAATCGGAAGTTTTCCAGAGCTATCCAGAGATTGGGCCACCTCGAGCGCGTGATTTCTGACCTGCTCGAGTGGACCGGGGCCGTAGAGATGCTGAGAGCCGCACACCAACCAGATTTCAGAGGGGGAAAGATTTTTCATGGGTTTCCTTTGGGGGGTCTGCTCGCTCGAGCGGGAAAACAATACCCCCTTGAACCGCAAGCGCTACGCTTTTACGGTGGTTTTCCCCCTGTGCAGGGGGAAAGTCAGAGGCTTGGCGCTCGAGCTGCTATTTCTGTCCATACACATTCTGATAACGGCGGTGCAACTTCTCCACACTTCCTGCGGGCAGCTCGAGCGGGGTTCCTAACTGGAACGCCAGAAACACGGTTCTCGCCACATCTTCACACATCACCGCCGCTTTGAGCGCGTCTTCGGGCGTTTTACCAAGGGTAAATACGCCGTGACTCTGCATCAGTACGGCGGGGCTGGGGTGGTTCTCGAGGGTTCGCACCACCTCACGGCCAATTTCTTCGCCGCCGATGAGCGCGAAGCCGCCGCAGGGAATGGGACCGCCAAACTCGTCGGCCATCGCGGTAAGCACACAGGGAATCTCACGGCCCAATGCAGACCAGGCGGTGGCATACGGGCTGTGGGTATGCACAATTCCGCCAATGTGCAGCATCTGGCGGTAGATGTAGGCGTGGGTGGCGGCGTCGCTCGAGGGCTTTAAACCCCCGTCTAACACTTCCCCCTCGAGCGTCATCAGAACCATACTTTCCGGGGTTAAGTGTTCAAAGCGCAGTCCGCTGGGCTTGATGAGTTGGTGATGTTCTCCCACTCGAGCGCTGATGTTGCCGCCCGTCCAGGACACCAGACCGTTGCGGGGTAGCTCGAGGTGCAGGTCTACGAGTTCACGGCGGAGTTCGGGATGTTGCATGTGAGGTCCTCGAGTGGGGAAGGTGGGAGTGGGTATGAGGGTATGCGAGCGAGAACGTTAATATCTGCATTTTCTGATGTCTGACCTCTAACGTCTGCTTTACTCAAAACTCATTACTCATAACTCACCACTCGAGTCCCCACCCCGCTCGAGCAAAGCGTCCGCCCGCATGGTTTTGAGCCGTTTCATCACCTCGTTCGCGCCCCGACCAAAATAGTCGTGCAGTAGCTTGTATTCGGCGTACAAGCGGTCATACGCTTTCTGGTTCTCGAGAATCGGTTTATACACCGCCCTGTGGTGTTTGCCCATCGCTCGAGCGGCTTCGTAGATATCGGGATATGACCCTGCGGCTACGGCTGCAAAGATGGCACTGCCCAGTGCTCCTCCCTGTTGTGAGGCCACCAGACTCAGTTCTCGCCCGGTCACATCGGCATAAATCTGCATCAGCAAGGGGTTCTTCATCAGTCCGCCGGCGATGATGAGTTCGTGCACCGGAACCCCACTCCCCTCAAACGCCTCGAGAATGGTGCGGGTGCCGTAAGCGGTGCTCTCGAGCAAGGCGCGGTACAGATCAGGCGTTCGGGTGGCCAGGGTCAGACCCACAAAAATGCCGCTGAGTTCGGCATTGACCAACACGCTGCGGTTGCCACTGAGCCAATCCAGTGCGATGAGGCCGTGCTCTCCGATAGCCTGTTTTGCCGCTTCATCGGTCAGAATCTGATGCACGCTGACGCCCTGCTCCTGCGCTCGAGCGTGATACTCGGGCGGGGTGGCGTGAGCGACCATCCAGCCGAACAAATCTCCCACGCCGCTCTGTCCGGCTTCATAACCGTACAGTCCAGGGGTGATGCCGCCGTCCACCACGCCACACATGCCGGGAACGTCCTCGAGTGACTCTCCATTCATGATGTGACAGGTGCTGGTCCCCATGATGGCCACCATCTGACCCGCTCCAGTGGCGTTGGCAGCGGCAGCGGTCACGTGCGCGTCCACGTTGCCCACCGCCACAGCGGTTCCCTCGAGCAGTCCAGTCCACTGTGCGGCCTGTGCGGTGAGTCCTCCGGCCCTTGCGCCTAGTGGGGTCAAGGTGTGGCCCAGTTTCTCGAGAATCCTTTCAAACTCGGGATGCAGCGCGCCCAAGTAGTCGCTCGAGGGGTAGTGTCCATCCTGATACATCTCTTTGTATCCGGCGGTGCAGGGATTGCGGGTTTCCAGGCCACACAGTTGCCAGACCACCCAGTCGGTGGCTTCAATCCACTTGCCCGCGCGGTGAAACACTTCTGGGTCTTCCTCGAGCACCTCCAGCACTTTGGGAAAGGCCCATTCGCTCGAGATTTTCCCACCGTAACGCGCAATCCAGGACTCTCCTCGAGCGTGGGCCAGAGCGTTGATGCGGTCTGCCTGACCCTGCGCGGCGTGGTGTTTCCACAGCTTGACCCAGGCGTGCGGACGGCTGGAGAACTCGGGCAGCAAACACAGCGGGGTTCCATCCTCGAGCGTGGGTAAGACCGTGCAGGCGGTGAAATCTATGCCGATGCCCACCACGTCTGCCGCCTGAATTCCGCTCGAGCGCAGTGCAGCCGGAACTGCGTTTTGAAACACGCCAAGGTAGTCCAAGGGGTGTTGCAATGCGTACTCGGGACCCAAAACAGTGCCATCGGGTAAACTCTTTTCCATAACCGCATGGGGATAAACAAATTCGCTCGAGGCCAGTTCCAAGCCGTCTGAGACCCGCACCACCAGCGCTCGCCCAGAGAGGGTGCCAAAATCTACGCCTACTGTGTATTTTTCGCTCATGCAGATTCCTCGCGTGTAGAAGCCAAAATCTCGGCCAGATGTACCACTCGAGCACCTGCTTTCAGCCTCGAGAGGCCGCCGCCAATGTGCATCAAACAGGAGTTGTCCCCCGCCGTACACACTTCAGCCCGCGTGGTAATCACGCGAGCCACCTTGTCCGAAAGCATCGCACTCGAGGTTTCAAAGTTCTTGACCGCGAAAGTGCCGCCAAATCCGCAGCAGGTATCAAAATCTTCCAGCTCGAGCAGCTCGAGGCCCTGAACTTTTTTCAAGAGTCGCAGGGGGCCGTCTCCCACCTTTAGGAGGCGCATGGCGTGACAGGTCGGATGGTACGTTACACGGTGCGGATAGTACGCGCCCACATCCTCGAGCTTCAGAACCTGAGTGATGAACTCGGACAGCTCGAACACCCGAGGAATCAGCAACTACACCTCGAGCGCCAGTTCCCGGTCTCCGGCGTCCCGAGCCGCTCGAGGGTAGGCGTCGCGGACCATCGCCGCGCAGGACCCGGACGGGGAAACCACATAGTCAGAGTGGCGGAAATCCTCCACAAACTTACGAATCAATGGTAGGGCTTCCGCGTGATACCCGGTGTTGAAATGCATCTGCCCACAACAGGTCTGAGACGCGGGAAAGTCCACTGTGACGCCCAAACGCTCGAGCAGCCGGACGGTGGCCACCCCAGTTCCAGGAAAAAGCGTGTCGTTGAGACAGGTGATAAACAGGCTGGCATTCACAATAGAAGTCCTCTTTCTAGAAGTCGGTAGCCTCGAGCCGCCGTCCCTCCCAGCACCGCATCCTGAGCACTTTGGTCGTAGCCTTCGAGCGCCTGAGTAACCAACTCGAGGGTCTGACCATAGTTGGCGGCCAACAGACACACCGGCCAATCGCTGCCGTACATAGAGCGCTCGGGTCCAAATTGCTCGAGGCAGGCTTTGAGATAAGGCTCAATTTGAGCCGGGGTCCAGTGTTTCCAATCCGCTTCTGTCACCAACCCAGAAAGCTTGACGAATACGTTGGGGAGTGCAGCAAACGGCACGAGTGAACTTTTCCAGCGCTCCAGCTCGAGGTCTCCGGCTTTGATGTTCGGTTTGGCGGCGTGGTCAATCACAAAGGTCAGCTCAGGATGCGCTCGAGCGGTTTGAAGCGCGGCGGGAACGTCCCTTGCGGTGATCAAAAGGTCGTACACCAACCCTCTTGCCCTCACCTGCTCGAGTCCCCGATTGACTTCGGTTCGCAAGAGCCACATCGAGTCCGACTCGGACTGCACCCCATGACGAATGCCTACCAGAAAGCGTCCGTTGGGACCCTCGAGCAGCGCATCCAGGGTATTGCCCACTTTTGGGTCGGTGAGGTCCACCCAGCCCACCACCCCCAAAACTTCTGGAGTTTGCGATGCAATTTCCAGAAACTCGAGCGTCTCTTCCACGCTCGAGCAGGTTTGGACCAGAAGAGAACCGTCCAGACCCGCGTTCTCGAGTTCCGGCACAAGGTCCAGCGGTCCAAACTCCCGCCGAATCGGGGTCATGGACTCCCCCTCGAGCCAGGCATACGCCCGCCTGGACGGAGACCAGAAGTGCTGGTGCGCGTCAATCTTCACTTTTTCTGTCCTTCGGGGTCGTCCAGTACGCGTTGCACCTGTTCCCCTAATCCGGCGATTCCCAGACGCAGGGTCTGACCGGATTTCAAATACACCGGAGGTTTCTGTCCCAGCCCCACGCCCTGGGGGGTTCCGGTGGAAATCACATCCCCGGGATCCAGGGTCATAAACTGCGACACATAGCTCACGATTTCGGCCACGCCAAAGATCATGTCCGCCGTGCTCGAGTCCTGAAAGCGCACCCCATCGAGTTCGAGCCATAGATTCAGGTTTTGGGGGTCGGGCACCTCGTCTTTGGTCACCAGATAGGGGCCAATCGGTCCGAAGGTGTCGCATCCCTTACCCTTGTCCCACTGTCCTCCCCGCTCGAGCTGAAATTCACGCTCACTGAGGTCGTTGATGACGCAGTAGCCCGCCACATGCTCGAGCGCGTCTTCTACCGTCACATACTTGGCCCGGGTTCCTATCACCACGCCCAGTTCCACTTCCCAATCGGTCTTGACACTGGCTCGAGGAATCCATACGTCGTCGTTGGGTCCCATAATGCTCGAGGTAGCTTTGAGGAAGAGGATGGGTTCGGCAGGAATGGCCGCTCCAGTCTCGAGCGCGTGCTGACGGTAGTTCAGTCCGATGCAGATGAACTTGCCCACCTGAGAGACACATGCCCCCACTCGAGGATTTCCCCCCACCGCAGGTAAAGTGGAAGGGTCCAGTTTAGAGAGTCGCTCTAGCGAAGTTGGAGAAAGATGTTCGCCCCCTAAATCATGAATCACACTCGAGAGGTCCCGAACCTGTCCATTTCCGTCGAGCATTCCCGGCTTTTCCTGTCCTACCGCGCCATATCTCAATAATTTCATTCTTTCACCCTTTCAATCCGCTCGGGCGCACACTGACCCACTTACCCTCTTAATTACTCCAACCTCCATCAATCACATGCGCCTGCCCCGTAGTAAACCCCGCCTCAAAGCTCGAGAGATACGCGGCCAGGGCTGCAATCTCTTCCGGCCTTCCCACCCGTCCCATCGGCTGACGAGCTACGAATTGAGCGCGTACAGCGGCTTCATCCTCGCCGTTTGCCCTGGCCTGCTCGAGTACCCGTTCCATCCAGGACGGTGATTCTACCGTCCCTGGACAGATGGCGTTGCAGCGAATTCCCTGGGTCACAAAATCCGCCGCCACACTCTTGGTCAGGCCGATAATCGCGGCTTTACTCGTGCTGTACAAGGAGCGGTTGGGAACCCCTTTGAGGCTCGAGGCGACACTCGAGATATTGACGATGCTGCCCTCTCTGCGCTCGAGCATTCCCGGAAGCGCGGCCTGAATCGTCCAGAACATGCTCCTCACGTTGAGGTTCATGGCGAAGTCCCACTCCGAATCGGTGGCCTCGAGCACCGTTCCCGAATGCACCATGCCCGCACAGTTCACCAGCACATCCAACTCGAGCGAAGAAATCAGGGCAAAGATGGCCGCTTTATTCAGGACGTCGAGATGTTGTATTCGACCCTCAAAGCCCTCGAGCAGACTGAGATTCACATCGGTGGCAATGACTCGAGCGCCCTCGAGCAGAAACCTTTCGGCGATGGCCCGTCCGATGCCCTGACCGCTTGCGGTGACTAAGGCTGTTTTTCCCTCGAGTCGTTTCATACCCCGGCTCTTTTCCAGGCTTCGTATTCGGCGCGGCCCTCGTCACTCAGCGGGTAGTATTTCCAGATAGAGCCGCCCTCGGCCATCTTCATGCGCGAAAATGCTTCCCAATCCTCGTGCTCGAGCGTCTTCTCGAGCAGCAGCGGAGCGAGTTGCTGCGGAACCAGCACCGCGCCGTCGTCGTCGGCAATGATGATGTCTCCGGGCAATACCAGCACCCGTGAGCAGGCGATGGGCACGTTGTAGGCCCAGGGGTACAGGCCACTCTGGGACGCGTAGTTGGGGGTAAAGCCGCAGCACCACAGCGGGGTACCAATCTTTTCCACGTTGGGCCAGTCGCGGATATAGCCGTCCACCACGATGCCCGCCCCACCGCGCCCCTTGAAGTAGGTGATCAGCATCTCACCCAGGCAGCCGGTGTAGGGGTCGCCGTAAGCTTGCACCGCCAAAACGTCGCCGGGTTGCACGCTGTCAAACACATGCCACAGGGCGCTCGAGCGCTCGGCGTACTCCTGGTCAATGCCGCTGGCCACATCCTCACGCTGGGGCATGAATTGCAGGGTGAGGGCGGGGCCGACGATCTTACTGCCGGGGACGCGCGAGGTAGGACCCTCGATGAAGGTGTGTCGTACCCCGAGTTTATGCAGGTTAGCGCTGGCGGTGGCGCTCGAGACCGCGTATAGCGCTTCGATGAGGGCGGGATCAGGCCGCTTTATTGGCCCCCCACTGATGGGTAGCGACACATCCGGAGCGGGCAGGGTAAAAGATAGGTCATTCATTCCGTTGTTCATGGGTATCTCCGGGTCATTTCCTCATCCTTGCAGGCTCGAGGCTGAGCTTGAAGGGTGGCAAAACATAGATTCGTGGGCAAGGTAGAAAGGGAAAAGTGGAAGCAGATAAAGTGGCTAAATGTCCACCTTATCCGAGTAGAACTTGCTGTCCAGTGAAACTTCATAGGGGTACGGGAACCTCGAGCGAAAGTAAGCCTCTATCGCGCAACGCGGTCCAGAACTCGAGTGAAGGAGGGACCTGCAAGTTCCTGAGGTTAGCCTCGAGTTCCGCGCTCGAGGCGGCCCCCACCACGATGGAGGCCACCGCCGGGTGAGCCAGCGGGAAATGCAGCGCGGCAGCGGCCAGTGAAACGCCGAACTCGCGGCACACCCCCTCGAGTCGCCTCACCCGCTCGAGCAGCTCAGGGGGAGCATCCTGGTAATTGTACTTGGCCCCTGGTACGGCTCCAGTGGCCAGGATGCCGCTGTTGAACACGCCGCCCAGCAGCACCACTATGCCCCGCTCCGCGCATAGGTTTAGAAGGTCCAGCCCCCCCTGCTCGAGCAGGGTGTAGCGCCCGGCCAGCATGAAAACGTCAAAGCCGCCGTGCTGCGCCCCTGCATACTGTGCAAAGCGCTCCAGCATCGCCACCTGATTCATGCCGGCCCCCACCGCACCAATAACCCCCTGCCCACGCAGCTCGAGCAGGGTGGGTAGGGCTTCCTCGAGGGCCTGACGCTCGAAATCGTCGGGGTCGTGCAAGTGCACGATGTCGAGTCGATCGGTTTGCAATCGCTCCAGACTGCCCTCGAGCGAACGCAACACCCCATCGCGGGAAAAATCGAAGCGCGCTCCCCCGTCCTCGAGCACCCGGCCCACCTTGGTCGATAGGGTGTAGCGGCCCCGAGGCACCCCGCGCAGGGCGAGGCCCAACCTGCGCTCGGCTTCCCCCAGGCCGTACCAGGGCGCGGTATCGAGCAGGGTGACCCCGCGCTCGAGGGCCGTGTGTACCGTTACTAGGGCCTGATCCAGCGGCACATTTCCGTACAGGTGGGCGATAGGGGCGCTGCCAAAGCCCAGTTGTGAGACTCGCACAGTGCCTCGAGCTATTTCCCTCGAGCGAATCGGGGTCATAGCGCTTCACCCGGTGCCTCCTCCAGGGTGTGAGTTGGAGAAGAAAAGGGAGAGCGGTAATGGGGGGTGGAAACGTTCAGGTGAGTCTCTAGCTCGAGCTTGAGGCGGTGCAAGGGGGGTAGAATTACCTGCAGGTGAGGGCCGTTCACCTGCAGGGTCTGAGTCTCGGTCTCGAGGTCAGGGATACCGTAACTTCCTACCTCACCAGGATAAGCCGTGGTGCGAACTTCGTATCGCACGGTTCCGAAGCGGTGCTCAGCGAACCCTCCCGCCTGCACGATCAAGGTGCGGGTGTGGCGGGCGCTGAGATTGATCAGCTCGAGGACGGTTCGCTGTCCTTCAAGAGTGCTGATGAGCGCGGCGACGTCCTCGGGTAGACCGGGACGCTGGCGATCCACATCCAAGTAACGTACCCGCGTGAAGAGCAGGCCACCATTGTAGAGAGCTTGCGGTGCGCCCAAAGTGAGCTGAACCAGAGCCTCGGTACTCACTGGGTTAAGCTTCTGCCAGTGATGCACCAGGGTATGGATCTCCGCGTCCGAGACCCGCGTGAGGTCCACAGTATCCTCCCTGATCTGGGCAACACGGCGAGCTACGTGCGCCAGAGTACCCGATAAGATGCGCTGCGGGTACTCTGGCAGTTCGCCAGCCAGAAAGCGCAGCCAGGGCGCTTCATGTCCTGCGTCCTCCTTGTGGCGGTCCGCGTCGAGGTGCGTTCCCAGGGTGGGACCTTGCTTCCTCAAGAACTCGAGGCGCTCACCGTCTTGCACCTCACTTGAAAAGCACCATAGCGCAGTAGGTACGGTGGATAGGGTGGGTTGAAAGTCGAACCAGCCTCCCGAGTTATGGCGATACGGCACTACGAAGGTCTCGAGCGGCTCCCCATGATTTCTAAGCGCCTCGCCGGACTTCAGGCCGAACAGCGGCAGCCAGTGGTGCTCGAGGCTCATTTCCAGGGAGCGAACGTCGCGCACCTCGCCTAGCGCGTACACGCCGTCGAGTAGGGCTCGAGGCAGCTTCAGGTAATTTGCGTTTCCACTCAGTAGTGCGGCGTTCATCCCCCCGATGGCTGCACTCTGGGCCAGGTTGTAAAAGCCGTGCGGCCAGGACCAGCCGTAGAGTCCACCGTACCAGCGCCGCGCGTGATTCTCGCCCACCGCGCCCGAGAGACCCACATTGTCCGGGAGTAGACCGCCGTTCGCCTCGCTGCGCTCGAGCCAGCTTGAGGTGTACTCGAGCACCCAGTCTCGGTAGTGGGGCTTTGCGGTCATCAAAAAAGCGTTGGTGACCAGACTGGTGATGCCCAGGTTGGCGGGAACGTCGCCGCTCCCGAAGCGTACGTTCATGACCTCGCCCAGTCGCTGAGCCAGGACGGGGTTCTTGAGGTCGCCGAAATGCGTTACCCCCGGAACGTCATCAAAGGGCAGACCGTAAACCCGCATCCCCTCGGGCCAGTCGGGGGCCGCCTCTCCATCGCGGTAACCCCAGCGGGGTCCATTGCTTCCGGTGTGGGGAGCGCGAATGATATGGTGGACCGGGTCATAATTCGGGGCCTGTGGGTCAGTTCCAGTGTAGAAGTCCGCGAAGCGCTGAGCACGCTCGAGCAGCTTCTCATTTTCAGGGTCGGCCAGACATAGAAAGTAGAAGTACAGCAACCCCTCGCCCTGGTGAAAGAAGTCCGCTCCCTTCTCGAACTCGCGCTCGAGCAGGCCGAGGTCGGTGAGTTGACGGGTGACCGCTTCCCACTGGCGGTGGGACAGCTCGAGTAGAGAGTCGTGGCCACCGAGCAGGTAGAGCAGCGGCCAGTTGTAGAACGCCTCGTAGAAGTCGTCCACATCGTCACGACCGTGCTGTGCCCATGTACCGCCCCAGATGAGCGACCCGTCGGGACGGGTGTACTTCTCGAGGTAAGGATGCACACTACTGCTGAGTTCCTCCAATAATTTACGCTCGAGCAGCGCCCACAGCGGAGGCTCCAGGCAGGGCGTGGACGCGGTGACTTCCTTCACGGAGACTCCTGCTGGGGCATCAGGGTGTAAACGAGGCTGAGGTCCTGCCAGGGCTGGGCGAAGCAGGGCGCGGTGAGGTCGTGCCAGCGCTGCTCGGCTTCCCGGTCCACCACGCGGCCAGATAGCGCCTTACGCTCGTCTACTTCGAGAATCATCACCAGGGTGAGTCCGTGACGGTGGATGGTGAGGCTCTGGTAGCCGCCCTCGAGCATGTGACGTCGATTGGCTTCGGGTAGGGCGTCGTGCAGGTCCTGGTAGCGCTGCACAGACTCGGGGTGCAGGGTGGCTATTTTGATGAGTCGGGTCGGGGTCGTATTCATAGGGTTAGAACGCTTCTCACCTGAATGCCAGCACAAGTCCCGGTTCACTCACATCTCCTGGTGTCGAAGCTTCAAGCCCAACTTCACGCAGCACGCTTCCAGGAACCGTCAGAAAGTTCGCTTGGATGGGGCAAAGGTCGGTGATGTCTCGAGCTTCATCCCCTGCCAGGTCCTGCGCTAATATGCGACGTGTTCCCAACGGTTCAGATAGACGCAATTTGAGGCTATTGAATTCCCCGAATACGCCTAGCGGTACCTCAAGCGTGGTCAGATCGAGCGTGACCTGCACTGGAGGGGTGTGCTGTGTCCGGTGGTGCACACGGGGCAGGGTGGCTACCGAAACAGCGCCGTTGGGATGTCTCGAGGCCACGACGTAAGGCTGCTCATCGTCGAGCGCGAAAACTTCGGGCAGGGGTAATCCACGAGCCACCCGAGCGGGGGCCGACTGGGCACGACTCGACCCCACAACCCAGTCGGCCCAGGTATCTCCCGGCTCAAAAAACCACTCGTCACGTAGCCTTCCTTCAACTGAGGTGACTCCTCCTTCGCTGAGGCCGTAAGGCGGAGCGAGGCGTTGCCAGCGGACAGCTCGCACCACCTCATCCATGCGTTCGCGGGTCCGGAAGGGATCCGGGTTGAGACCGTCATAGCTGCGCCACACCGGGTGGCGCATAACCCCGAAAGCGCAGCCGAGTGCGGCCGCCAGATACACCTCATCCTCAGCGTTGACGTGCCCGGCATAGCCGGGTTGCATGTGCGAGCCGGTCAGCACACCTGAAACCCTGTCCAGGGTGGTGGGCACACTGAGGGGGGGCGTGACATCATAAGTACGCAGGACACCGCTAAAGGATGTAAAATCCAGAAAGCGCTGCTCGACGCTTCCCCACTCATTGAAACGCTCCCCGCTGGGACCCTCGAATTCGGGATCCCAGGGGGCAGGCTCCGCATTGAGCGGACTGCAATTCGCTCCGTGCTCGAGCAGGAGTCCAGGTGCTTCCTCGAGCGCGAGGCGTGACATCATGGATCGGTAAGTTGCGTCTCGGGTGTGAACACCGATGTCCACCTTCCAGTAGCCAATCCCAGCGTCTCGCGTCCAGCGCAGCCGTTCACGCCAGTGCGCCTCGACGAGGGCTGGCTCGGGCACGTTTGATTCTGAACGGCCCTCGCCAGGTACCTGTGGGGCGACCCATAGGCCCACCCCACCCCACCCATGATTCTGCGCGAGTTCATGGAGTGCAGCTAGACGTTCTGAGGGGGTGCCTACACACGATGGAAACCGTTTTGGGTCGGCCTCGAG
>Ga0209100_1002389_pt1 | contig 11750 bp, 12 predicted proteins | sample lystaG_FD_185480 | JGI IMG/M metagenome (GOLD analysis project Ga0209100, IMG submission 185480) | Glacier valley bacterial and archeal communities from Borup Fiord, Nunavut, Canada, to study Microbial Dark Matter (Phase II) -... | ecosystem: Environmental > Aquatic > Freshwater > Ice > Glacier ...
GAGCGCTGGACAAAAGCCTGATGGGCCAGAGTCTCAAATTTACTTTCGAGAGCAGCGCGTACAGTCAGGGTATTTATACCTTCACCTACATTGCCCAGTAACGCTGCCCATTTAAAAGCTCGTCATCGCCCCTGCAAAGACCGCCCTCGAGCGGTCTTTTTTGATTCCCTTCCAGCGTCACCACCACACTCGAGCCGCGTAACGCCCAGGTAACACCGCACTTCTTATTCTGGATTCACCCCTTCAGGAGGCCCAGATGGGCAAACACAGTATGGAGGAGGACAACATGGCCGAATTTCGACTTCGCATCGTTCCCAGCCCCTGGCACGCGACCCTCGAGCGCCTGTCCAAGCCTCTCCCACTCGAGGGCGGGGAGCGCGTTCCAAACGAGACTCTGGAGTTTTTCAGCCCACTCGAGCTGGTCAGTTACCTCGAGCAGACTGAAACCCGGTTGCAAGGACTGCGCTAACCATCAGGAGGTTTATATGAACTACACCCGCAGTTGGACCCTGCTCACCCTATCGCTGGGGCTGCTGCTCACCGCCTGCCCCAGTTCCAACCCACCACCTGCGAGCGACACCACTGCGCCCACGGTCAGCCTATCGGTGGGTCCCTCGAGCGTCACAAGTGCTGGAAACGTGACCCTGAGCGCGTCTGCCAGCGACAACGTGGGTGTGACCAAGGTCGAGTTCTACCAGGGCGCAACCAAGCTAGGCGAGGACTCGAGCAGCCCATACAGCTTCTCCGACTCTTTGAGCAGCGCTCAGAACGGCACCAAGCTTTACAGCGCCAGAGCCTACGACGCGGCGAACAACGTGGGTAGCTCGAGCGAACAAAGCGTGACCGTCAACATTCCCGGTACAGGCATCAACCGCAACCCAGTGGCCGATTTCACCCTCTCGAGCAGCGGACTCACCGTTACACCTACCAACACCTCGAGCGACCCCGACGGCGACGCGCTGACCTACGCCTGGGATTGGGGCGACTCGAGCGCGGCTTCGAGCGGGACAACGCCCAGCCACACTTACGCGGCAGCCGGAACCTACAGCGTCAAACTCAGCGCCAGCGATGGGCGCGGGGGCAGCAACGTCAAAACCCTCAGCGTCACCGTAGTCGCCAGCACACCCGGAAACCGCGCTCCCGTGGCCACTTTCAGCCTCAGCGCGTCCGGCCTGACCGTTACGCCCACCAACACCTCGAGCGACCCTGACAGCGACCCACTCACGTATTCCTGGGATTGGGGCGACAGCACCCCCGTCTCGAGCGGAGCCACACCCAGCCACACCTATGCCTCGAGCGGAACCTACACGGTCACGCTCACCGTGAGCGACGGACGGGGAGGAACCCAGACCACCACCCGCAGCGTCACCGTCTCGAGCGCAGCCAGCACGGGTGGCGTGTGGGACTCGAGTAACTGGGATGGAGCGAATTTTCAGTAAGTAGCGATGAGCAATTTGCAATTTGCAAACAGTGTTGCTCGAGCGGTCTGGCCCGGAAGGTGACGTTTAGACCAAGCGGCCCAGCCCGGTAGGCGGACAGGCCCGATAGGCGAGCAGGCCCGCTAGGTGCCGTTCTGCTCAAGACGTGCCGCTCTGTCCAAGACGTGCTGAAGTTGGGCCAAGACAGACAGCGCCCGAAATCAGACCAACCAAGAACCAAGAACTAATTACCCGCCGGAGGCGAACTTCTCTCGAGCGGATAGGAGAACCCACCATGAAGAAAATCCTCTTTCCCCTGCTGGCCCTGACCCTCTCGAGCGCACTGTTCTCGAGCGCCCAAGCATTCACCTTCACCGTTCCCAACAGTTTCAGCACAGGCACACCCATCAAGGCTGCTGACATGAACGCCAATTTCCAAAGCTTGCAGGAGGAATTGCGCCGCCTGGGAAACATCAGCGGCTTTGGTGCGAGTTTAACGGGTGGCGGAGCAGAAGGCTGGACCGTGACCAATACCTCGAGCGATAACGTGATTTACGGCCTAGTGGGAAACGTGACTCAGGGCGGCAAGTATTCGGCGGGTATCAAAGGAATGGACACCACTCCCGGCTCCCTGTCTTACGGCGTAGAGGGGCGCAGCACCAACGGAGCCGGGGTTTACGGCAGCTCTGGCACCGGAGGCGGTGTGGTGGGGGTTTCCTCGAGCGGGCCAGCCGTCAAGGCCATTTCTGGCACTGCGGGGGGAACCGCGCTCGAGCTAGATGGGGCTATCAAGGTGAGTGGCACGGTGCGGCCCGCTTTTGTGCATACCGCAGCAGGCGGCAGTCATATCACCTGTATCGACAATGCTTTGACCAATGGCGACCCCAACGCAATAGTCACCTTTGTGCATAGGTGGGATGCGGTGTACTACACCAAACCCTTCGCCATCTATTACACCTCGGGCAAGTGGTGCATTTTTTCGGAAGACACCGCCCAACTCATCAGCGCGGGAACAAAATTCAACGTGCTGGTCATCAAGCAATAACCCCAGCCCGCTCGAGCCAGAATTCACGCCCTCGAGCGATGGTTGAAAGGGCTGCTCGAGTGGAACACCTCGTTCACACTCGAGCGGTTTGTCGTACTCTTAAAGTATCCAACTTAGTTTTGTAAATTCCCGGTTCAAAAGGAGTTTGCCCATGAAACAAGTGTTCAAAAAGCGCGTGCTGGTCGTCCTCGGCCTCGCCATCTTGCCTACCCTTGCCCTGGCCCAGCAGGTCCAGCGGATGCTGAGCCTCAGCATCAACGGTCAGGCGGTGGCCGACAAAGCGGTGGTGATTGGGGGCAAAGCTTATATTCCAGTCTCGAGCCTGAAACAGTACGGCTTCAGTGCGGTTCAGACTGCAAATGCGCTGAGTATCACCGCACCCAAAACGGCCTCGAGCGGGGGTTCCAACCAACTGGCAGCGCTCGAGGGTTGCCTGAACGAGACGCTGTTCAACGGGGTGTACCGCATCCGAATCGTGAAAATTGAAACGACCACCAATAAGTACGGTAAACCGCAGCAAGAGTTGACCGTAGAGTTACGCAACGGAACCCAGGACACCCTCAGCCCCTCACAGGCGGGTTTTGATGGGGTGGGAAGCGGTATTTTGCTCGAGGACGACCAGGGCACTCAGCTCGACCTTTTTTCGAGCGGCTACCAGCTCGACAACGGGGGAATCTTCAAGGCACTCCCCCGCGCTGGAGGATTCATCACCCGCTGGACCTTTGGTTATCCCAATGGCATTGAGGACAGCCGAATAGGCACGCCAAAGAAGTTGCTCATTCCCATCAAAATCAGCACCTGGCAACGGCACGCGCCCAAGGACACCCAAATTGCCGACCCTAGCTTTCGCATCGATTTAAGCTGTACAAAATAAAGGCTCGAGCGCTTGAAGCCCAACGCCCAACGCTATTTTAGGGTCGCGGTACGCCACACCCGACCCAGAATGTCCCAGACTCTGGGACCACTTGGCCCCATGACAAGGGGACTCCGCTCGAGTTACTCTGGTTGCACGCTCGAGCGGCTCGACCCATCAGACTCTTTTCTCAAGCTCGAGCGCGGCCCTGGAGGTTTTAGTGACCCAGCTTGTTCCCAACGACCCAACTCCGCGCCCACCCAACTCTCCCCCACCAGCGCCCCCTGGCGGCTCGAGCAACACCGTGGTGCGCTGGGTGGTGGGCTGTTTCGCGGTGCTGCTGGTGCTGGCCCTCATCGTCGGAGGGCTGGTGTGGTGGTTCTTGATTCGGCCCGCTCAGAAACTTATCGGCAGCCTGAGCAACCTCTCGCAGCTCGAGGAACTGGATAAGGGGGTTCGCAACACCTCGCCCTACACCCCACCCCAGAGCGGCGAACTCGCGCCCGGTCAGCTCGAGCGTCTACTGAGCGTGGAGAGTGCGGTGAAAACTCAGGTTGGGGACCAGTTGGGGACCCTCGAGACCCGCTATAAGGCGCTGGACAATGGACAGGGCCAGGTGAGCGCACAGAATTTTGAGCAGGCGCTCGAGGGCTTAGGCGACCTGTTCAAAGTGCTGATTGACGCAAAAAAAGCGCAGGTAGATGCCCTGAACACCCAGAATTTTTCCAAAAACGAGTACGCCTGGGTGCGCGACCAGACCTTTCAGGCGCTGTCACAGGTGACGGGGCAGCCCTTCACGGGCTTCACTAGCCTGAACGGGACCACCCCGCAGGTGTACACTCCATCGGTTCCCTCGAGCGCCAACATCGAAGCGGTCAAGCCGCATCAGGACGAGCTGATGGAGAGTTTACCCATGCACGTATTCGGTTTGTAACTGTGGTGGTTGGGGAATAGAAAAAGCGCTCTCTCGAGCGCTTGATTGGATTTAGAATATCACCGTATTCGTTATGCGTCAAGTTTATGCACCCAACTCGGGTGCCACTCAGGAATGTGGGTTTAGCTCGAGCGACCTGAAAAGACCCCCCCTTGCGTAGTCACGCAAGACCCCCTATAAATAAGGGGGTACTTTAAAAGCTCGAGTAGCACAGTCTCGAGTTCCCCCCTACAAGGTAGGGGGGATATTCTCGACAGCGGAGCGCTCGAGAGAAGGTTCCCGAAGGATTGCGAAGCACGGGTCGTCCCAGGCGGAATTAACGTTACCCTGCAAACTTGAGTTATACGGATTCCGATTAATTCCGTATAATTAAGGAATGCCAAACCCTATAAAACTCGAGCCGCATCACTCGCCCGAAGTGTTGTGGCAAGCGTATAAAGCCAGCACCTGTCCTGTAGAACGCCGCCGCCTTCAAACTGTGGCCCTGCTGGCTGAAGGGAAAACACCGGGCGAAGTTCAAGCGATTACCCGATACAGTCAACCGCGTTGGCAGCAAGTGGTGCATCGTTATAACGCGCAGGGTCTGGCAGGTCTACGCGACCTACGCCATGACAATACCGGAGCACCGTTTTTACTCGACGATGGCCAGATATTGCTGCTGGCTCAAAGTGTGCGGGCAGATTACGCGCTTGGGGTGTTGTGGAACGGACACAAAGTACAGCAATGGCTGCGTGAAACCTGTGGCCTCGAGCTTCACTTGGGGCGAAGCTATGAGTTACTGACTGCCATCGGCTTTAGTGTGCAGTCTCCCCGTCCAGTACACGTTCAAGTCGATGAGCAGGCCCAAGCGGACAGGCCCGATAGGTGCCGCTCTGTCCAAGACAATACCTTTAAAAAAACACCTTGAGTGCTGCATTGCGGGCTGCTCAGGAACAGTACCCCTGCGTTGAACTGTGTTGCATGGACGAGCACCGTCTCGGCCTCAAGCCTATTTTGGGTAGGGTGTGGGGACCTACAGGACAACGCCCCGTCGCTCGAGTACAGCACCGTTTTAAGTGGTTATACCTGTACGCCTTCGTGTGTCCCCAGAGTGGTCAGAATCAATTCTGGCTGCTCCCCGAAGTCAATACCGTCGCCTTTGGCTGTGCGCTGAAAGCGTTTGCTTACAGTGTGGGGGCAGGCCCACACAAACATGTCCTCCTAGTCTTGGACGGCGCGGGCTGGCACGTCGCCCACAAGCTCGAGATTCCCGAAGGCATCACCCTACTTTTGCTGCCCCCCCATTCCCCGGAACTACAGCCCGCCGAGCATTTATGGTCCGTGACCGATATCCCTTTGGTCAATCAACATTTCCTCACCCTTGAGCATTTACAGCACACCCTCGAGCCACATCTGGCATGGCTCGAGACCCAAACCGAACGCGTCCGTTCCCTGACCCACTTTCACTGGTGGCCTTCCATCTGAATACGGAATTAACCGGAAACCGTATTATAACCTGAGTTCGGGTTAAGCGGCCTGTAGAACTTGAGGAAAAATGGGCAACGCAGGCTTTTTGGGCTGGTGGCAGTAGGCAATCAGTCCACAAATGAGGTTCACCAAAAAATTTTGGGGACTACGATGGCGAGAATGCTCAATCTGAGAGATGTTTTTAAGCTGGTCAATGATGGTTTCCACGATGCTGCGCTTGCGTAGAAACAACGCGTCCTCGGCCAGCATGGGTTTGTTGGTGTGCATGTTTTTCTTGAGGCCGGTAATCAGGGCAATGTGTTTTTCTCGTAATAATTTCTCAAACAGTGGCTGAGAAATATACCCCTTATCAGCGAATATCTTGCCAAAGATGTTGCACTCATCCTCCTCGAGCATCTCGGTGAGGCCTACTCGGTCATCCACGTTGCCGGGGGTCAGCAGCAACCATACCACTTCACCCTGGTCATTGAAAATGAGGTGGAGTTTGAAACCAAAAAACCAGCCTACACTCGTTTTACCGCGCTGAGCGATAGATTTGAAAGTTTTATGTCGAGAGATACGGCGGTTATGACACACTGATATTTTGGTGGAATCACAAAAGCTGACCCCCGAGCAAGCTCCAAAGAGCGAGACCAGATAGAGGGTCAAGGGAATCAAAGTGCGCGGTATCCACTCGACAAAGCGCTGATAGCTGGGTAAGCCTGGAAACTCTGAAGCCAGGTCAACACAAACATGTTGGCAATAGTACGCCTTGAAGTCACGGTAATGGCTCGAGTGGAACTGAATCAAGACGGTCATGATTTCCGAAGGCATCATCGAAAGGCTGCGCTGACGGCTAGATTTGACACCTGGGAGGGAGAGTTTTGGAGTGGGAATCTGGAAGGTCTGGCAGAAATCATCAATGTGACAGAAAACTTCGAGTAAAGTCATGAGGTCCTCCGGGGACTGGGGTTGTGGTAAACATCAGTCTATCGGAGGACCTTCCTTATCCCGAACTGGGGTTATTATACCCACCCAACTCGAAACCCTCATTCTCGGGGTCAGCTCGAGAGACGTTCAATCCAAAAAAAAGCGTCCTCTCGAGCCTGGAGAGGACGCTTTTTTAGCGAGAGATTCAGGCTTTGGCGGTAGACACGCGCTGAACGTGCTGAGTGCCTTGCTGCACCGCCGCCACACCCGCCTGCGCGCCAAACATCCAGCTCAGTTTGAGCATGAAAATCAGGTCATCCACCTTTCCCGCACTGACCAGTTCGGCGACGTGCTCGGGCACCCCTTCGGGCAGCGGCATCTGCTCGAGCTGGTCGCGGTATTGCTCTTTGAGCTGCTCGAGGATGGGGTCAAATTGCGAGTTCATGCCCTAAAGTTTAGCGCAACGCACTCAGGTTTTGTAGTGTTGAAAGTGGCAATTGGCAAAGGAGCCGTGGTTTCACAGCTTTGTGGATGAGGTGCAGCCGATAGCAAACGTCGAACGTCTGGTTCGCCTCGGGCGTTTGACGTTCGACGTTTGCTACCCTTACCGAGCGGCGACAGCCCCGCTTTCCTACGTTCCCAGCTCGAGCACGCTGGCGTCGGATAAAGTCAGGCGGTGAACGCGGGGCGTGCCTTTGGTGCCCACAATTCGTGCTTTTAGGCCAATCAGACACTCTTGCAGGCGGGTTTCGATGTTGGAAATTTCCACGCCCTCGTCAATGACGCTGTACTCCACCTCGGCGTGCGAAATGCTCGAGTTGCGACCCACGCTGGTAAACGGCCCGATGTAAGCCCCCTCGAGCACCACGTTTTCACCAATCAGCGCCGGACCCATCACGATGGAATTGCGGACCACGCTGCCCGCCCCAATGACCACCCGCCCGGTGATGCGCGAATCGATAATCTCGCCCTGTACGTCTGGCTCGAGGTTCTCGAGCAGCAAGCGGTTGGCGTCTATCAGGTCAAAGGGCCGCCCGGTGTCCTTCCACCAGCCCTGCACTTTTTGCCCAATGACGGTTCCACCCGAGGCGATGAGCTGCGCGATGGCGTCGGTGATTTCATATTCGCCACGGGCTGAGGGTTCCAACTTCTCGAGGATACGCATGATGCCTGCCTTAAAGCAGTAAAACCCAGCCACCGCCAGATTGGACGGCGGCACTTTCGGTTTCTCGACCAGTTCGATGATATTGCCCGCGTCATCGAGTACAGCTACCCCGAAAGCGGTGGGGTTTTCGACCTCGACCAGCGCGATGGTGGCATCAGAGCCGCTCGAGCGAAAGGTCTCCACAAAGCTCGAGACGCCGTGCTCGAACAGGTTATCGCCCAGGTAGACGCAGAAATCATCGTCCCCAACCCACTCGCTTGCCATGCGAACCGCGTGGCCCAGGCCCAGCGTTTCGGTCTGCGAGATGTAGGTGAACTTTACGCCGGGGTGCTCAACCCGCTCGAGGGCCGCCGTAATCGCTTCGCGGGTGAACTCGGACACGATGATGGCGATGTCTAGCAGTCCGGCGGCCAGCAGGTTGTCCACCGCGTGCCGGATGATGGATTTGTTGGCCACCCGCAGCACCGGTTTGGGCCGGGTGTAGGTCAGCGGACGCAACCGGGTTCCCTGACCCGCCGCCGGGATAATCGCCTTCACGCCCGACCCGCTGCCCGGTGGATGAAGTGTGGCACTCGAGCCGCCGACCTTCCATTCAGGTCACTAAAAATGAGTTTTAGCATGGTCACACTATAGAGCAGCCCCGATAAGGGGGCCAAATCTCGAGTGGTGCCACTCAGGAATGCGAGGTCATCTCGAGCTAGCTGGAAGGACCCCCCCTTGCGTGTAAACGCAAGACCCCCCTATTTCATAGGTGGGTACTTTAAAAGCTCGAGTGCAGCAGTCTTTTGGTTCCGTGCTTCGCAATCCTTCGGGAACCCTGCAAGGTAGGGGGGATATTCTCGAGAGTGAAGCGAGATGGCCCGATAGGCGGGCAGGCCCCACGGGGTGCCGTTCTGCCCAAGACAGTGCCGCTTATCTCAAGACAACGCTCGAGAGAAGGGGGGTACTTCCAGGCCGAATGGGACTTCACCGCTTTCAAAGACACCCCCGCCACTCACCCCCCCAATTTACCAGCCTCGAGCGCCGCCTCAATCGCCCCCGTCAGCGCCTGGGTCGCGCCCACTCCCTCGCCCCGGTGAGCGGTTCGGCCCTCGTCAATCCAGGCTTCCACCACACTGCCCTTGCGCCGCAGCACGGTCTCGGGATAGCCCAGACTCTCGGCTCGAGCAAAAAGCTTGTCGAGGTTGGGTTCATCCAGGTTATCTTCACTAGAATTATGCAGGTGCGAAAAGCCCTGAGTGGTCAGAAAATCGCGCAACATCACTTCCCTGGCTTCCATAGTCCCCCCCACCGCAAAGTAGCGGGCCAGGGACTGCGCCCAGTCGCCACGGGCTGTAATGGGAGCCATGCGCTCGAGGGCCACATCCAATTCCTCACCGCTGGGACGGTGGTATTTATTCGTGTGAAACAGCAGTTCCGGCTGCACTCGAGGGCGCGATTGGGGTTCCTCGGCGCTCAGGCCCACGGTGAGGCCCGCGAAGGGAAAAACGCCCTGCGGCAGCTCGAGCAGGTCTGAAATGGGCGCTAGGGCGCTCAGAATTCCGCCAATCCAGCAACCCCTGTAGCCCAGCATTTCAGCGGCCAGCAGCAGGTTTTGACCCGCCATCACCGCGTCGCCGATGGCAAAATGAACCGAGGCGGCGGGCCAGTGGCCGTAGGTATACCCTTTGTGCTCGAGCAGGGATTTGAGGCGGTAAAGGTCGGCGCACACGATAAACGCTTCACTCGAGCTGGCGATGTGGGGGTTGCCGCTGAGTTCGGCCACTTTTTGGCGCAACTCGGGGTTCTCGAGCCGAATGAACGAATACATCTGGGCGGTGGCGTCGGTGGGAGCGCGGTGGGCCGCGTAAAGCAGCGCCCCCAAGTGCTCGGGGGGCATCTGAAAATTCTGGTACTGGCGCACGGTCCAGTGGGCCTCGAAGAAGGCGCGAACGTCCTGGGGAGTCATAGGCGACAGGGTACAGGAATGGACGTAGCCTCGTGTCTCAACAAAACTGGGTGTAACTCAGGAATGCGGGGGGGCGGCTATTCGGGCTGGAAGGACCCCCTTCTCTCGAGCGTTTCACTCTCAAGAATATCCCCCCTACTATCGCAGGGGGGAACTTAAGAGCGTTCTACTCGAGCTTTTAAAGTACCCACCTGTAAAACAGGGGGGTCTTGCGTTTACACGCAAGGGGGGGTCGTTCCCGCCTGCTCGAGGCTGCCCCGCATTCCTGAGTTACACCCCTTGCTCGGCAAAGCGGCTTTCCGATTGTGCTCGAGCGGCTAGACTACAAGCCAATGACCCCCCAAGAGTTTGCCGTCAAATGGCGTCAGGGCGCACAGCACCTCAGTGAGAGAGCCGCTGCCCAGAGCCACTTTATAGATTTGTGCCACCTCCTTTTGCTCGAGGACCCCATCACTGCCGACCCTACTGGGTTGGACTACGGTTTCGAGAAGCACGTTCGTAAGGTAGCCAGCAAGGACAAGGGCTTTGCCGACGTGTGGCGGCGCGGTTTCTTTGGCTGGGAATACAAGCGTGAGGGGCGCAGACTCGAGGACGCTTACCGCCAGCTTCTGCTTTACCGCGAGGACCTGGACAACCCGCCGCTGCTGGTGGTGTGTGACTTGGTGCGCTTCGAGGTGCATACCAACTTCACCGGAAGCACCAAAAAGGTGTACAGCTTTACCCTGGAAGACCTGGAAAGTGGACGCACGCTCGAGAGTGGAAAAACAGCGCTCGAGGTGTTGCGCCTCACCCTGACCGACCCGGAAGCACTGAACCCACGGCTTCAGCGGGAACGGGTAACGCAGCAAGCCACCGCCAAAGTGGGCGAGGTGGCCCAACATTTGCAAGCCAGAGGATTTGAGGCCGAAGCGGTGGCCCACTTCATGATGCAACTGGTTTTTGCGCTGTTTGCCGAGGACACCGCGCTGCTTCCAGCCAACCTCGTGACCCGCATTCTCGAGAAAACCAAGAACACCCCCGAACGGGCCAAGCGCTATTTAGACGACCTCTTTTTGGCCATGAGCCAGGGCGGGGAAGTGCTGCTCGAGGACGTGCGCCATTTCAACGGCGGCTTATTCGATGGGCGCAGCGCGCTACCGCTCGAGAAGGCTGACATAGAGCGCCTGCTCGAAGCGGCGCGACTGGACTGGGACGAAGTGGAACCCGCCATCTTCGGCACGCTGTTCGAGCGCAGCCTGGACCCAGCCAAGCGCTCCCAACTGGGGGCGCACTACACCTCGAGAGAGGACATTCTCAGAATTGTGGAGCCGGTGATTCTGGGGCCGCTGCGGAAAGAATGGGCTGAAATTCGCGCCAGAGCCGAAAGTTACCTCTCGAGCACCGAGGCCAGCTTTCCCACCACCCTGCTGCGAACCGACCCCAAGCGCCCAGATGCCGAGCGCAAGGAAAAACGGGAGCGCACCCAAAAAGTGTTCGAGCCGCTCAACACCTTTCTGGGCCGCTTGCACAGCCTCAAAGTGCTGGACCCGGCGTGTGGCAGCGGAAATTTTCTGTACGTGGCCATGCAGAGCCTCAAGGACCTCGAGCGCGACGTACTCAACTTTGCCGCCACCGCTGGCGCGCCGGGGTTAGCCCTGCTCAGCCCCAAGCAGTTTTACGGTTACGAGGTCAATGTCTTTGCCTTTGAACTGGCCAGTGTGGTGGTGTGGATAGGCTACTTGCAATGGAGCCGGGCCAACGGCGACCCCATCAACCAAAGCCCCATCCTCGAGCGCCTGAACACCATCCAGAGGCGCGACGCGCTGCTCAATGAGGACGGCAGCGAAGCCCAGTGGGTCGAGGCCGATTACATCGTGGGTAACCCGCCGTTTTTGGGCGATAAAAAATGCCGTTTAGGGGTTGAAAAAGCGGATGTGATGGGCTAAGACCGCGTAGGCGACCCGACTTCGCAGGGCTTGGAAGGTCTTGATTTGCGAATTCCGAATTCCGGTTCGCACCATCCACGAAAACG
>Ga0209100_1002399_pt1 | contig 11710 bp, 6 predicted proteins | sample lystaG_FD_185480 | JGI IMG/M metagenome (GOLD analysis project Ga0209100, IMG submission 185480) | Glacier valley bacterial and archeal communities from Borup Fiord, Nunavut, Canada, to study Microbial Dark Matter (Phase II) -... | ecosystem: Environmental > Aquatic > Freshwater > Ice > Glacier ...
GTCATGACTAGCGCAGGAATCTCGACGCACGCTGCACTGGCTTCGCAACCCTCTCAGCATTCATTAGAATTAATCGCGGCTGAACCCTCAGTGCCGTTGCTCCGATCGGTCGAACAAGCCGTTCCCCAAGATCTCTCTCAGCGTCTCAACGTCCCATTACAGGATGTCAAAATTGTTAGGTTTACGCCCCAAACCTGGTCAGATGGTTGTTTTGGTTTGGGAGGTGCAACCGAAAATTGTCTGCTGGTTCAAGTCGAGGGATGGCGTATCGAAATGACCCACAACCAACAAACTTGGATCTATCGCACCGATAAAACCGCCAACGCAATTCGGGTAGAGCCTCAGTCAATGGGAGAAGTTTTGCCCCCGATCGTCAGTCAACGTCTCATCAGCGCGGTCGCAAAAGAGGTACGAGTTCCGGCGGCTCGATTGCAAATTGCCCATGTGAAATCTGCGGTTTGGGATGGCTGTCTAGGTATCTTTACGCCCGGACGAGGCTGCACTAAAATCGCCCTTCAAGGATGGCAGGTGGTCATTGCCAGCAGTAACCGCAGTTGGGTCTATCACCTTGACCAAGACGGGAGCCGAATTGTCCAAAATCCCACCGCAAGCGGCAGTTGGGGAAGCTTAGTGCCTGCATTTATTCCACAACCCAAACCTGCGCCCAAATCTGATATTGAGCCAGCGATCGTCTTTCGATCGACGATCGGCGGTGATTTTGTTGGCAAAGTTACCCAAACTACGTTAACAACAGACGGCACGATTACGCAGTTGATTACGGCTCCCAATATTCGCTCTCGCCCGGTGGTGATTAAGCAATTGTCTCAGCAACAAGTTGAGCAGTTTCAGCAAGTATTACAGACGCAGCGATTTCTCAATCTCAATGGTCTGAGATATTTCAGCAAACCCGTGATGGCCGATTATCCTACAACCACGCTGCAAGGAATGGGCAGTATCACCCAATATGTCGATTTAGAGACCAAGCATCTCCCTAAAGCGTTGCGACAGGTGATTCAAACCTGGGAGAAGCTCTAGAAGACTGGCTTAAAAATAGAATCCCTCGTTGCGTAGTTTGTGGATTTTGACTTTGCTCAACCCACTCGCGAAAAATTGAGGGCTGAGCGAAGTCGAAGCCCAGTCAGTTGGGACTCGATTAAACCGCAATTCCCTAAAGTCAATGGTGCCGTATCGAAATCTCAATCACAAATTCGCTTCCTTTGCCGAGGACAGAGGTGAAGCTTAATTGACCATTGTGTTTTTGTTGCACAATCTGCTGAGAGATTGAGAGTCCGAGTCCGGTGCCTTTGCCAATCGCTTTAGTGGTGAACATCGGCTGGAATAATCGTTGCTTTACGTCGTCAGGGATGCCTAGCGCATTGTCAGCAATGCTCACGATCGCAGTTTGAGCATCTTTTACATAAGTCTGAATTTGAATCGTGAGCGGCTGCTGATTTTTGCTCCAAGTTTCTTCTAATGCATCGATCGCGTTTGCTAACAGGTTCATAAAAACCTGATTGATCTGCCCTGGATAGCATTCAACATCAGGTAATTCACCGTAGCGTTTGACGATGTTGATCTCTGCTCGTTGACCAGCGGCTTTTAATCGATGCTGTAAGATTAACAGCGTGCTGTCCAATCCGTCATGGAGATTGAACGGAACCAGGGCGGTATCTGCGCGAGAAAAGATGCGGAGCGATGTGGAGATCGTTTTGATGCGATCGCTGCTCAACTCCAGCGATTTTAGCAACTTGGGCAAGTCTTCTAAAACAAAGTCAATGTCTGCATCCTCTAACGCTTGCTGAAGGGTTGCAGACGGGGTAGAATGCTCGATTTGATAGAGGTCTAGAATCGTGTGCAGCGTCGTCACGTATTCTTTGGCAAGGGGAACGTTGTTGGCGATCGCGTTAATCGGATTGTTAATTTCGTGGGCGACTCCTGCCACTAATTGACCAAGAGACGAGAGTTTTTCTTGTTGCACAATTTGCACTTGAGCCGTTTGCAAGGCGGCGGTTCGCTGGGCGACTTGCTGTTCGAGATGGTCAGTGAGGGTTTTAAGCTGCAAATGAGTCTTGACTCGCGCTAACACCTCCTCTTCTTCAAACGGTTTGGGAATATAGTCCACTGCGCCCAGCGATAGCCCTTTGACTTTGCTGGCGGTGTCTGTCAGTGCTGTCATAAAAATAATCGGAATGGGTTGAGTGACTTTGTTGGCTTTAAGCCTTCGGCACGTTTCAAATCCGTCGATTCCGGGCATTTGCACATCAAGCAAGATTAAGTCAGGCGGCTTGCGCTCGACCTGAGCAATGGCGTTTTCTCCATCGATCGCGACTCGCACTCTGTAGCCAACACTTTTGAGCGATTGAGATAACACTGATAGATTGGTTGCGTTGTCATCGACGATCAAAATTGATCCGGGTTCTGAAGTTGTCATAGGGTTGAAGCACTAAGAGTTTGTTAAATGCTGTTGTAAAAAGGCTTGAAGCTGTTTAATTTCGTAGCGATCGGAGAGATTGATCACGGTTTGGGCAAATGGAGCCAACTTCACATCTGATCATTGAAGTTGTTGGGCAACTTCAATGATCAGATCGATCTCACCTTCTTCGTGCAATTCGCAAAGCTGTTTCAGGATTACTTGAGAAGGCGCAATAATCTCTGTTGAAATTGGCGATTCTATTTCCGCATTTTTAGAGTTATCTATTTCCTGATAGATCCATTCTAATTTCAGATATTGCTGTAATAAGTTGAGTAATGTATCAGTCTGTACAGGTTTAGGTAAAAAGGCATTTGCGCCAGCGTTTAAGCTCTTATATTGATCGCTTTCAAAAACACTAGCAGATGATACGAGCAAGATAGTGTCCTGGAATTGTGACAGTGATCGGAGCTTTTGAATCAACCCAAACCCGTTCAAAATCGGCATCGCTAAGTCGGTGATGATCAAGTCAGGCTGCGTCATCAAAGCTTGCTCAATGCCTTCGTGACCGTTGCTTGCCTCGATGAGTTGAAACCCGATCGGCTCTAGCAAATTAACGACCACTGACCGATTTTCCCAGCGATCATCGACGACTAAAATCTTGCGGCGATTGCCCTGATAACCCTCGATCGTGCCTTGTGAAACCACTCTCGACTCGGTTGCCCAATGTTCGGCTTCTGGGAGGGTGACTTCAAACCCAAAGGTGCTGCCTGCTCCGATTTGGCTGCTGACTTCCAAGGCGCTGCCCATGAGCAACACAATCTTTTGACTAATGGCGAGTCCTAACCCGGTGCCTTCAGATTGTTTTTTGGTGTCGCCCACTTGTTCAAACGGCAAAAAGATTTTTTCTAGCTGATCAGGAGTCATGCCCACGCCCGTGTCTCGAATCTCAAAGCGAATTTTATGGTCTTCTAAGCTGTGAACGGCTAATGTCACACCGCCTTTTTCGGTAAATTTGATGGCATTGCCGAGAAGATTGATCAGCACTTGGCGGAGTCGTTTTTCATCGGCATAGACTCCGATCGGAAGCTGCGAGTCTGGCTCAAACTCAAAGACAATGTTTTTTTGCTCGGCGCGAATGCGGCAAATTTCAGCCACGCTTTGCAAAAAAGCCGGGAAATGCAGCGCATTCTCGACCAGATCCATTTTGCGGGCTTCGATTTTAGACAGATCTAATACATCGTTAATCAGTGTTAACAAGTGAGAGCCGCACTGATAGATAATGTCGATACCTTTGCGTCCTTTATCGGTTAAAGGCTCCGATCGTTGCAGGATTTGGGCATAGCCTAAAATGCCGTTTAACGGAGTGCGTAATTCGTGACTCATGCTGGCAAGAAATTCACTCTTTGCATCGTTGGCGACATCGGCTAACACTTTTGCACTTTCCGCTTCGTTTTTTGCTATTTTTAATTCAACGGTGCGCTCTTCAACTCGTTGTTCTAGCGCTGTAAAAGACTCGCGCAGTTGTTCTGCCATGCCATTAAACGATCGGGCTAAAATATTTAATTCACCGACGCTCGACGCTGCGACTGATTGGGTCAGTTCGCCTCCTGCAATGGCTTCTGATGCCCGACTTAATCGCAAAATCGGGCGCGTAATCCAGCGCGATGTATAGAGTCCTAATGCGGTTGCTAATCCCAAGGCTCCGAGGCAGAGCAAAATCGTGGTGCGAGTGTTGGCGTTGATGCGCTCCATAAAGTCGGCTTCAGGAACTGCCACAACCACCAGCCAATCTAAACCCCATTCATCCCGCCAAGGTGCCACCTGAACAAAATGGCGCTGATCGTTAAGTTGAAATTCCAGCGACTGATTGTCTTTGATGTTTGACAAATTATTAAAACGCTCAGTTAAATGTTTTGCAGTAGCTTCAATCAATGGATCTTTACTGTCAGAGCCTTGAAGCCGTTTAGCTTTGCCATTAACAAGTGTAAAAGGTTGTTCTTTGTTGGAACTGGCAATTAACAATCCATTGCGTTCCAAAATAAAAGTTTTTCCTGATGGACTGACTTTTAACTGCTGAAGAAAATCACTAATTTGTGTGAGTCGTTGATCAACTCCAATAACACCAATCAAATTCTTGTTTTTGTCATAAACTGGGCGATTAGCAGACACAGATAGCGTGTAAGGTGGCGATTGCCATTGATAAAGCGTCCACATCGATTTGCCTACTTTCATTGGTTGCTCGCACCAAGCTTCCTGCATCGCAACATAGGGACCAGTATCTACTGCAAGGTTAGTTCGATTTCCTTGTTTGTCTGTGTTGTAGACATAACTATGTTGGTTGCCATTACGTTTTTTGGAAACTTCCTCAACTGTAATGCGACCATCCTGAAAGTAGCGACCAGCAGCGGCAAAATCTCCTGTTTTCAAACATAAACTAATGTAGCCAACATTATACAATTGGAGTTGCTTCCAAAAAAACTGCCCTATCTGCTGTGGATTATCTGGGTCAAGTAACCCCATATCCATAGCACCGCCATTAATTTCAGCTAGGTTACGACCTGTATTAAGATAACTATCTAAATGCTGGTGAATGCGATCGCTAACTTCACCCCGCAACTGAGAAGCTAAATCGTTAACCGCTTGTTGTCCGTTTCGCACCGATAGATAGCCAATTAAGCCCACCGCCGCTGAGACTTGCAGAACAAATGGAATGACCAAGATCGATCGGAGAGAAAGCCATCTCGATCGCGAGGCAGAAGTTTGAGGGTTAGATTTAGATTGCATGAAGTTAAGCAGGTAGCGCAAGAAGCATTATTAAAGTTCCCGCTTTAAACGCTTAGTAGTCATGGAATTAATTCTTCAAAACGTAAAAAATTCTGTGGGCAATTGTAGCTGTCCGTTGATGACAAGATCTCTTTGCCTCGAAAGTTAGAAAATCTAGAGAAACGGGTTTAATTGCTACAGATCTATCTCAGTAATTGAGGGTCTTAGGATAAGACCCATTTGAGAATTTGTTAGGAGTGAGGATGAATCAACAATCAGATCGGTCGGGGTCTTTGCGATCGCTTCAGGGGTGCCTGCCGATTTCTGTGATGGTCTTCAATAGCTTACTTTCTGCGGCGTTGGCTGCCCAACCCCAAAACGATCCGTTAGCATCACTCAGAAACCAAAGTTTTGAACCCGGACTGGATCAAGTCACTTCAGTGTCTCAGCTTTCAGATGTCAAGCCAACTGACTGGACGTTTCAAGCGCTACAGTCTCTCGTCGCGCGCTATGGATGTATTGCAGGTTATCCTGACAAAACCTATCGGGGCAACCGTGCCCTCACCCGCTATGAGTTTGCAGCGGGTTTAAATGCCTGTCTCGATCGGGTCAACGAGTTGATTGCTGCTGCCACCGCCGATCTGGTTAAAAAAGAAGACTTAGCCACGCTGCAAAAGCTGCAAGAAGAATTTGCAGCCGAACTCGCCACTCTGCGCGGTCGAGTCGATGCGCTAGACGCTCGAACTGCTACCCTCGAAAACCAGCAGTTTTCGACCACTACAAAACTGGCTGGAGAAGTGGTCATCGCCTTGACCAATGAATTCAATCAGCCGACTAATAACAACACCGTTCTGCAAGAGCGCGTCCGGCTCAATCTGCAAACGAGCTTCACGGGCAAAGACACCCTCAACACGCGCCTCTCAGCCGGAAACGCAAACGTCTTTAACCTGCAAGGCGGCGGCGTAGAAGGCATTCAAACGTCTAACTTTGGGAACTCAATTACCAATCAAGTCTATGTCGATTGGCTATCTTACTACTTCCCAATCGGCAGCAAAACCCAAGCCGTGCTCGAAGCAGTTGGTGGGGGACACATTGACTATGCCTCGACCAATAATTCTTATTTAGAAACCTATGATGCGGGCACTGGTGCATTATCGGTGTTTGGTGAGCGCAATCCGATTTATCAAATCGGAGGGGGCAGTGGGTTTGGTCTAAGTCATAAGCTCACGGATAAGATTACGCTAAGTGCGGGCTATTATGCCGACAGCTCTGATCCAGCAACCTCGGCTACGGGTTCGCTATTGTTTGCGGCAAACCGATCGAGTAATAAAGACGGGTTGTTTAACGGCAGCTATTCAGCGTTGGCTCAAGTCAGTTTTGCACCTAACGATCGCTTCTCGATCGGGTTGACCTACATCAATGCCTATCGTCGGTTTGCGATCTTTGATGGAGGTAGTGCGCTGGCATCAACCGGAACTGCTGCTGCTAATGGAGTCGGACTTGACGCGAGATTGCTACCTGCGATCGTGAATGCTTATGGCGCATCTGCCACCTTTAAAGTCAGCCCTAAGTTTGCGGTGAATGGCTGGGTGTCTTATGTCAATGCAGATTTTGTAGGGGATCAATTAGGTGCAGCCAACATCTGGACTTATGCGTTGACGTTTGCCTTCCCGGATCTGCTCAGAAAGGGAAATTTGGGCGGACTTGTGATATGAGCTGAACCCTATTTGGGTAATGCCAGCACGTTTCAAACGGGAGGTAAAAACAACATTCCGCTTCATTTGGAAGCGTTTTATCGATGCAATTTGTCTGACAATATTTCTATCACACCGGGTTTGATTTGGATTGTGTCTCCGGGGCAAGATTCTAGCAATCAAGATGCCGTGATTGGAACAGTACGAACAACATTCACGTTCTAAGAGGCATTCATGTTGCTGTGCTCATATTTTATGTGCGTGCAAAGCTCTATAGAGACGTTCTACCAGCGTGTCTCTATAGAGTCTATTTGAGATCTATTAGATGCCAATCTTTTGATCATTAGCCTGATGAAATATAGCCGTTATCGACGCTAGGCTGTACTTTAAAACCCTTCAAAGTTGTTCTTGTCGTTTTGGATGTAAAGCCTCGAGTTCAAAGATGATTACGTCCCTTTCAGAGATAGTTGATTCCTGTTCTGAAAGGGAACTCTAATGGGATCTTGAGCGTTTATCTTCAGGCTATGCGGAGACAACTGTCGCTGACTACGAGCTACTACATCCGAAAACTGCTGCACCAAAACCTCGATCGCTTGACTTCTGTGCTTGCGATCGGGGCAGGTCTCAAGGCAAACTCTCTCAGTGATTTAAATGCTGTGCTAGAGAGCCTGTATCTAGAAGAACAGGAGATTAATGCCGCGATCGAGCAGCTAGAGCATCTCGGAGTTTTTCATCAAACCTTGAGTCATCAAGGTGCAAAACACCATCAAGACCTGAGAGCCGCAGAACAAAATATCTTCTGGCTACTGGGATTTAAACTGCGTGAACTCACGCATCAGGGAGTAATCTTGGTCGTGGATGACATTCTACTAAATGTGCGTCTGCTTTCGACTGCATTGACCAAACACGGCTATGAAGTGTGCAGCACCGACACAAGTGCGTCTGTAGTGGCAACCGCGATCGAGGAGAAACCTGACTTGATTTTGCTCGATATCATGATGCCTGGAGTTGATGGCTATGAGGTCTGAGATCGCCTCAAAGCTAATGCTCTGACCCGTGAGATTCCGATCATTTTTATTAGCACGATGAATGACCCTCTCGATAAAGTAAAAGCCTTTGGAGTCGGAGGAACGGACTATGTTGCCAAACCTTTTCAAATGGAAGAAGTGCTGGCTCGAATTGAGCATCAACTCAAGATTCGGGTGCTGCAAAAACGGTTAGAGGCGCAAAATATCAGACTACAGCACGAGATTCAAAAACACAAAAACATAGAAGCCCGATATCGTGACAGCTTTGAGAATGCTGTCGATGGCATCTTTCAATCGTCGATCGATGGCACCTATCTAAAAGTGAATCCAGCACTGGCACAAACGTATGGATATGCGTCTCCTAAAGATTTGATCGAAAAACTGACTGATATTTCTCAACCACTCTATGTGCAGCCGCAGCGCCGATCGGAGTTTGTCGCGTGCTTTGAGCAACAGGAAACCGTGTTAGATTTTGAGTCTCAGATTTATCGTCAAAATGGCAGCGTGATCTGGATTTCGGAGACGGTTCGCAAAGTTCACGATGCAACCGGAGCCTTTCTGTTTTATGAGGGAACGGTCAGAGACATCACGGCTCGAAGCCAACAAGTTTCTGGCTAAACTCATCATCTGATGCATTCCAGAATTAAATCAGTATAAGCAATTGCCGTGATTGGGCGAAATGAAGCTAAAAGCACCCGAAAGAGCGACTGAAAGGCTTTATTCCAGAGATCACGGCTCTGCTGTTTCTACGTCTCGGTGACGATCGAGGAGGTCTTAATCAACCTTTGCCCGGAATCGGAAGAAGCCATAAGAATTAGTTGGTGTGCCACTTGCTGTTGCCTTTGGAGCACTTCCCACACTCACAACTGCCGCTCCCCTGTTGTTGTTAACTCCCATACAAGAAGCTGGAAAAACAGGAGTCGAATTGGGGTAGAAACCCGAACCCAAAGCTGGACCATCAGGAACAGCCGTTAAAGTACCACTTAAACTAAGCTGTATCGAACCTGGTACATAGGTCGTATTGGCTGGAACAAAGTCGCAGAGACTGACATTACTCGCATCTTTTCCACCATCTGAAAGAAAGTAAATGGTGTACTCTACTTCATCGCCTGGTTTAGGTCGCTGGGCGACAGGAAGGGCAGTGGCAGTTACTGCGCCTTGCAGAAGGCTACTAAAGTTTGTCGTATTGCCTGAATTATCAGACTTAACGGCTGTAGCAGTGGGGTTAGCCCAACCAGACGCATTATCATCGATCGCACCTGCACCCGTGATGACATCGGTATAAGTGGAAATGGCTGTCCCCGCAATCGCACTGATTCGTTTTACTAAGCGGACATTGGGTGTAGATGGTGTGATCACCAATGGTGCTATAACCGCAGCACTCGGAAAGTAGATCCATGTATCGATGATCTTCTTGTCCCCGTAATTCGTTGGGAAGTTGTGTGCGCCCGATGCACTGTTAATTCCTTTACGACCATCGCAGACTTGGGGAGCAATGCAGCCAAGCGCCACATTAGTCGAGCCAACAGTATAGTCTCCTTCATCAAAGTAGTTTGTTGTTGGACTTGCTCCGTTAGAAAATGCTCCAGGTGAATTTAGCATCTTGATTGTGAATCCATTCGTATTAGTTTCTGCATCCAATAATGGAAAGTGATATTCTCCACCTTTGAGAAGGATTCTGGCTCGGTATGAGGCGTTTCCAGGTAGCGGTGGGACAACCACTCCGTTTCCATTTTTGCCATCTCCCCAAGAAACCGTGTTAGCGCCTACAGTTGCACTTCCTTCTAAGAAGCGATCGCCTGCTGTAGGGTCAAAAATTCCATCATTATTGGTATCGATCGCAATCTGGTAGCTGCCAGATTGAGGAGCGTTGAAACTGAATGTCCCACCTGCGCCCGTCGGAGTGTAGAAGCTTCCCCCGCCAAAAGCTCCTTGAAAGGCGAAACTGGTTGCGGGGGCTGGAACAATCGCGATTGAAGGAACGCTCAGTGCAAACTTAGTGGCGCTGCTAGGTGTATTAAAAAATGTTTTATGAACAGGAAGCTCAAGTGTGACTCCAGTGGGCAAAGTTGCGCCACCACTACCAGGCGCAGAATGATAGAGGGGTTGTCCTCCAAAAATCAATCCTTTAGCGTTAGCAAAAAAGATAAAGCCGTAAGGATCAATCCCCCTAAGTAGTGTGGAATATTCGTAGCCATCCTGGGTCAAGATGAATAACTCTGAGTTGAGAAACTGACTGTTGCCCCCAAGAATCATCGTAATGTAATCCGTGAAAACGCGACCATTCAAATCTGCTGTGGAGGTCAAACTACTCCGAACTGTGATATCCCAAATTGAAACCGAAGACCTCTGATTGCTATTGATTACAGGAGTACTGATACTGGTAACAGAAGAGCCGCCCGCAGTCGCATCCGTATCTCCATTTTTACCATCTGGACCGTAAAAAGCGACTTGATAGACTCCTGACACCGTTGGAATAAATGTACAAGGAGCATAGCCACCCGTTGCAGGTGAGGGTCCAGCGATTTCTTTAGCGCGAGTATTTAGGACTCCTTGCCCTGGCTGATCAGCAACGCAATCGCGAACCGGAGCTGCAATATCTACATTCGCATTCGGCGCAAAGATAACGGCATTTCCAGAACCGACCCCGACCCCACTTGAGCCGATGTTGATGACTTCACCCGCTTGAGCATAAACTTTCAGCAAAGTGCGTCGCAAAAGTCCTACTGTAGTGCTAGTGCGCCATTCTGTGTATGGGCGGTTCCCCCCATTCTGAACCAGTTCGCGGCTGCCTTCAGACTGAGCAGGTTGCATTCCCAAAACCAGGGTGACTGCTAGAAGTGATAGTCCACAAACGAGGCGATCGCAGGGGCTTTTCAAACGTGGGTGGATGACACTTCTCATGGGGTTACACCTTGGACAATGGGGGGACTAACAGGAGAGATCGAAATGGTATCTGCTTTGGGCTTACGATCGGCAGGGGTCGGTTTTTGCAAACCAAAACCGCTAAACAGTTCATTGAGTTTGATGGTCAGACCCAGGTAAGGACCTCCCGCCGATCGAGAGCCGTCAAAGTCACGATCGTTGACTCGACCAAAGCTGTAGCCTGCCGCTAATCGGAGATTAGGCGTGAGATAATAGCCTGCTTCGACCACAAATCCCATTTCGTGAAACCCAACGCTGGGTTGAGCAATCCATCGAGCTTCTCCAACAATGTCCCAGCTATAGCCAAAGCGATAAGTGGCACGGAGTTGAGCTAGAGAGACGGTGCTCGTGCCGATTAAATCGCTAGAGAGGGTCGTAGAGCTATGACGCATTGCGTATTTGCCGTAGAATTCCCATCGCCAATTAGGAGCGTAGAGTGCTTCTAGCGCTAGAGTGTGGTCTTCAGAGCCTGTGCCACTGCCAAACAAAATCGTGTCAGGAATCGTCGAAGGATTCTTGCGATATTCGTAGCGCAACAGGGCGTTGAAGCGATCGTCGTTGGGGTTTCGATAGGCAAGTCCGAGTTTGAGATTGGAGGTGTCCCCTAACCCGGTCAGCGTCTGGTTCGCAGCATTGGCTTGCTGATAGCGTGCCAGTGCCGTGAGGGACGAAGAAATCTTGCCCGTCGCGGCGGCTGAAACCACCGTGTTGCTCCCACTGGATGAACTGCGGTGTTCATAGCGGGCGCTTGCCTGAAAGTCCTTGCTACCCGTGTATTCAAGCCCGACGCTGTAGCTATCGCCGCCCTGCAAACCGAGAGAAGAGGCACTCTGCCCGACCGCAAAGGGTTGAGCAAACTGAATTCCAGCCCCGGTGCTGCCAAAAAA
>Ga0209100_1002400_pt1 | contig 11699 bp, 11 predicted proteins | sample lystaG_FD_185480 | JGI IMG/M metagenome (GOLD analysis project Ga0209100, IMG submission 185480) | Glacier valley bacterial and archeal communities from Borup Fiord, Nunavut, Canada, to study Microbial Dark Matter (Phase II) -... | ecosystem: Environmental > Aquatic > Freshwater > Ice > Glacier ...
AGCCCAGCCCGCCCCAGTCCCGCACGCGACAGCCCAGCCCGCCCCCGTCCCGCCTGCGTGAGCCTGCCCGCATGAGCCTGCTCTACTTTGCGAGCCTTCTGTTCGCCCTCACCGGCATGGTGCTGCTCGATCGGCGCTTCGCCCTGTTCTTCTGGCGGGATGCCCGACGGGCCGCCGTAGTACTGGTGGCGGGTGTGCTCTTCCTTCTGCTGTGGGATGTCGCGGGCGTGAGCCTGGGAATCTTCTTTCGAGGAGAGACCGAGTACATGACCGGACTGCAGATCGCGCCAGAGCTGCCCCTCGAAGAAGTCTTCTTTCTCACTCTTCTGTGCTATTTGACGATGAATCTGTACGCGGCAAGCTTTCGAGTTCACGCGGCTGCCTCTCGATCCACCTCCCGACGCGTCGTATCGGGCCGATGACGTACTGGGCGCTCAACGCGGTCTTTCTCGCGGTCGCCGCGATCCTGGCCGTGATCGCTCGGCGCCGGATGAACTGGCCGGCCGTGGCACTGACCGGACTCGTGGTCTTGGTGATGACCGCCGCCTTCGACAACGTCATGATCGCGGTCGGACTCGTCGCATACAACCCCGACCGCATCAGCGGGGTGTTCATCGGCATCGCGCCCCTTGAGGATTTCGCTTACTCGGTCGCCGCCGTGCTCGGGTTGCCGGCGCTCTGGAGCATCCTGTCTCGACGCGGCGTCAGGGCCGCAGATGCACCCGCTATCAGCGGCTCGGAACCCGGAGGCACGGGCACCACCAGCGGCGGCGGCGGCGGCGTATCGTGAGCAGGGCGCTTTTCGCGGCATCCCGCCCGCTCAGCTGGGTGAACACCGCATTCCCGTTCGCGGCGGCATACGTGCTGACCACGCGTCAGGTCGATGCGATGCTCGTCGTCGGGACACTGTTCTTCCTGGTGCCCTACAACCTCGCCATGTACGGCATCAACGACGTGTTCGACTACGAATCGGACCTTCGGAACCCCCGCAAGGGCGGTGTCGAAGGCGCCATGCTCGACCGGCGGATGCACCGCCCGATCCTGGTAGCGGCGGTGCTGTCCTGCCTCCCGTTCGTCGTGTTCCTGGTGATCGTCGGGCCACCACTCTCCTGGCTCGTGCTCACCGTGAGTCTCTTCGCTGTCGCGGCCTACTCGGTGCCGGGTCTGCGGTTCAAAGAGCGGCCGTTTCTGGACTCCATCAGCTCGAGCATCCACTTCGTCTCTCCGGCCGTATACGGACTCGTGCTCGCGGGTGCGGTCTTCACGACCCAACTGTGGGCTGTGCTCATCGCGTTCCTCCTGTGGGGGATCGCATCCCATGCTTTCGGCGCGGTTCAGGATGTTCTCGCCGACCGCGAGGGCGAAATCGCGTCGGTGGCGACCGTGATCGGTGCCGTTGCGACGGTGCGTCTGTCGATCGTCGCCTACCTGCTCGCGGGGATCTGCCTGCTGTTCTCCCAGTGGCCCGGCCCGCTCGCCGCACTACTGGTGTTGCCGTACGCGGCGGTCTGCGCACCTTTTTGGAACGTGTCGGATGCCGCCTCGGCGACGGCCAATCGCGGCTGGCGGCGTTTCTTGCTGATCAACTTCATCGTCGGTTTCGCCGTGACCATGCTGATGATCTGGTGGGCCGCGCTCTCAAATTAGCGTTACCGCGGCTTGCGTGTCACTCGTCACTCCAGCCCAGGTTGCGAGCCATCCGCTCGAGCACCGCGACGGTCTGCGTGTATTCCTCGCCGCTCACTCCCTCGGCCATGAGGCTCCGTTGGGCGCCGACGACCTCGGCGAGTTTGCCGAAAGCGGTGCGACCACGATCCGTGAGCTCGAAAGTATCGACCCGTGCGACTACCCACGCGCTCTCGATGAGTTCCACCAGGTGATCTTGGGAGGATTCGGCCGGCCCGGCCGGCCCGGTCCCATCGGATTCGGGCGACACGTTCATAGAGTCAGCTTCACCGGTGACCGGTGACGCAGCCAGGAAAGGTGCCACCGCATCATCCAACTGCCGCGCCGTCGCACCCTCCCGGGAGAGCACGTTCAGCAACTGCCACTGGCGACGTGTGACGCCGTGTTCGTCGAGCGTTGACTCGAACTGCTCGTCGATCATGCGATCGACGAGCTTGAGCCAGAATCCGATCGGTCGAGAAGTGTTCACCTTCGTAGGCTACGACTCGGTGGCCCCGGGTGCACCCTCAGGGGGACTTAACGCACCCGCACGTGCTTCGGCAGCTTGACGAGCAGCATCAGCACGAGGCCGAGCGCCACGACGAAGACGATGCCGAGGATGCCCCAGTACTGGAATCCGAAGATGCCGATGAACAGGGCCCACAAGCCGGGGGACAGGAAGCTCGCGGCCCGTCCCGTGGTGGCGTACAACCCGAAGATCTCGCCCTCGCGGCCGGCCGGGGTCAACCGGGTCAGCAGGGAGCGGCTCGCTGCCTGCGCGGGACCCACGAAGATCGTCAGGAGCAGCCCGAACACCCAGAAGATGATCTTGCCCGCGTCGTGGAGGAAGAACGTGCCCATGCCGGCAACCACGAGCCCGACGAGGGAGAAGATGATCACGGCCCGTGGACCGAAGATATCGTCGAATCGGCCCGCGAGGATCGTGCTGAGGCCGGCGATGAGATTAGCGGCGATACCGAAGAGCAACACCTCGTTGCTCGTGAACTTGAAGGTGACGGCGGCGATGATCGCGCCGAACGCGAAGACCCCGGCGAGCCCATCCCGGTACACGGCGCTCGCGAGCAGAAACCAGAACGTCGGCCGCGTCTCGCGATAGAGACGCGCGACATCCTTCGCCAACACGACGTAGCTCGGAAAGAAACCCGTCTTCCCGAGGGTGCCGGATGCCGGTGCCTCCGGCACGTTGAGAAAGATCGGGATGCAGAAGATCACGGTCCAGACCGCGCACCCGAGCGCGATGACGCGGAAGGCCATCCCGTTCTCGAGCGGCATCCCGAACCAGTTCAGAGTGGTGAGAACCACCACGATGATGAGCGCCACGATCCCGCCGAGGTACCCGAACCCCCACCCGAGGCCGCTGACCCGACCGATCGACTTCGGGGTCGAGACCTGCACGAGCATGGCGTTGTAATTCACTCCGGCGATCTCGCTGACGACGCTGCCGATGGCGATCAGCGAGATCCCGAGCACGAAATAGGGCGGGGATGCTTGCACGAAGAACAGCAGTGCCATTGACACGACGAGCAGCCCGGTGGTGATGGCGAGGGTTCGTTTGCGGGTGCCGGAGGCATCCGACCGCTGACCGAGCACCGGTGCCAGCAGGGCGATGAAGGCTCCGGCGATGAAGATGGCGATGCCGAATTGACTGGAGAGCGCGGAGAGGGCCCGCTCGTAGGTCTCGTTTCCCGGGCCGAGGGCTGCGACCGTGGGATCGATGAAGGTGTCGGTGGTGAGGTAGAGAGCGGTGAAGACGAAGGTCAGGATGACGCTGTTGAAGGGCTGTGTCGACCAGTCCCAGAGCGCCCAGGAAAAGACCTGCTTGCGCGGGATGACCCGCCCCTCGGGTAGCTGAACGCCGACCGCACCGACCGCCAGCGTGTCCGCGACGACGGGAACGGTCAGCGAGGTGGGGTCCGCGAGGCCCCCGGCCCCAACGTTCGTCCCGGTTTGCGACCCGCTCGGCTCGGTCATGGTGACACGCTAGCGGCTCAGGGGCACCAGCGGGTTAACGTTCCGTAGCCGCGACCTGCACCGGCGTTGCCGCGACCTGCACCGGCGCTGTGTCGTTGTGCGTTCGGCGAATCCACGCGGCGGATGTCGTCATGTCCATGCTTCCCGTCATGTCCATGCTTCCCGTTAGGTCGCCAGCGGTGTGGCAGAAAAATACCGCCTCGCCATCGGTGTGTCACCTTGAGCGACTGAGGCTCAATTATCGGCGCATCCCCTTGACAGGCGCCAGCCGTTTCGACAAACTTGATAACGTGCGGCTCAAGTCCGTGCGAGACGTACGAATGTGAACCGCAGAGAAGGAGCCGTACAGCCATGTCCCGAGCAGTAGGTATCGACCTGGGAACCACCAACTCGGTGGTAGCCGTTCTCGAGGGTGGCGAGCCCACCGTCATCGCCAATGCGGAAGGATTCCGCACCACCCCGTCCGTTGTCGCTTTCACCAAAGACGGCGAAGTCCTAGTGGGCGAGACCGCCAAGCGGCAGGCTGTCACCAACGTCGACCGCACGATCGCCTCCGTCAAACGCCACATGGGCACCGACTGGAAAGCGGACATCGACTCCAAGAAATACACGCCCCAGGAGATTTCCGCCCGCATCCTCGCGAAGCTGAAGCGGGACGCCGAGCAGTACCTCGGTGAGCCGGTAACGGATGCCGTCATCACCGTTCCCGCCTACTTCAACGATGCCGAGAGGCAGGCCACCAAAGAGGCCGGCGAGATCTCGGGCCTGAACGTGCTCCGCATCATCAACGAGCCGACCGCGGCAGCGCTCGCATATGGCCTCGACAAGGGCAAGGAAGACGAACTCATCCTGGTGTTCGACCTGGGTGGCGGCACGTTCGACGTGTCCCTGCTCGAGGTGGGCAAAGACGACGACTTCTCTACGATCCAGGTCAAGTCAACGGCCGGTGACAATCGCCTCGGCGGCGACGACTGGGACCAGCGGGTGGTGACCTATCTCATCCAGAAGTTCAAGGAGACGACGGGTGTGGATGTCTCCAACGACAAGATCGCCAAGCAGCGCCTCAAGGAGGCGGCCGAGCAGGCCAAGAAGGAACTGTCGAGCCAGACCTCCACGACCATTCAGCTGCCGTACCTGTCGCTGACCGCGAACGGGCCGGCCAACCTCGATGAAACCCTCACCCGGGCCAAGTTCGAGGAACTGACGGCCGATCTGCTGGAGCGCACGAAGAAGCCGTTCAACGACGTCATCAAGGAGGCGGGAGTCAAGCTCTCCGATGTCGCGCATGTCGTGCTCGTCGGCGGTTCCACTCGCATGCCCGCCGTCGTGGACCTCGTGAAGAAGCTCACCGGCGGCAAGGATCCCAACAAGGGCGTCAACCCGGATGAGGTCGTCGCGGTCGGCGCGGCTCTGCAGGCCGGCGTGCTGAAAGGCGAGCGTAAAGACGTTCTGCTGATCGACGTCACCCCGTTGAGCCTCGGGATCGAGACCAAGGGTGGCATCATGACCAAGCTCATCGACCGCAACACCGCCATTCCCACCAAGCGCAGCGAGACCTTCACCACGGCAGACGACAACCAGCCGTCCGTGGCGATCCAGGTGTTCCAGGGCGAGCGTGAGTTCACCCGGGACAACAAGAACCTGGGCACCTTCGAGTTGACCGGAATCGCTCCGGCGCCCCGCGGCATCCCACAGGTAGAGGTCACGTTCGACATCGATGCCAACGGCATCGTGCACGTCTCTGCGAAGGACAAGGGCACCGGTAAAGAGCAGTCGATGACCATCACGGGGGGTAGTTCGCTCTCGAAAGAGGACATCGAGCGCATGGTGCGCGAGGGTGAAGACCACGCCGCGGAGGACAAGGCGCGGCGTGAGGCCGCGGAGACCCGAAACACCGCGGAGCAGCTCGCCTACTCGACCGAGAAGCTCATCAAGGAAAACGAAGACAAGCTGCCCGACGACGTGAAGGCCGAGGTGCAGGCGGATGTCGACGCGCTGAAGAGCGCGCTCGCCGGTGCCGATGAGGGTGCGGTGAAGATCGCGTTCGACAAGCTCGTCGAGAGCCAGCAACGTCTCGGTCAGGCCATCTACTCCGCCCCGCAGGCGGAGCCGACTGCCGAGGCGGGCGCTGCGGAGGAGACCTCGAGCGACGAGGACATCGTGGATGCTGAAGTCGTCGAGGACGAGCCCGTCGGCGGCGCTCCCGGGGCCGACACACCCGGAGCCGACAAGCCCGATACCGATAAGCCCGATACCGATAAGCCCGATACCGATAAGAAGAAGTAGCGATGGCCGAGAAGAAGAGCGGCGCCGATCCCGGTGATGACTCCACCGCCGGGAAGAGCGCCGACAACGGTCCGGCCGACGAGTCTCATGACAAGTCGGCGGGCAAGCCCGTCTTTCGTGACAAGCGTCGCGTCGATCCCGAGACCGGCGACATCCGGGCGCCGAAAGGCGGTGCGAGCGCATCGGCCACCGGAGCATCCGAGTCTGACGGCGTCACCGGCGACTCTGACGGTTCTGACGGTTCTGGGCTCGACGATTCCGGCATTTCGTACCTCGCGGGAGGCTTGAGCGCGGATGACCAGGCTCTGCTGGACGGCGCGAGCCGTGATCTCGTGGCGGAGATGCGGTCGGAGGTCAAGCGCAGCGAAGCCGAGCTCTACAATTTCCGTCAACGAGTGGAGCGGGATCGCACCGCGAATCGTGAGGCGGTGATCGCCGAGGTCATCCGTTCATTGTTGCCTGCGCTGGACGACCTGGCACGGGCCGAAGCTCACGGCGACCTCGTCGAGGGCGCACCGCTCACTCTCGTGGCTCAGAAGCTGCGGTCGAGCTTCGAGCGTTTCGGCCTGCAGCAAGTCGGCGAGAAGGGTGACACCTTCGACCCCGCTTTTCACGAGGCCGTCGTACAACTGCCGAGCAAGGGTGTGACCGTGATCACGATCGCCGATGTTCTTGAGCCCGGCTATACGCTCGGCGAACGGTTGGTGCGACCGGCGAAAGTCGTCGTATCCATGCCGGCCGACTAGGCGGGCGACGGGTCGTGGCGAGCCAGGATTGGTTCGATAAAGACTTCTACAAAGTGCTCGGCGTGTCCAAGGACGTCTCTGCGCCGGACCTGAAGAAGACGTATCGCAAGCTTGCGCGGCAGTTCCATCCCGACTCCAATCCGGGAGACGCGAAAGCCGAATCGCGCTTCAAGGAGATCAGCGAAGCTCATTCGGTCTTATCGGACCCCGGACTGCGTAAAGAGTACGACCAGGTGCGCGCTATGGGGGCCGGGGCGCGTTTCACGTCCGGTTCGCAGCAGGGCGGCGGGTTCGAGGATGTCTTCGGTGGGATGTTCGGGGCGAACAGCGCGCGCGGCAGAAATCAATCGACCGCCAGTTTCGAGGACCTCCTCGGCGGCATGTTCGGTGGCGGTCAGTACGGTACGGCGACGGGAGGGTTCCGCGGGGCTGGCGGCCCGACCCCGGGGCGGGATGTCTCAGCGAGCACCACCCTGGACTTCACGACCGCGATCCGCGGTGAGACGATCACCCTGCAGCAGGCGGGCGGAGCATCCATCACCGTGAGGATCCCGGCCGGGGTCGGCGATGGCCAGAAGGTGCGCCTCAAAGGTAAGGGTGAGGCGAGCTTCGACGGCGGTGCCGCTGGCGATCTCGTTCTCACGGTGGCGGTGCGCAAGCATCCGGTATTCGAGCGTGACGGCAGCAACCTTCGGGTGGTCGTGCCGATCACCTTCGTCGAAGCGGTGCTCGGGGCGACGATCGAGGTTCCGACGCTCGGTGGCGAGCCGGTGAAATTGCGGGTGGTGGCGGGCACGCCTAGCGGACGCATCCTCAGGGTCAAGGGCCGGGGGGTCGCGAGCACGAAGGCGACCGGTGATCTGCTCGCGGAAGTGCAGGTGGTCGTGCCGAACCGGGTGCCGGATGCGGCGCTGGCGGGACTGGAAACCTTTGCCGCCGCGATGCCCGTCGAGAACCCGCGGGACGAGCTGATCCAGCGTGCCGCGAGAGACGTCTGAGGCGCGAGTACATGAGTGCGAGTACGGGCGAAGCGATGGATGAGTTCACGCCGGTGTTCGCCATAGCGGTCGCAGCGCAATTGGCCGGGATGCATCCGCAGACCCTGCGCCAGTACGACCGTCTCGGACTGGTGAGCCCGGACCGCACGGCCGGGCAGTCCCGACGGTACTCGATGCGCAACGTTGCTCAGCTGAGGGAAATCGCTGCGCTCGCAGCAACCGGTCTCAACCTCGAGGGCGTCAGAAGGATTCTCGAGCTCGAGGATCAGGTGACCGAGTTAGCCACTCGCGTGCGCGAATTGGAGCATGCGCTCGCCGACGAACTGCTCGCCCGCCCCGGTCGCCGGGTCTTCGCCGCCGGTGGATCTGGCGAGGTGGTGTCGTTGCGGGCTGGCGCTCGGGCCGAGCGCTCCAATCAGGTGGTCGTCTGGCGACCGCTTCGCCGGCGATGAGATTGATCACGCGTTGAGATTGATTAGAGAGAGACACTGATGGCGAACATGCAGGGTGCCCCCGGTACCGCTTCTGACAGGCCTGAGGAGGAGCAGAAGACAGCCCTGCAGCGGTACGGCGTGAATCTGACCGATATCGCTCGGAGCGGCAAGCTCGACCCGGTGATCGGGCGGGATGCCGAGATCCGCCGCGTCAGTCAGGTGCTGACCCGGCGCACGAAGAACAACCCGGTGCTGATCGGTGAGCCCGGTGTGGGTAAGACGGCAGTCGTCGAGGGGCTGGCACAGCGCATCGTGGCCGGGGATGTTGCCGACTCCCTCAAAGACAAGCAGCTCGTTGCGATCGACCTCGCCGCCTTGGTCGCGGGCGCGAAGTATCGCGGTGAGTTCGAAGAGCGACTCAAGGCAGTTCTCAAGGAGATCAACGAGTCCAACGGGCAGGTCATCACCTTCATCGACGAGTTGCACACGCTGATGGGTGCGGGCGGTGGCGAAGGCTCTGTCGCGGCATCCAACATGCTGAAACCGATGCTCGCGCGCGGAGAACTGAGGCTGATCGGTGCGACCACGCTCGACGAATACCGCCAATACATCGAGAAGGATGCCGCGCTCGAGCGCCGTTTCCAGCAAGTGTTCGTGGGCGAGCCCTCCGTGGAGGACACGGTGGCGATTCTGCGCGGGCTCAAGGAGCGTTACGAAGCCCACCACAGGGTCGCGATAGCGGACTCGGCGCTCTTGGCCGCGGCATCCCTCAGCAATCGCTACATCACCGGGCGCAAGCTGCCCGACAAGGCCATCGACCTCATCGACGAGGCCGCGAGTCGACTGAAGATGGAGATCGATTCCTCTCCGCTGGAGATCGACAGCCTCAAGCGGGCGGTCGATCGGTTGCGCATCGAAGAACTCGCGCTGAAGAAGGAGAAGGACGAGGCATCCAAGGCTCGACTGGCACGACTGCGGCAGGATCTCGCGGTTCGCCAGGAGGAGCTCGGGCAACTGGAAGCGCGCTGGAAAGTCGAGAAGGCGTCGCTGACGGGGATCGGTGAGCTGAAGACCCGTCTCAACGACGCGCGTATCTCCCTCGACAAGGCGATGCGCGAGCAGCGGTACCAGGATGCGTCGAAGCTCAATTACGAGACGATCCCGCGGATCGAGGCGGCAATTACGGCGGCGGAGGCCGTCGAGCCAACCGGGCCACGAATGGTGAGCGACCAGGTGACGGAGTCCGACATCGCGTCCGTCGTGGCGGCGTGGACGGGCATCCCACTCGATCGTCTGACGCAGGGGGAGACCCAGAAGCTGCTGAATCTCGAGGCCGAACTCGGCCGCCGGCTCATCGGGCAGCGGGAGGCGGTGCAGGCGGTGTCGGAGGCGGTGCGGCGTACTCGGGCGGGTATCTCCGATCCCGACCGGCCCACCGGTTCGTTCCTTTTTCTCGGGCCGACCGGGGTGGGCAAGACCGAGCTGGCGAAGGCGCTGGCGGAGTACCTGTTCGACGACGAGAAGGCTCTCGTGCGCATCGACATGAGCGAGTACGGGGAGAAGTTCTCCGTGTCGCGCTTGGTCGGTGCGCCTCCCGGGTATGTCGGATACGAACAGGGCGGTCAGCTGACCGAGGCGGTGCGCCGCAGACCCTATTCGGTAATCCTGCTCGATGAGGTGGAGAAGGCTCATCCCGAGGTGTTCGATGTGCTGTTGCAGGTGCTGGATGACGGCCGCCTCACCGACGGGCAGGGTCGCACGGTCGACTTCCGCAACGTCATCCTGATTCTCACCAGCAACATCGGCAGCCAGTTCATCACCGACCAGAACCTGCCGTGGGAGGCACGGAAGGCCGCCGTGAACGACCTGGTGCGCCAGAGCTTCAAACCCGAGTTCATCAACCGGCTGGATGACATCGTGGTGTTCTCGCCGTTGACCAGCGATGACCTGAGTCAGATCGTCGAGCTCTACATCGATCGTCTCGCGCGTCGGCTTACGGATCGTCGGCTCGAGTTGGCGGTGACGCCGCCCGCGCGGAGATGGCTTGCCGAGCGTGGCTACGACCCGGTGTACGGAGCCCGTCCGCTGCGTCGCCTGATGCAGCGACAGATCGACGACAGTTTGGCCAAATCCCTGCTCTCAGGTGAGGTGCGGGATGGCGACACGGTGCTGGTTTCATTGCAGGACTCCAACGATGGTCTGCAGGTGACGAGGATGCCCGAGCCGGAATGAGCGAGGGGGCTGTTCGGCGCTGCCTTCCTAGAGGAACATCGGGCGGTCGTCCTCGTCTTCGTCCGCGTCGGTCGACAAGTCGACGGTCAGCGGAACGTGATCGCTGGGGGAGGTTCCCTTCCGCTCGTTTCGGTGGATGCGAGCATCCGTCACCAGCGCATCGAACGAAGCGGAACCGAGAACGAAGTCGATGCGCATCCCCTCGTTGCGCGGGAAGCGCAGCTGCTGGTAGTCCCAGTAGGTGTAACCGGAGACGTCGCGGCTGCGCAGGGCATCGGTGAGTCCGGCGTGCTCCAACGCGGCAAAGGCGGCGCGCTCGGGAGGGCTTACGTGGGTACGGCCTTCGAAGAGCACGGGGTCCCACACGTCGATGTCGAGCGGTGCGATGTTGAAGTCGCCCAGGAGGGCCAGGGGCTGCGTGGGATCGGCGTCGATCCAGGATCGGGTTTGCTGCGCGAGTGCGGCGAGCCACTCCAGCTTGTAGAGGTAGTGCGGGTTGTCGAGTTCGCGACCATTGGGCACGTACAGGCTCCAAATGCGGAACCCCCCGACGGTGGCTCCGATCGCGCGTGCCTCCATCGGCAGGGAGCCGTCTGGCTGCGCTGTACCGAAACCGGGCACGGTATCGAAGCCGATCGAGACATCCTGCATGCCCAGCCTCGATGCGATCGCAACGCCGTTCCACTGGTTGAGGCCGTGCAACTCGACCTCGTAGCCCGCTTCGCTGAAGGCTTCGAACGGGAACTGGGCTGCGGTGCACTTGATCTCCTGCATCGCGAGCGCATCCACGTCTTCGCGCACCAGGAAGTCGACCACTCGGGCGACACGGGACCGGATCGAGTTCACATTCCAGGTCGCGATGCGCATGCGTCCACGATAGCTAGGCTTGTACGATGCCTGCTGCCCGCGAACAGCCTGCTGCCCGCGAACGGCTGATCGAGCACATCAAGGCGGATGCCGTCTTCCACGGCGACTTCGTGCTGACGAGCGGCGCGCGCGCCACGTACTACGTCGATTTGCGTCGGGTCAGCCTCGATCATGCGGCTGCGCCTCTGATCGGGCAGGTCATGCTCGAGCTCATCCGTGACATCCCGAACGTGCGTGCCGTGGGCGGGATGACGATGGGGGCCGACCCGGTAGCTGCGGCGATACTGCACCAGGGCGCGGCTCGCGGGCTTGCCTACGACGCTTTCGTGGTGCGAAAGCAACCCAAGGATCACGGCCGGGGCAAGCAGGTGGAAGGTCCCGATCTGCACGGCCAGCGCGTGATCGTGCTCGAGGATACGTCTACCACGGGCGGTTCACCGCTGGCCGCGATCGAGGCGCTGGTGGCGGTGGGGGCGATC
>Ga0209100_1002401_pt1 | contig 11698 bp, 9 predicted proteins | sample lystaG_FD_185480 | JGI IMG/M metagenome (GOLD analysis project Ga0209100, IMG submission 185480) | Glacier valley bacterial and archeal communities from Borup Fiord, Nunavut, Canada, to study Microbial Dark Matter (Phase II) -... | ecosystem: Environmental > Aquatic > Freshwater > Ice > Glacier ...
GGAGGCAATCGGTCTGGCGGTGGGGCTGGTGATTCTGTATCTGCTGCTCAACGGGGTTGTGGTAGGCCGGGGAGTGCTCGAGGTCATTGCTCACCCCGAGGTGTTCGACCATTGGAGGGTAGCACTGTTGGCGAAATCCTCTAACCCCCTGGTTTTGTTGGGTATATCACTCATTTTGTTTCCTAAACTGGCTCTGGGACTATCCGGTTTTGAAACCGGGGTGGCGGTGATGCCGCAGGTGCAAGGCGACGCTAGCGACTCGGCAGCCTTTCCGAAGGGCCGTACCCGCAATACCCGTAAATTGCTCACCACCGCCGCACTCATCATGAGCGTGTTTCTGTTGGCCTCGAGCCTTGCCACCACCTTGCTTATCCCCGCCGAAGCTTTTAATAAGGGTGGCGAGGCTAATGGACGCGCGCTGGCTTTCTTGGCTCATCAGTATTTTGGCGACGTCTTTGGTACGGTATACGACTTCAGCACCATCGCTATTTTGTGGTTTGCCGGGGCCAGCGCAATGGCCGCGCTCATCAACCTAGTGCCACGTTACCTGCCGCGCTACGGCATGGCCCCGGAGTGGACTCAAGCCTCGAGACCGCTGGTGCTGCTGTTCACGGTCATCGCTTTTTTAGTCACCATTCTCTTTCGGGCCGATGTGGACGCGCAGGGTGGCGCTTACGCCACCGGAGTTCTGGTGCTCATCAGCTCCGCTTCGCTGGCAGTGTTTCTATCGGCTCGAGCGCACAAAGAACGCGCTGCTTCGGTGGCGTTTGCCGTGATTACTCTCATCTTTTTCTACACCACCGTGGTCAACGTCATTGAACGCCCAGATGGACTCAAGATTGCTCTATTTTTCATCTTTGCCATCGTGGTCGTCTCACTGGTCTCGAGGGTGTTGCGCTCCACCGAGTTACGGGTCGAGAGCATCGAACTCGACGAGGCAGCGCGGCTGTTTCTGGCCGAGGAAGCCAAAGGGAACATCCGCATCATCGCCAACCGCAAAAATGCTGGAGACGTGCTCGAGTACGACGGCAAGGAAGCCGAGGTGCGCTTCGACACCCACATTCCGCTCGAGGACCCGATTTTATTTCTCGAGGTGACGGTGGACGACGCTTCCGACTTCACAGATGTGGTCGAGATTCAAGGCTTTCAGGTGGGGCGGCACAAGATTCTGCGCGCTCGAGCGGCTTCGGTTCCCAACGCCATCGCCGCGATTTTGCTGTACGTCAGGGACCGCACCAGCAAGATTCCGCACGTTTATTTTGGCTGGACCGAGGGAAACCCCTTCTTGTTTGCGGCGCGCTTCATCCTGTTTGGTGAAGGCGACATCGCGCCAGTTACTCGGGAGATTCTGCGTCAGGCCGAGCACGACCCCAAGCGACGCCCAGCGGTTCACGTCGGCGGTTAAGGTCTTGAGAAGAGGTGCTCGAGCGACAAAGTTCGAGCACCTCTTTTGTAGCTCTATCTCGGCCCCGCTCGAGCTAGACTGTCATCATGTTTAACCTCGAGCGTGTGCGTGAACTGGCCCGACAACACCGGGTCAGGCGGCTCGAGCTGTTCGGTTCGGCGTCCAGAGGTGCATCAATTCCCAGCGACTACGATTTCCTGGTCGAATTCGAGCCGATGCCCCCGCTCGAGCACGGGCGGATGTATCTGAGTCTGCTGGGTGCCCTCGAGAGTTTGTGTGAAGCCAGGGTAGACCTGCTCGAGTTGGAGGCACTGAATAATCCCTATTTCCTCGCCGCCATCGAGCTAGACCGACGGGTGCTTTATGGCGCTTGAGGCCAGGGTGTATCTACAGGATATCCTGAGCGCTGTTCAGGACATTCAGGAGTTCACTCGAGGGGTGGAGTTCGAGGCGTATGCGGAAAGTCGCCTGCTTATCTCAGCCGTGGAGCGCCAACTCTCAATCATTGGTGAGGCTGTGACACAGTTGCTCAAGCTCGAGACCGGCTTGACCCTGACCAATTCGCGGTCCATCATCGGGTTTCGCAACATCTTGATTCACAACTACGCTCGAGTAAGCTAAGCGGTTGTCTGGACCATCGTTCAGGACAACCTTCCTATACTAGAAGTAGAGTGCAGAGTGGCGCTCGAGCGCCTAAATTTGTCGTCCGAGTGAAGCTTTACTTCCCCACGCAAAAATTGCGAAAAATCCCCTCGAGCACGTCTTCACTCACGTTGCGCCCCGTAACCTCACTCAGTGCCAAAAGCGCTTCCTCGAGTTCGTAAGACGCCAGCTCGTCGGGCAGCGTGAGCGCGGCTTGGGCGTGCTCGAGCGCCCGCCTCACCGCGTTGGTTTGCCGCTCTCCCGAGAGCCACACCTCGCCCCGTGCAGCGTCGCCCAAAAGTCTCGAGGCGATTTCTTCGCGCAGTCGCGGCAGCCCTTCACCTGTGACCGCCGAAACCGAGATGTACTCGGGGTCACTCCAGACGCTCTCCAAATCCACTTTGGTCTGAACCCGAACGAACCTGGTATCCTCGAGCGCTTTTATCTTTTCTCCCCCTCTCCCCCTCTCCCCCTCTCTCCCTCTCTCTTCACTTCCTTCCTCGAGCACCAACACCAAATCTGCCCCAGAAGCCAGCTCGAGCGCTTTTTCCACGCCCAGCTTCTCCACCACGTCCTCGGTTTCGCGCAGTCCGGCGGTGTCAATCAGAATGAGTGGAACCCCGGCAATCTCGAGGGTCGCTTCCAGATAGTCCCGCGTGGTTCCGGCAATCGGGGTGACGATGCTGCGCTCATAGCCGAGCAGCGCGTTGAGCAGGCTCGATTTGCCCACGTTGGGCGACCCGATGAGGGCCAGCCGCGCGCCCTGGGTGCTGAGTCGTCCGGCCCGCGCCGTCTCGAGCAGCGCGTTCAAATCGGAAGTCGCCTCGAGCAGTGGTTCAATTCTTTCTTCCTCGGGCACACCCTCCTCGGGGTAGTCGAGCATGGCCTGAATGGCCGCCAGGGTGCGGGTTACTCGAGCCGCAATCTGCTCGATTTTGTGGCGCAGTGCGCCCTGAAGCCCCAGCGTGGCCTGACGCCGTGCGGTGTCGGTCTGGGCGGTAATTAAGGTGTTCACTGCCTCCGCCTGCGACAAATCCAGCTTGCCCTCGAGAAAAGCCCGCAGGGTGAACTCTCCGGCTTGAGCGGGCCTGGCCCCCAGCTCGAGCGCCCTGGAGAGCACCGCGCCCAGCACGACTGGGGAGCCGTGTGTTTGCAGTTCCACCACGTCTTCACCGGTGTACGAGTGCGGCCCTCGAAAAATTAGCAGCACCCCGGAATCAATCGCTTCTTCACTCGAGCCGAGAAAATCTCCATACAAAAAGCGTCCGGCGGGCGTGCTCGAGGGACTGGTTTTTCCCCTGAACATCAGGTCTGCGATGGGCAGCGCTCGAGGTCCGCTGATTCGCACGATGCCGACTGCGCCCACGCCCTGAGCGCTGGAGATGGCGGCGATGGTGTCAGCCCTGGGTACAGTGGTGAGCATAGATAACCAGTCTACTCGAGGGTAAAAGTAGGGTTTGAGAGTTGATTTTCTTTGAGGCTGACCTCCGACGCCTGACACAAAGGGGCCAAATGTGCCCCAGAGCCGACCTTGAGCTGACACTTCCATGAAATACTACTTGGGTGGTATAAAAACCACTTGCCCTCGCGTCACTCTAAATCGGCGCTCGAGGGCAGGAGTAAAACCGCATGGCGGGGTTTGCTCGAGACGGGGAGTGATAAACCAAAGCTTTTAAAGGGCAGCACACGGGCGACCCCATGCGTCGCGCTTTGCCTGCGAAGCCTCGGGGCGTATGTACGTAAGTTCAAGTTTAAGTAAAGAGCGCCCAGCGCTCAAAGTCGGCTATTTCTGGGTCTTTTTTGGTTTCTATGCCCTGATGGGCCTTGTTGATGCCTCACTCGGGGTGTCGTGGAATACCCTCCTCCTCCAGCACAATTTGGGAAGTTCTCAGCTCGCAGTGGCCCTGTTTATGGGTACGGCTGCGGCCACGCCGTTGTTCTGGTGGGGAGGCAGGTGGTGGGGGGGACGGGACCCGCGCCCTGTCCTGCTCGTCTCTATCGGTTTAATTCTGCTCTCGAGCGCCCTGGCCCTGTTCGCTTCCTCGAGCGCCGCGCTGTTACTGGCGGCCTTTCTGGTGGTTCCCAGCGTGGCCTTGCTCGAGCTGGGGGCCTCGAGCAGCGTCCTCGAGCGCGGGCACGCCGTGGGCCGGGTTCACTCCGGCTTCGCGCTGGGCGCGGTTGTGGGCGCAACCCTGACCGGACTGCTCTCGAGCGCGGGCCATCTCGGGGGCCTGAGTTTTGCGTTGGTGCTGCTGGCCTTACCGTTGGCTCTCGGAGTTTTAAAACTTCCTCGAGTTGCCAAGAAGGTGCCGCTAGGCCGTGCTCGAGGGCCGCTCAGCGCCTCACCGCTGCTGCCCATCATCGCGTCTGTAGCGGTGATGGTGGCTTTTGCTGAAGGGTTGATGCTGTCTTGGAGCGGTCTGTTCTTCGAGCGAGAGTTGGGTTTGAGCGCTTCCGAGAGCGGTACCTTATCTGGGCTGTACTACCTGGCCTTCGGGGTGGGTGCGTTTTGTAGCTCGAGCCTGCTGTCTCGGGTGTCTCACCGCGCGGCCCTGAGCTTGCTCGCTGCGCTGGCGGCGCTGGGTGGTCTCACCCTGGCACTCAGCTCGAGCACACCCGTTGCGGTGGCGGGACTGCTCCTGCTGGGCTTTTCACTGGCCGGAATGCTGCCCACCCTGCTCGAGTGGGGCGCTCGAACCCTGGGCTTGCGTGCGGCGGGGGTTATCGGCACCTTCGCCTACGCGGGAATGCTGCTCGAGCCGCTGCTGGCCACTTTCCTGGGTGAACATCTGCGCCTGCTGTTTCTGGGTATTCCCCTACTAATGACGCTGGCCACGCTGGCGCTGTCGAAACCGATTCTCGAGCGGGTTCTCAAGCCTGTCCGTCTGGGCAGGTCCACCTACGCGCTCGGGGAGGTAACGCTCAACGCCGCTGGGGATTAAAGCGCTTTGCTCGAGAGGAAGGGGGCGGCTCGAGGGCGTCCCCTTCCTCTCTTTTTTATAGCGTTTCCCAAAGATACCCAGTGCTTTTCTGGGTGCTTTGGTGAGCGGAGCGAATGGAAAAAAGTAGCGTTTCTCGCGGGAACGGAGACTTTGGAGCGTAGCGGAAAAGTAGGAGTGATAGCGAGAAACGCTATAGAGCATTTACCCTCGAGCGCCGTACCGCAACGGGACTGACATTCTGTCCAGAACTAATAATTTATGCTGACGTTCCCTGAAAGTTTGGTTGGAAGCGTTTTAAAATGCTCTATCTCACCTCGTTTCAGAATGGCATCAGGTAAAAGCGTTTATGTTGAGTCCAGTAACTCGTTTTCTTATTTGGGTTTTCTCACTTTGGGCGTCTAATCCGACAAAAGTCCGCTCGAGGATTTGCTAGAGTAAGCGTAAGGCGTCAGGAGTAAATGGAGTCGAAACGAATTCAGCGGCGGGAGGGCAGGGACGCGAGCCTCTCGAGGGTGGGGTCTCCCACACTTTTTAACACTGCGGGAGGGGGATTTCAGTGAACAGATATGATGACCGAGCGCGTCTGGTCTTTCATTACGCCAGAGAAGAGGGAAATAAATTGGGCCACGCGATGGTCGGACCCGAGCACCTGCTGCTGGGCCTGATGCGCGAGGCGGGCACGGCGGCCCAAATCTTGCAAGAATTCGGAGCAAGCTTAGAGGGTCTCAGGCACAAAGTCGAGGAGATTATCGGGCGTGGCGAAGGCTCGAGGCTCAACGACGCCCCGAGTATCACGCCCAGAGCGCGCCGGGTGATGGAACTGGCCAGCGCCGAGGCGCGTTCGCTAGGCGCGCAGGTCACCAGCACTGAGCACATTTTGCTGGGCATCATCCGCGAGGGTGATGGGGTCGCTTACCGCATCCTGCAAGACCTCACCCGCGATGTGGACACCATCCGCTGGCGCATTCTGGCCAACACCGACAGCAAGCAAAGCAAACCGGTCAACACCCCGTTTCTCGACGAGTATGGGCGCGACCTGACCAAAAACGCTCGAGAAGGCAAACTCGACCCGGTGGTGGGCCGCGAGGAAGAAATTCGGCGGGTAGTGCAAATTCTCTCGAGGCGCACCAAGAACAACCCGGTGCTCATCGGCGACCCTGGCGTGGGCAAAACCGCCATTGCCGAGGGCCTCGCGCTGGCGGTTATCAACAAGCAGGTTCCGGCAAACCTGCAAAACGCTCGGATTGTCAGCCTGGACCTCTCCGGCGTGGTCGCGGGAACCAAGTACCGGGGTGAATTCGAGGAGCGACTGCGCCAGATTATCGAAGAGCTTCGTAACTCCAAAGTGATTGCCTTCATTGACGAACTTCACACTTTGGTGGGTGCGGGCGGCGCGGAAGGTACGCTCGACGCGGCCAACATCCTCAAGCCCGCTCTCGCTCGAGGTGAAATTCAGGTCATCGGGGCCACCACCACGGGCGAGTATCACCGCTACATCGAGAAAGACGCCGCCCTCGAGCGCAGATTTCAGCCGGTCATCGTGCTCGAGCCGTCACCCAAAGACACCATCCAGATTCTCAAAGGGCTGCGCGAGCGGTACGAGGAGCACCACGGGGTGCGAATTCCCGACCTGGCCATTGAACTGGCGGTGCGAATTGGCGAGCGCTCCATGCCGGGGCGCAACTTTCCAGACAAGGCTATTGACTTGATAGACGAGGCAGCCTCGAGGGTGCGAATTAACCTCTCGCTGGGTCTGCCGGTGGCCGAGGACGACCAGGGCGAGCCGATGGTGAGCAAGGAAGACATCGAGGCGGTCATCAATTCGATGGGTGGGGTTTACCTAGACGAGTCGGGCAGCATGAAACTGGGCGAACTCGAGCGCAGCCTCGAGAACGAAGTATTTGGGCAACCCGAGGCCATCAAAGCGCTGGTCAGTGCGCTGCGTCGCTCGAGGGTCGGTCTGGGCGGACGCACAAGAGTCAGCGCCAGCTTCCTGTTCGTGGGGCCGTCTGGGGTGGGTAAAACCCACTTGGCCAAGGCCCTGGCCAAAACTTTGTTCGGCTCAGAGCGCTCGCTCATTCGTATAGATATGTCCGAGTTTGGCGAGGGCCACTCGGTGAGCAAGCTCATCGGCTCGCCTCCTGGTTATGTGGGCTACGAGCAGGGCGGACGTTTAACTGAAGCGGTGCGCCGTCAGCCGTTCAGTGTGATTCTGCTCGACGAAATCGAGAAGGCGCACCCGGACATCTACAACACCTTTTTGCAGGTGCTTGACGACGGACGTCTGACCGACGGTCTGGGCCGCACGGTAGATTTCCGCCGCACCATCCTCATCATGACCAGCAACACCGGGTTCAACACCAATGGCACGGTGGGCTTTTCGCCGGTGCAGGTCGAGGACACCATGCCGCTGCGCCAGATTTTTGCGCCCGAGTTTCTGGACCGACTCGACGACATCATCCGCTTCAAGCCGTTGGGCGAACCCGAACTCATCCGCGTGACCTCGAGCCTGCTCGAGGAGATGCACGAAGAACTGGCCTCGAGAGAGATTATGGTCGAGTTCGACCCCGAGGTGGCGTCGTGGCTGGTGGGCAAGCTCAAGGGTAAAGGACCCAAGCACGCAGCGGGTAGCTCGAGGCGGCTGCGTTCGCTGGTGCGCGACGAAATCGAGGACCCGTTGGCGCTCGAGCTGATGGAGGCGGGCAATTTCCTGACCGTTCACATCGAGGGCGACAAGGTGAAGTTTGAGCGTGGGGTGGCGGTAGACCCCGAGGTGTTTGTTTGAAGCTCGAGCGGAAGAATCCGTAGTATTTGAGAAAGGGCGTACATTTTGTACGCCCTTTTTGTGTGCTGCTTGGTAAGAAATGTTCTCCCGTGGGGATTGCCCTCCAATCCTGGAAAGAGTCCAGAAGGATTCGTCCCAAACAGCGCTAAAGCATCTTCCCAATCTCCCGCTCGAGGTCGGCGTCCACCGCGCTCATCTCGAAACCGGCGTGCAAAGTCCAGCGCTCGGTGTGCTCGAGCGACTCTCCCGGCAAGATGATGCCCAGTGGCCCCAGCGACTCGACCTCCTGAAACGCGCCTGCCACGTAGGCTTCGCAGTTACTCCCAAAATCCGGGTAACGCTGGCCCTCGAGAAAATCGAAGCGCTTGATAAACAGCGTGCCGCTCGAGTGGTGCGCCAGATAGCCCTGTTTGTTCATGGCCCCAATTTTTTGCGGCTCGAGCAGGTCTGGGTCGGCCCGCAGGCGAATAAAGCGCGGCCCGAAGATGAATCTGGGGTCGCTCAGGTCGGTGAAAGGCCATAAAATGAGCGCTCGAGCGGGCAGCAGCACGTCGTCATGAGACGCATACGGTTCCTGCGGCAGCAAAATCGTACCGCTCCGCACGATGGTCAAGGCCCACGGCGCGACCTCGACCCCGAAGCTCGAGCGGTTGATTATGCGGTGATGTACGGTTACGCCCGAACCGCTCGGCTCGAGGGTCACGGTCATCTGCTTCTCGAAGCCTGCGGCGTCCACACTTTGTTTGAGGCGTACCGAAAGGTCGCTTTGAGCCTCAAACTCGAGCGGATTATCGTCAGGCGCGTAGCTTCCGGGCATGATTTCCGGGGCCACCCACAGGCGGTGGCCTCCTCTTGGGTTCCAGTTTCCCAGCGCGGTTGGTACGCTCAAATCTGGCAGCTCGGCCAGCACGTTTTCACCGCCGGTCAGGGCGTAGCGCAGCACTCGAGGGCCGATGTCGGTGCTGACAACCACTTCAGCGTCCCCATTGCTCAGGCGCAGACAGTTGGGAAAGCTCAGGTACTCGAGGGTTTGCATACGGTTGTTTTAGCACAGCCGAGGAAGCTGGTGTGCTCGAGTCACCCATACGACCCTCAACCCACCGATTTAGGGCCACGCAAACCGCTTTTCCCTTCGCGCTTTTGCAGCTCGAGCGCCAAATCTGCGGTTGTCACGCCCAGCTCGGCCATCACGAACAGGCTGTGAAAAAACAAATCGGCCACCTCGAGCGCCAACTCCGCCTTATCGCCGTTTTTGGCCGCTAGTAAGACTTCTCCGGCTTCTTCGGGAATCTTTTTCAGAATTCGGTCCAGCCCCGCCGTGTGCATCTTGGTCACGTAGCTGTTCTCGGGCAGGTGCTCGAGCCGCTCGAGAATGGTGTCGTACACCCGCTCGAGCGTATCTCCCAGCTCCGGTTCTTTCTGAAATCTGAGGTCTGAGGTCTGAGGTCTCGAGTCATCCTCGAGCAGAACGTTGTGAAAACAGGTCCGCTCGCCAGTGTGACAGGCCGCTCCTTCCTGCTCGAGCAGGTAAAGCACGGCGTCACCGTCACAGTCCAGCCGCACCTCGAGCACCTTTTGTAAGTGTCCCGAGCTTTGACCCTTGACCCACAGTTGGTTCCTCGAGCGAGAAAAATACGCTCCCTGGCGTGTTTGCAAAGTGTGCTCGAGCGCCTCGCGGTTGGCCCAGGCCAGCATCAGGGTCTCGAGCGTGCGGGCGTCCTGCGCGATGACCGGAACTAGTCCTCGAGCGTCGAATTTGACGTCATTCAGATACACGTCGTTCCAGACGGGTGTGTTTGGTCCTGCTTGCCCTGCTTGTTCTTTGAGCATTCGCTGTAATCCCCTGTAGGGGCGAGTGGCAGCTCGCCCGTTGACGTGGAATCCAATAAAAACGGTTTCCCGGCAAGCTCGAGCAAAGGCTTTAGCTTGAGGGCGAGCTGCTGTCTTGGACAAAGCGGCACCTATCGGGCCTGTCCGCCACTCGCCCCTACAACATATGATTCAGGTGCGTACCTGAATGCCTCTCGAGCGCAAATAATCCTTGACCTGCCCCACCGTGAGTGTGCCGAAGTGAAACACGCTGGCGGCTAGCGCGGCGTCGGCCTCGCCAATGGTCAGCACGTCGTAAAAGTCCTCGAGCTTACCCGCACCGCCGGACGCCACGAGTGAGAGGTCTGTCGCTCGAGCCACCGCCTTTGTGGCTTCCAAATCGAACCCTGCTTGCGTGCCGTCGGCGTCCATCACGTTGAGCACGATTTCACCCGCGCCCAGCGTCTGCCCCTTCACCGCCCACTCGAGCAGGTCCATTCCGGTGTCGGTTCGGCCCCCGCCCACATGCACGTTCCAGCTTACCTTGCCAGGGTTGCGCTTGGCGTCAATCGAGAGCACCACGCACTGCGCCCCGAAATGGTCCGAGGCGCGCCTAATCAGGTCCGGGTCCCTCACCGCGCTCGAGTTGACCGAGATTTTGTCCGCGCCGCACAGCAGGAGCGCCCTGAAATCCTCCACGCTCGAGACGCCGCCGCCGATGGTCAGCGGCATCATCACGCTTTCGGCCACCTGGGCGGCGACCTCGAGCATCAGTTTGCGGCCCTCATGCGTGGCGGTGATGTCGTAAAATACCAGCTCGTCGGCAAGTTGGGCCTCGTAGCGCAGCGCCTGCTCGAGCGGATTTCCCGCGTCGCGGTGGTTCTCGAAGAATTTGACGTTCTTGACCACCCGTCCGTTTTGAACGTCCAGACAGGGAATGACGCGCTTGGTAATCACAACCCTGAGTTTACTCGAGAAGAGGTTTACTCGAGTGCCGAGCGGCTACACTAATTCCATGTTTGGACTATTCCGTAAAAAAGACGCCGCCCCACCCGACCCTTTTGTCAAAGCCGACGACAACAACGTGTTCCGGCTGCGCGTCAAAACCAACCGCTTTGGTGAAATGGTCGAGTTGCGCTTTACCAAGAGCGCCGACATCAGCCACGACGACTCGGGCGGCTACGTGTTTCGTAAAGCGGTGGTCTCGAGCGGACGCTTTGACCGGGGTGAGGTGACGGTCAAGTTCGACGCCCGCTACAAGGTGCTCGAGGTGATAGGGGAGGGCGTGACCCCGATTGCCAGGGTCGATTGGGAGAAGTGAAGGGAGGGCAGAAGACAGATTCCAGACGGCAGATTTTAGCCCTGAGCTTTTCTGACGTCTGCCGTCTGATGTCTGATACTGGGTGCTCGAGCAGAATTCAGCGCGGAACGAACAGTGGCTGGCTCGAGGCCCCGACCACGCCCAGTTTTTGAGCGCGTTCAAACAGGGTACGCACCGCCCGCTCACCGAGTTCGCCCACGTCCAGGCTAAAATCGTTCACATATAGGTCAATGTGCGCCTGCATCACCGAATCCTCCATCTCGAGCGCGTGCTGACGAATGTAAGCTTTAGGTTCCTCGCGGTGAGCGTAGGCATATTCCAGGCTCGAGCGCACCGCATTGTCCAGGCTCTGTTGTAACTCGAGCGCCAGGTCGCGGCGCACTAGAATCGCGCCCAGCGGCAGCGGCAGGCCGGTATCCGCTTCCCACCACTGGCCCAGGTCGGCAAATTTGCTCAAACCGTGATTTTGATACGTGAAGCGCGACTCGTGGATGATGAGGCCCGCGTCCACCTCACCGCGCTCGACAGCGGGCATGATGAGGTCGTAGCGCATGTTGACCACCGTCACCTGTGGTTGAGACAGCCGGAGTAACAGCTCGGCGGTGGTGAGCCGCCCTGGTGAGGCCACGGTGCAGCCCTCGAGCGACTCCCTCATCCCTTTAGTCACGATTAAAGGCCCCACCCCGCGTCCCAGCGCCCCCCCGGAGCGCAGGGCCACGTAATCCTCCATCACCTCAAAGTAGGCCCGGTAACTGAGCTTGGTCAGTGGAAGTCGCTTCTCGAGCGCCCAGCCG